>Ga0208061_100057_pt1 | contig 35989 bp, 24 predicted proteins | sample DeeseametaMP0555_FD_184209 | JGI IMG/M metagenome (GOLD analysis project Ga0208061, IMG submission 184209) | Marine microbial communities from the Deep Atlantic Ocean - MP0555 (SPAdes) | ecosystem: Environmental > Aquatic > Marine > Oceanic | place: South Atlantic Ocean | collected 2011-01-23 | reverse complement strand
GAGCGCGCGGGCGTCGAGGTCGTAGACGTGCGCGATGAGGTCAGCGCCGTGTTCGCCGCCGACGCGACCGCGCGCATGACCGGCGTGCCAGGCGTGGCCGCGGTCACCGCAGGTCCAGGCGTCACCAACACGATGACAGCGGTCAAGAACGCGATGATGGCGGAGTCTCCGCTGATCATCCTGGGCGGCGCCACGGCGACGATCCTGAAAGGGCGCGGTTCGCTGCAAGACATCGATCAGATGGCGTTGATGGAGCCAGTGACCAAGTGGTGCACCACGATCAAGACCGTCGCTCAGATTGGCCCGACCATCGACCGCGCGATGGACATCGCCACGCAGGGCATCCCCGGCCCAGTGTTTATCGAGATCCCGGTGGACCTGCTCTACCCCGAGGAGGTCGTGCGCGGGTGGTACATGTCCGAGAGCGGCGTCGACAAGATGAAGGGACCAGTCGGAGCAGCGCTCAAGCTGGCGCTGACGGGGCACCTGACCAAGCTGTTTCACGCGCCGCACGTGGATCTCGATGTGCTCTCGAGCGTCGGCGCGAGCGTGGGAGTCAGCGGCGGCACGTTGCTGCGCGCGCCGATCGTGGCGGCGCAGCTCGCGCGGACTTCTCGCGCGCTCGCCAGCGCCGAGAAACCGGTCCTGATCATCGGCAGCCAGGCGCTCGTCAACATGACGCGCCCCGAAGCGGATCTGTTGGCGCGCGCGGTGAACTCGCTCGGCATCCCGACCTTCCTCGGAGGAGGAGCGCGCGGATTGCTCGGCCGTCACAGTGATATTCAATTCCGGCACAAGCGGGGCAAGGCGCTCAAGGAAGCAGACGTGGTGGTGGTCGCGGGGTTCCCGTTCGACTTCCGCCTCGGCTACGGGCGAAAGATCAACCGCGACGCGACGATCATCTCGGCCAACCTCGACCCGGAAGCGCTCAAGAAGAACCGCCGCCCCGAGATCGCGGCGCAGACACATCCCGGCAGGTTCCTGATCGACCTCGAGCGTCGCGCCGTAAAACCACGCGCGGTGTGGTCGCGCTGGTTCGACACCTTGCGTGAGCGAGAGGACGCCCGAGACGAGGAGATCGCCGAACAAGGCAAGCACGACGGCGAACTCATCAACCCGGTCAACTTCTTCCTCGAGATGGAAGAGGTCATGAGCGATGACTCCGTGCTCGTGGTCGATGGCGGCGACTTCGTGGCGACAGGAGCGTATGTGCTAAGGCCACGCGGGCCGCTCTCCTGGCTCGATCCGGGCGTCTTCGGGACGCTCGGCGTCGGAGGTGGATTCGCACTCGGCGCGGCGCTGTGTCGCCCCGGCGCGGAGGTGTGGTTGATCTGGGGAGATGGCTCTAGCGCCTATAGCCTGGCCGAATTCGACACGTATGTGCGTCACGGGCTCGCGCCTATCGCGGTGGTGGGCACGGACGCTTCATGGGGTCAGATCGCGCGCGATCAGGTCGATCTTCTGGGCACCTCGCTCGGCACAGACCTTCGCCGCACCGAGTATCACGAGGTCGCCAGAGGATATGGCGGCGAGGGCATCCTTGTGACCTCGACCGACGAGATCGAGGGCGCGCTCGCCAGGGCAAAGGAGCTCTCGGCGGCAGGGACGCCCGTGCTCATCAACCTGCACCTCGCCCCGAGTGATTTCCGCAAGGGCTCGCTCTCGATGTGATTTCACATCGTAGGCAGGTAGTGCAACTCCATGATCGAGACGAAGTTGCCCGTGAAGCTGTAGATGTGGAGCCCGTCGAGGAGCTCCACCTGCGCCTTTGGCATCTTCCCCTTGGCATGCCGTGCCCTGCTGTCAGCGATGTACTTGCGCGAGTTGTCCATGTAGTCCTCGAGCAAGCCGAGCATCTTGCGTTGTTTGTCGTTCATGCTCGACTTGTAACGCGGCTCGCGCAGCTCGCGAAGTCGCGTCTTGAAGCTATCGTGCAACCCACGCGCCTCCTTGGAGCGCGGCCTCTCCATGAGCGCGCGCTGGAGCGATTGCATCTCGATCAGTACGCGCAGCAGGCGATGCTCGAGCGGCTGTGTCGCGGGGCTCGCCGTCACCAACGATTGCTCGAGGCGTTCTGTGTTGGCGATATAGAGCGCGTTAAAGAACGCCTCTCGCTTGTTCAGATAAGCCTTCCATCTGGCCTCGAGTCGCATATCGAGTGACTTTGCCTTCGTGCCGCGATCTTTCTCCCAGGTGCGATCCAGACGCCAGTAATCATCGAGCTGCTCGGCGGCTTCATTGAGGCCATGGAATGCCTTGATATAGTTCTGTTGCGCCTCGCCAAGCTTTTTGTATTTGTCGGGCTCGACCTCGGAGGCGACCTCCATCGCCTTGAGAAAATACTCGAAGCTGGAGGGGTCAACCTCGAGGTTCGCGTTCTCGGCGACCGTTTCGAGATCTTCATCCAATGAGCGACGGTGCAGGTAAGAGTGCACCTTGGTCTCGCTCATCGCCATGAGCGAGAAAGTCCCACGGTGAAGCTGCGCGAACTTGAAGCCTACGGGGCCTTGATTGCGCTGGAAATAGAGCGCCTGCTTGATCGGATCGCTGCTGCTCGTGGGCATTGGCTGCTTCGGGGTTGTCACCTTTGTCGGGTTCGAGAGCGGCTTCGTGTCGCCGCTCTCCTCACGCTCGCGCACCGGTTGATTTCGCACCTGACGAGAACCTCCTGGCGAATCATCGACCGCAGATCCTCCACGCACCGAATCATCGCCGCGCACCATAAATAAACCGAAAACCACCGCGACCAACACGGCGATGGCGCCGAATCCACCGAATAAACCGAGGACGAGGCAACCGAGACCGAGGTTGCTCTTCTTGTTGTTGACCGGCTCGATCCTTGGAGGATCTGGCGCCATCGGCTCGGTAGTTCTCGCCGGGTCGCGCTGTTGGATCTCCTGGGTTTGCGGCTTTGGCATCTCGACGCTATCGAGCGTCGGCGCGAACAACTCTTCGGAGCTCGGCGGACGCCCTTGCTCGGTGTTGCTGTTGGTTCTGAGGTCTACAGGAACCTCGTGTTCGCTCGTGGAAGTTGCTGCCATCAGGCGCGCCTGCTCGTGCAAATCGAGCTGCTCGATCGCGACCTTGAATGACGCCCCCGAGTCATAGCGTTGCGTGGGTTCGACAGAGACCGCGCGACGGATCACCTCACCGAGTGGCGTGCCGAGCAGCTTCGGGTCCATCCGCTGCTGACCATTGCAGTGCGCCACGAAGTACGCCATCGGCGAGCTCGCCTGGACGATCGGGTTCCCAGTGAGCGCCTCGCCGATGATCAACCCCATCTGATACACATCGAGCGGCGGCGTGACCGTCTGGCTGTGAATGTACTCGGGCGCAGCATAAGCGGGCGTGCCCGTGTACTGGTTGGTTTGCGTGAGCTTGGCGTCGGGGGAGTCATAGAGGCGCGCGATGCCGTAATCGAGCACGACCATGCGCTCGCGCGGTGTGTTTGGCTCGCAGATAAACAGGTTGGAGGGTTTGAGATCCTTGTGAACGATCCCCTTCTCGTGCGCGTGGCCGAGCGCATCGAGCACGCCTGCGAAGAGGCGCATGGCCCGCTCGAGCTCGAGCGGGCCATGCTCGAGCAGCTCGGCTTCGAGGTCATGGCCCTGCAAGAGCTCCATGGCGATATAGGGCTGCTGCGACTGCTCGACGAACCCGTAATCGAAGATGCGGACGACGTTGGGATGTTCGAGCCTCGCGGCGAGCTTTGCCTCGTTGGCGAAGCGCTCGCGGAAACGCACGACCTCGGCGCTGTTGCCGCGCAGATCCAGGACCTTGAGCGCAGCGGGACGATCGAGGGTGGTCTGGACCGCTTCGTAGACAATGGCGAAGCCTCCTCTACCGAGGAACCTCTTGATCACATAGCGGCCGTCGACGAGCGTCCCTTCAGGGAGGTGCTCCTCGGCATACGGGTCGTGGTCCAGATGCATGGATATACGCGTGGTGCGAGTTGATGGAATCAGCCTTGGCGCCGTTTTGCCCGAGCACTACGTCGAGCATCCCCAGCAGCTTTAACAAAACGGCTGCTCGAGGAACGATGAGTTATCTTGATGAGAAACCCTTCGCGCGGGCAAATGATTCAATCATATCCAGGAACTGTTTCCAACCTCAGTCATCCCCCCACGTCTTCTCGAGGAAGCCAGCGCGACCTGACCCGCGGCGATAGGCGTTATAGTGAGTGCTGTTGGTCTTGTAGTAATCCTGGTGATAATCCTCGGCGACGTAGAAGTCCTGCGCGGGCTGGATCGGGACGACGATCGGTTTGTCGAAGCGCTTGCTCTCGGCGAGGGCCCTCTTCGAAGCCTCTGCGATCTGCTTTTGAGCATCATCGTGGAAGAAGATCGCGGGTCGATATTGCGAGCCGCGATCGGCGAACTGTCCGCCGGAATCAGTGGGGTCCATGCTGCGCCAGAAGACATCGACGAGCTTCTTGTACTCGACCTTGCCCGGATCGTAGATGACGCGCACGGCCTCGGTGTGACCAGTAGAGCCGCTGCTGACCTGTTTGTAGGTCGGGTTCTTCTCGGGGCCGCCGGTGTAACCGGAGAGCACCTCGTCGACGCCATCGAGCTTCTCGAAGGGACCCTCCATGCACCAGAAGCAACCACCAGCGAAGGTCGCGACCTCGCGCCCCTCCGGCACGGGCGCGGCGAGCGGTTGCCCTTTTGTAGCAGCGGCGGGCGCAGGTTGAGACTCTGCGCTGTCGCCATTCTCGCCGGATGCAGCGGGCTCGTTGGTGCTCGCGGTTTCTGAGCGGTCACTGCCACCTGACTGGCATGCGGTCGAGACCAAAACCATGGCCACCATCACACTCAGGATCATGCTCGCGCGGTAGATGTTCATCTCTCTCCTTCTCGTTTATCGCGTTCATCGCTCGCCATCAGTTCTCACACCACGATCTGCACCCTTTCTCACTCGCCAGAATTGGCTCGATCTCTCCGAACTCGGTATCACTCGTGCGGCGAGCAGCCACGAAAGAAGTATGCACTCGCCGCAGCAAAGGTTCCACGTGAGGAGTACGTATGAGGTGAGGCGAGCGTTCGAGCTCGAGAAACTTGCCACCGGTGCAGCAACCCACATCATAAGAGATCGCAGGTGTGAACTTTCTCGAGGAGACTGACGCGATGTACCGGAAACCCAACCGCTTTCGCTTTCTGTATTTTGTCAGGCATGGACAGTACCGACGCACGGACGCGCACCCGGATGGAGAGCTGACGGAGAAGGGGATCGAGCAGGCGAAGCTGCTCGCGCGCCACTTCGCAGAGCGCGGCGTGACGTTCGATATGGCCTGGACCTCGACGATGCATCGCGCCGAGCAGACAGCAAATGTCATCATCGAGGAGGCGTACCCGGACCTCACGCTCAAGCACACGCCGCTGTTGCGCGAGAAATTCTTCCCCTGCGCAAATATGCCCGAGAACTTGCCCGAGGAGCGCAAGGGGAGCAGCGAGCTCATCGACGAAATCTTCGAGCGCTTCGTGCGGCCATCGCGCAGCGAGCGACACGAGCTGATCACGTGTCACGGCAACCTGATCCGCGCGATCCTCACCAAGACCATCGGCGCGCCCATCGAGACCTGGCCAAACATGCACCCGTGCCACTGTGGCGTCACCACCGTCGTCTGCTTCGAGCACGACCAGTATCGCCTGCTCAACTTCAACGACCACACCTTCCTGCCGCCAAGCCTGGCGACGCTGGGCTAAGCCCCTGGCTCCGCCAAATAGCGCACTCTACATGAGGCCGATCGCTCCAGGCTCGTGTATTCCGAGGCAGAAGAGAGCTGGATAAAGCCTACTCCGCGAGCATGGCGATGATGTCGTGATCCATGGCCCAAACCTCGCCTCGCATCGCACTGACATGCCTTTCGCCCTTGTTTTATGCGCCAAAGAAAGATCTGGCACAGCGAATGCAGGTGTACAACTTCGATGTCGACGCCACGCGACTGGCGCCAACATTGAAAATGAAACGTGATGAATAGTACGCAGAAAAAAGGAAAGCACATGTCTAAGCAACAAGACATCAACCTCTATAAGAAGCATATCAAGAACCTCGCGGTTGGCCTGACGGCTGCTGGCGCGCTCGTCGCCTGTGGCGGCGAGCCCGAGACCGAGTACAGCACGGTCCAGGGCCGCCTCGAATCACAGGAGAGCGCCGAGGGTGAAGAGAGCGGCGGCGAAGACGCCACCGCCAGCAACGTGATCGCCTACCGCGTGAGCGCCGAGGGCGAGCTCGAGCAGGTGGCGAGCGCAGACGTCGACGCCCAGGGCGCCTACAAGATCGAGATCCCCACAGAGGAGCTCTCGCAAGCGCGACAGGATCTCGTGATCCGCGCCTACAACAGCTCCGAGGCCGAGGTCGGCTCGGTCAGCCTCTCCAGGCAGTTCGAGGCGAACACGATCTACACCGCGTCTCCGATGAGTCAGGAGACCTCGGTCGAGGTGACCGTGTATGTCGAAGCGAAATCCTCCGGGTCCTGGTGTGAGACCTGCACCCTGCCCGAGCTTCGCGCCATGATCGATAACGAGCTCGCCGCTCGCATCGCCGCCAGCGATCGCTCGGATCGTCACGCCAAGGTCGCCGCAGCGATCTCGGGGAGCATCCAGGCACAGTCCAACCTGTTCGCAGAGCTCGAGGGTGAATTCGAAGATGGAGAGGCGCGCGAGAAAGCAGCCAGCGCTGTCGCGTCCTCGCAGCTGACGCTCGACGCGAAGCTGCACGCCGCGAGCAGCTCATCCGCACAGGATAGCGCCAAGGAAGAGAGCGAGCGCGCTTACGTCAACGCCTACGCGACCGCAGGTTTTGGCGAAGATGTCCTCGTGCGTGCCTTCGAGGCACGCGCCAAGGCGACCTCGAGCCTCTCGACAGGTCTCGAAGCAGATGCTCGCGCGTCGATGATCTCGGAAGCAGAGGTGCACCACGCGACATTTACTGACAACGCGCTCCAGGCCAGCCTGACTGGTGAAGCGAGCACGGAGTACAAGCAGGCACACGCCGCGCTCCTGAGCGAACTCGAGGCATCGGCTGATGCTGGCGCAGAGGTCGAAAGCGAAGTCGAGGCATCCTGGGCAACCTGGAAGGGGATGGCACGCGATGAACTCAACGCGCAGTTCGACGCCACCACCCAGACCGCGCTCGATGGGATGGCGACCTCGTTCGACGCAGCGACGCAAGCTTACCTCGGCGCGCTCGCGACGCTCGACTCCTCGGCCTCGATCGCAGCTGAAACGATCGTCGCCGCGCAGTCCACGCTCTACACGACGTTCACCGCCGACGCGAACGTCACCGTGTTGACCGCGACCGGTGTCGAAGAGGACCGCGCGCAAGCTTACCTCGAAACGCGCGCGCACATCGCCGCCGCTGGCCAGGTGATGCAATAAACCGATCCGCTGAATCATAAGGCGCCATGCGCCTGAGCAAGAAAAGCGATGAGGGCATCCTCTTACCGAGGATGCCCTCATCGCTTTTCTTGCGCTGCTGTCAGCGCTCAGTCTGTGCGAAAGCGAATCTTTGCCCAACCTCGCACCGCACGGTGGTCCGAGCAGACGCCCGTGCAATCGTTCGGGATGTCGAGTGTTCTGGCGCCATACTTCCCGTTCACGATCCTGTTCTCACGCGCGAAGATGAAGTCGATCTTGGAGCCCTGGCGACACGGCCCTCGGGTTGTCCCTGGTTGGGAGCGCTGACCATAGCCCTTGCAGTGGTTCGGATCGTTGTCATCCCACTCGCGGTAGTGCCCATGATTGGAGCCATTGTTCCGGGTGTTGGCCCTGGCCGAGTACATCTTGTTAAAGCCATGATCATCAGACTGAATGTTGAAATCACCACCGATGATCACCGTATCACGCTTGTTGTGCCACCAGGATTCGATCTTGCCGAGCACGCGCACGAGCTGCTTTTGCGCGGTGGAGTCCCCCGGCGTCAGGTGCGTGGTGCACACGCGGACGCGTCGGTTGATCTGACGGCCACAGAGCAGGTAGCGCTTGCCCCATTTGTCCTGCCCGACCTCGAGCCGGGTGATCGCGCGCAGGTTTTGACGGCTGAAAATGGCGACGCCGACGCGTGACTTGCCGCTCGGCTGAAACGCGGAGAAGGTCGCGTTAGCCCCCTTGCCCCAGTGCGCCTTGAGCGCGCGCCGGATCGCGTGATATTGCGCCTCGCACACCTCGTTCAGGCTGACAAAGTCCATCGGCCCGTTGGCGCTCCTGACGTAACGCATCACGGCGCGCGTGATGCGCGCCGTGGCGCACGCATTCTCCTTGCCACCTGCGATGTTCCAGTGGAGCGTGCGGAAGTTCATCGTCTTGACAGTCGTGCTTCCAGGCGATCCCGGATCTGGGCCAACAGCGGGGTTCTCCTCGACAGGACCACCCTCCTCTGGCGAATCCATCATCCCTTCGACGTCGACCACCATGTCGTCCAGGATCGGTTCTTCCTCAGGAACATCACCGCTCGTGTCGACCCACTCCTCCCAGTCTGTGTCGTCCATGTCCCGGTCGGTGGGCTCTTCACCCCACATATCCGTTGCATCCATGCCCATGTCTTCTTCGCTGCCGCTATCCTGCTCACCACTCGATTCGTCAGCAGGCCAGGCCTCCGGGTCATCGCCGCTGGCGGGAACCTCGACAACAGCAGAACCACAACCCATTGAAAAAATGAGCAAAAGAACCAAAAGCAACGTTTTGAAACAACTTCTCATGGTGCACCCTCCCGAGCGCGCGTGCTCGATTTCACCTTCCCCCCAAGATCACCAGCGTGGCGTGGGACATTCTCTGCTGACACTCATGAGCAAGCACCATGCCTGAAAACGGCAACGCGCACTCGGGGCGCAAAAAAGAGCGCCAGGTGACACCTGGCGCTCTTTGGGAGTTCTCACTGGAGAGATCGAAGTTCAGCCGCCGCTGAAGAAGCGGCAAGAGGAACCGAGCAAGCAAGCTCCGATCGAGTTGTTGGTGCCACCCGCGCGAGGCGGTTCGATGTTGATCTCGTTGCCGTTCGGGCAGGAGATGTCGAGCGCGCCCGTCTGACGAATGCAAAGCGTGAGCGTATCACCTGGCTTGAAGCCGCTCTCGTATTCGCCAGTGTCAGGGTCGATGTACTCCTCGCCGAGATCTTCCAGCGTGTAGATGGTCTGGTTGGTGCAGCCGCTCGTCCCTGGAGGATTGCGGAGCGTTCCCGGACCGGTCGAGACGAGCAGGTTGTCGAACTCGTTGGATGCGGACAGCTCGAACTCCGAGGTCTGCGTGAAGACTGGGCCACCGGGCGAATCCTCCACGTTCGTGGAGGGCTCGCTCGAGGTCAACACCTCGCCGCTCGGCCAGGTCATCTCGTAGGAATCATCGGAAGCGACGGTTCCCATGCACATCCCCTGCCCCATGAAGAAGGGTCGGAAGAAGTGGCGCAGCGTGCCCTTGCACTCTTCCGTGGGGAGCTCGGCGTCACACGCGGGGAGTGGCATCTCCATCGCAGCGCACGGCTGGTTCAAATGACGCGCGAGGCTCGCGGTCAAGCCGCCCGCGTCATCGTTCGTGCCCTCTCCTCGACAGACAAACGCGTAGTCGATGTCGAAGGCTTCGTTGAGATCCTTGACCAGACCTGGGCAGGAGTCGGGGATCGCCGCCTCGAAGATCGTCTGCGATGCGACGGGCAGACGGCCTGACCAGAAAGAGTGCGAGAAGCTCTCGCTGACCGGGCCAGCATCGACCGAAAGCTCCGCGTCGAGCGCTCCCGAGATGTAAGGCTCGAGGATGATATCCGCCGTCGCACATTCCATGCGACCATCACCCGGCGTGGTCTCGTAGCGCGCGGCCGCCGTGAGCTCGACGCCCGCCTCGACGTTGCCAAAGCGAACCTCGACGTTATCGTCCAGGCCGAGCGCGCGCAGCCCGCTCTCGTTGATCCCCACAGAAGCGTTGAGCGCCATCGAGACGCCCGCAGATGCCTCCACGCTCGCCTCGCCAGTGACATCCACATCCGCGGATTCGGAGGTTGTCGTCTCGACGAAGGGCTCGAAGGCGCCATTGACCGCGCGGATGCCGACAGGGACAGAGACGTCGGCGCGCGCCGACGCGCTCATCGAAATCTCACCGCTGATCTCGACGCCAGCCTTGATCTTACCCTCGACGCCGACGTTGATGGCGAGCGGCGTCGACCCCAGCGGGATCGACGTCAGCGTTTCATCCAGGAACTTGTGATCGTCGCTCTCGGAGACCGATGCGCCGACCGAGACCTCGTAGCCAACCTCGGCGAAGGCGTTGGTCGTGAGCGAGACCTCGAACTCGTCGACGCAGAACCACACGGTGGCGACGGTGACCTTGGCAAAACCAATGCCCGCACGAAAATCCTTCTTCTGGTCGATCGCGTGACCCTGGCAGCTGCTGTGATCGCCGAGGAAGTCCTCGTCGATAAAGCCTGCCTTGACGCGGAACGCGCCCGAGAAGGTCGCGTTCGGATCAAAGCTCACGCCCGCCGACCCCGTCAGGTTCACCCCAGCGCTCAAGGAGAGGTCGCCGTAGCTGTATTCACTCTCGCCGAGCAATCCTTGCTGCCGTGTTTGCAGACCTTCTGAACCCTGGCCATTTTGCGGCGTGAGATCGAGCTGCTGATTCCACCTGCCGTATACTGCATGCTCGATACGGAACGGTTTGACGTCGTAGCGAATCTCGGTCTCGCTGACCACTTCATAGCCCACGACGGTGAGCGAGAAGCCACCGTCGGCGATGCATGTCTGACACTCGGTGCCAAAGACCACATCACCCCGGAGCACGGCCTTGTCCTTGAAGTGCTGCGCGGCAGCGCCGGTCACCGTCATCTGCCACGGAGAGGACGAGCGCTTGAGCGAATCGGGGTGCTCGACAATCCGAACCTGCTGCCCGAGATTACTCGGCACGCCGACGATATCGACGAAAGGCACCTGGTGAATTCCGGGCTCCTCGGTGAGCAGCTCGTTAAAGCGCTGCTCCAACTCGGCCTGCGATGGCTCGCCGGTGTCGGCGTTCGCGGTCGAGTTGTTCGTCGCCATCGGGTTCCCGTTGAAACCGCTGGTCGTCGCCGTGGAGCCATCGCCGCAGGCGACAAGCCCCCAGGCCATCACCCCACACAACCCCAGTACCTTGTACTTTGACATCGTTGTTTCTCCGCTCGGTGTCCTTGCCGCGTAAAATCCCCGCAAGGGATCGCAGGACAAGCTGCGCCCTCTCTGTTTTGATCATCACTGAATCGAGTTTAAGCCACACGACCTCGAAACGCGAATGAATTCCGGGGGTCAGCCTATACCGGCGTCCAAAAAACCAAACCTCTCGAGAGGTCGGTTTTGTGGGCAGTTCTGTTTCCAGTGATCCACCTCGCGTTTACTTCAAGGTGCATGCCAACCGAGTTTTTTACCGAGAAATCAGCCTTAAACCGAGGTTCGAGGCTCCAGGGGTGTGCGGTTCTGGCACACCTTACTGTGGCACACACACCACAACGAGGCAGCAAAACCCCATGAAAAACCCCATGAATTTGGAATTCGAGGCTCCGGGTTTTTCGAGTTTTTTACATGCAGAGGGAGGGATCTTCGACGAGTGCGCGACAGCTACGGCGCGCCTCGGATGCTTCCTTGGAGCGTCCTCGCTCGACGAGCTGCTCGGCGAAGACGGCCCACCCGAGCGCGTTCAGCTTGTCGCGAGCCGCGAGCTCTTCGAGCGTGGCGAAAGCCTCGGCGCGCTCCTTGCCGCTCTCGTCTCCTCGCGTCGAAGAGAGCCTCGCGACAGCCCAGCGCGCGCGGATCACATCATCCTCGTCGTGGCGACCCTTGAGATATCCCAGGGTCTTTAGCGCGTAGTCGAGATGACGCTCGGCGCTCGCGCTCGTGACGGCGGCGTAGGGAGGTTCTCTGCGCAGCGTGATGTACCCCTGACGTTGCACCATCGCCGAGGCCATCAGCGCGATATCATAGCGCGTCTCGTCGGTATCATAGCGACGCAGGCTCTTTCGGCGCTCGTTAAACTTTGGGTAGAGCCCGAGGATGTGCCGCACCGCGGCCTCGTACTCGTGGCGCTCGAACGCTGCGACCGCCTCTTTTCTGGACGGCTTGAACGCCTCCGGGCGCTCCTTGCCGCGCAACCACTCGCACCCCTCGACGCACACGTAACAGGCATCTCCATGATGCGAGACGCAGGTTCGCGTGAGGGACCAGAGCTTGACCCGATCATCGACAGGGTGCAGGCGTTCGAGCGCGACCTGCCAACCGACGACATCGACGAGCGCGTCCTCCGCCGCGAGCTTCATCAGGATCTCGAAGCCCTTCTTGAGGCGACCTCCGCGACGCTTCATCGCGCGCTCCTCGTGGGAGAGGTCGTGTTGGACGATGTACGCCTCGGCGAGCAACTGCTCGATGAGGCGATCCTCCGGGTTCTTCTTGTGGAGGTATTCGAGCGCGCGGGCTGCCCAAGCGAGGTTTCCGGCAGGATCGATGCGCTCGCCGCCAAGCGCGTGATTTCCCTGGAGGCGAACCGTCGAGGCGATCAACCAACGCGCCGCCTCGAGCTCATCGCCATCGACCCGACGATACTGCGTGCTTCGCTCGCCAAGCGATGGATAAGCGCGCAAGACATCGTGCACGATCATCGCGTAGCGCCCCTTCTCGAAGCTGCTCGCGCGTTCGGCCTGTTCAGCCACGGCGTCCGAGGTCACGTGCATGGACACGGACGAGAAACACAGCGTCAGCGCGAACAAGATCGCCAGAGGTTTGAAGGTTATCGACTTCACGTGGTGTCACCGGCGCCAGAGCTCGAAGAGGGTGGATGATCCTGAGGTTGAAGGGGTTGGTTATGCATCGCGTTGGCGAGCCTCGCGGTCACGCGCTGCTCGAGCCCCTCGACCGGGGAGTCGAGCAGGTGCGCAGCCCACTTCCACTCGTCGACGTGCTCGCAGACGATCTTGACGATCATGGTCAGCGGCGCGCTCAGGAGCGCGCCGACGGGACCGAGCAACCACCCCCAGAAAACCATCGACAACAAAATCACCGTCGGCGAGAGGCCGAGCGTGCGCCCCATCAACCTGGGCTCGATCACATTGCCGATCACCATGTTCAAGGTCAAATAGCCGGCAAAGATTCCAAGCGAAGGGCCTGTCCCGAGCAACACGAACGAGAGGATAATCGGAGGCAACGCCGCGATAATGCTCCCGATGGTCGGGATGTAGTTGAACAGGAAGGCGGTGAACCCCCAGAAGAGCGCCAGATCGAGATCGACGCTCCAGCAAAGAATCCCGGCGAGCACGCCGGTCACGAGGCTCGTCCCCGACTTGACCACCAGGTAGCGCTGCACCTGATTGGTCGCCTGTTCGAGAGGATCATTGGGCAGAGAGCGAATGCGACGTTCGAGCAGGTTCTCGAACTTCTCGTGCAAGCTCGCGCCCTCGATCAACATGAAGGTCGTGACAATAAGGATGAGCACCACGTTGGAGGCGAGCCCCGCCACGCCGCTGAGTAATCCAGAGGTCACGTTGAAGATGGCGCCAAAGTCGATAAACGCGAAGACATCCTCGACGTTGGCCTGGATGCCGTGACCTTCCAACCAGAGCTGCGTGTCCCAGAGCCGCTCCGAGATCAACGCGCGGTATTCAGGCAGGCTCGAGGTCAGCGTGTTCACCGAGGAGGTGACAATGAGGCTGACGATCGTGAGGAGCCCGAGCAACGCGAGCACGATCCCCAACGTGGCGATCACGCGCGGGACGCGCTTGGACTCGAAGAAGGAGACGAGCGGCGAGGCGAGGATGCCGAGGAAGGCAGCCATGAGGAAGGGGACCACGATCTGGCTGGCGAGCGTGAGCCCGGCGAGCACGATCACGAGCGCGGCGCAATCGATGAGCGCGCTCCGTTCGCCAGTCGAGGCCGCGCTCTCGTGCGAAACCTCTCCCTGCGAGTCCAATTCTTGCTCCTCGTGATCTCTGGATGAATCCATCGGTTCCTGCAAAAGAAATGCCCCTCCTCTAGAGGTTTTCACATCCAACCCTTAACAAGCCGCACGCAGCGCTTATTATAAGCATCGGCAGCGCCTCCACCAATCTTTCCTCGCACGATCTTTCGTTTCACCGATCACGCAGCACCAAGCGAGCCCTCCCGATGACAAGTCGCGCCTCCTCTCCCGATCTCCAGGCCATCAAGCAAGTCGCGCGTTGGATCTCGAACGCGAAGCGCGTGCTCTTTATCACAGGAGCCGGGATCTCGGCTGACTCCGGTCTGCCGACGTACCGAGGTGTCGGCGGTCTCTACAACAACGAAGGCACCGCCGAGGGCATCCCGATCGAGGTCGCGCTCTCTGGCGAGGTCTTTCGCCGCAGGCCCGAGCTGACCTGGAAGTACATCCTCGAGATCGAGCGCGCCTGCCGTGGCGCGACGCCGAACCGTGGTCACGAAGTGATCGCGGCGCTCGAGGAGCGCCAGGGGCTCGAGGTGTGGACGTTGACACAAAACGTCGACGGCCTCCACCACAAGGCGGGCTCGCGTAACCTGATCGAAATCCACGGCAGCGTCGTCACGTTGATATGCACGAAGTGCGATTGGCGCGAGCAGGTCACAGATTACGCCTTCATCGAAGCGAACCACGATGCAGACGCGCTCCCTCCGACGTGCAATGAGTGCGGCTCGGTGATCCGCCCGGACATCGTCCTGTTCAACGAGCAGCTGCCAGAGAAAGCCTCGTTCGAGCTCGAACGCCAGCTCGAGCGAGGCTTTGACCTCGTGCTCTCGATCGGCACCACGAGCGCGTTCCCCTATATCGCGTGGCCCTTCCTGGACGCGAGCCGCTCGGGAAAATACACCGTCGAGATCAACCCTGGCGTGACCGGCGTCTCTCAAGCCGCGCTGATTCGCTTCCCGCATGGCGCCGCCGAAACGCTCGGCGCGCTTCACGACGAACTCACGAAATAACACATACATACTCCCACCGAAACTTATCGAGGTGACCCTTGGCACAACCGACACAGGACGAGCGCGAGTTCGATATCATTCTCTTTGGCGCGACCGGCTTTGCTGGCGCGCTCGTCGCCGAATACTTCGCAGAACACAACGATCCTCCACGCTGGGCGATGGCAGGGCGAAACCTCGAGAAGCTCGAGAAGCTGCGCGCGGAGCTCTCCGATGATTTCCCCGCCATCGCCGACGTCGACCTCGTGGTGGCCGATAGCAACGATGAAGCATCGCTCGAAGCGATGGCCGAGCGCGCGAAGGTGATCTGTTCGACGGTCGGTCCCTACGCGAAATACGGGAGCGCGCTGGTCAAAGCCTGCATCGACAAGGGCACGCATTACTGCGATCTCACTGGCGAGGCGCAGTGGGTGCGCGCCATGATCGACGCGCACCACGAACAGGCAAGGGAGGCTGGCGTTCGCATCGTCACGTGCTGCGGGTTCGACTCGATCCCGAGCGATCTGGGGACGCTGATGCTCCAACACCACGCACTCGAGACGCACGGGCGCCCCTGCACACAGGTGAAGTTCTTCATGGCCAAGGTGCGCGGCGGATTCAGCGGCGGCACCGTCGCCAGCATGCTCGAGCTGCTCGAGCAAGCGAGCAAGGATCGCTCGATCCTCAAGGTCCTCGGTCACCCCTACTCGCTCAATCCCGAGGGAGAGCGCAAAGGACCCGATGGATCAGACCAAAAGTGGATTCGCTACGACGAGGACGCGCGCGCCTGGACAGCCCCCTTCCTGATGGCGGCCATCAACACCAAGATCGTGCGCCGCAGCAACGCGCTGCTCGACTACAAGTACGGCAGAGAGTTTCGCTACAGCGAGGTGACCCGCATGTCGAGCGGACCTTCGGGCATGTTCGCCGCGGCGATGATGGCGCTCGGGCTCGGCGGCTTCACCATGGCGCTGATGCAGGAGCAGACGCGCGCGCTGCTCGAGAAGTTCGTCCTCCCCTCCCCTGGAGAAGGCCCCTCTCGCGAGATGATCGACTCGGGCTTCTTCGAGGTTCGCCTCGTCGGTCACATCGAGGGCCGCACAGAGATCGTCCGCGGAAAGGTTCGCGGCGAGCGCGATCCCGGCTATGGCGCGACCGCCACGATGCTCGGGGAGTCGGCGATCTGCCTGGCGCTCGATCAGGACAAATTCGAGAGCGAGGGAGGCATCCTGACGCCAGCCTCGGCGATGGGGATGCCGCTCGTCGAGCGATTGCGTGACGCGGGGATGACGTTCGAGGTGACATCGTGAGCGCGACAGACCTCGACCTGAAAGTCTTCCTCTTCGAGCAACTGCGCAAGCTGCTGACCAGAGAACCGTGGAAGCAAACGCCAGAAGAGATCGCCGCGCACCGAGAGCTCAAGCTGCCCGAGCCACTGCTGGCGCTGACATTGGGACGAAAGGTTCCCATCGAGCGCGTCGAGGATTGGCTCATCGATGGGAGCGAGGGGCCGCTCCGCGCGAGGCTCTACGCCGCACACAGCAGGCCAAAAGAGGACACCCCGCTCATCCTCTATTACCACGGCGGAGGATGGGTTAACCACGGGATCGAGGACTTCGATCGCGTCTGCCGCCGCCTCGCCATCGCCTCGGGCGCGGTCGTCTTCTCGATCGACTATCGCATGGCACCAGAGCACGTCTTCCCCGCCGCACACGATGACGCCGTGGCGAGCTTTAGCTGGGCGAGCAAGCGCGCCTCGGAGCTCGGCGCGAGCGAGGATAAGATCTTTGTCATGGGTGATAGCGCTGGCGGGAACCTCGCGACCGCGATCTGTCGTCAGGCAAAGGCCGCAGGTCACGCGATGCCCAGAGGTCAGATCATGATCTACCCGGTGACAGACGCCACCATGGCGCACGAGTCCGTCGAGACCTTCGCCAACGCGCCGCTGCTGACGCGCAGGCACGTCGAGTTCTACTTCAAGACCTACCTCTCTGACTTCGACGCCGAGAAGTTCGATGATCGCATCTCGCCGCTGCTCGCAGAGGATCACTCGGGGCTTCCCCCCGCGCTCGTGATCACAGCCGCGGTCGATCCTCTCCATGACGAGGGCGTCGCCTACGCCAGAGCGCTCGAGGATGCTGGCGTCGAGGTCGAATTCATCGACATCCCCAACACCATCCATGGCTTCTTTAACCTCCCCTTCTTCACCAAGGGTTGCCCGGAAGCGCTCGAAGCGACCGCCGCGTTTATCCAAAAACACAGCGCCTCGTAACCTCTACGGGCGAACGAACAGAAACCGCCCGCATCGCCGAGCAACCGAAGGCGCCGACATATTGCCCGACCTGGTGCACGACGCCACCCAGGTCGGGCAATATGTCGGCGCCTTCGGTTGCGTGCCGCGAGGTCGCGCTCGCGAAAACAGGGGGCAAGAAGGAACAAAGGCGCCATGCATGACGTTGCTCTTGCTCCAACCTCCAAAAGGACGCGACGAAAACCAACCCGAGGAGCAACACCATGCATAGCGTCGAAGAAGACTTCGGCTCGATTCGTAGCCTGGCGCAGACGCCGAGCTGGACGAATTGGAGAAAGTTGTGCGGGTTGCTCGACAGGCATCGCTCTCATTGGGAGACGCCGATCTTTCAAGAGATGGTGATCCCTTATTTGGAGTCGCACCTGCAACACTGGTCGGATTCCGTGCTGCGTTATGCGCAGCACGCCTGGATCGAGGCGGCGTTGCTCGGCGAGGACATCCCACAGCTGCAATTCGCCAACGCGATGCAGTTCGTCAGCCAGAAGGTCAACGCCAAACGCCTCACCAAGCTGTTCAACTCCACGCGACTTGGTGGGATGCAGGTGATCAACCTCGCTGACCTCAACATGCGCTGTGACTCGGCGGTGGTGGTGGATTTATTGGGAGCGCCGCATCTTGGCCAACTGCGAGGGTTAAACCTGCATGGCGGGCGCATGGATAACCTGGGGCTCGAGCTGATGGCCGAGGCCACCCCGGCGCGAACGCTCGTCTGGCTCGACCTGAGCGGGAACCAGCTGCAAAACATCGACGGCTTGCTCCAGGAAGGTGCGCTCGAGCACCTCGAGGAGCTCTCGCTCGTCTCGAACGAGCTGCGCATCAACAAGCTCTCGAAGCTGACCAAGGGGAGCTACCTCCCGAGCTTGCGAAAGCTCGACCTGCGCAACAACGACATCCTCCCCGGCGAGATGAAGTACCTGAAAAAGAGCCCGCTCGGCGAACACCTCGACGAGCTCAAGCTCTGAGCAACCTCAGAGCTTCTCGACGCTCAGATCGAACGTGCCGTTCTGGTTCGAGGAGCTCGCGTACCCATCCACGATGATAAAGTAGGTGGTGTTCTGCGTGGCCGCGAAGGTCTGCGTCTCGGGATCATCGCCATGCGCGAGGCACGTTCCGCCGATATCAGCGCAATCCGTCACCACATACACCACCGCGTCGAAGCTCTCGTTGGTGATGCTGACCTGGTAGGTCGCCGTCTCGGGCGCGGTGAACGAGAAGACGCGGTCGCTCGATCCTGCGCCAGCGTCCAACGAGTTGGTGCTCGCGGTGCAGGTGGCAGGATCGACGCTGTAATCGTTGAGCGTGGGCGCCGTGGTGCTCGAGAGCGCGATCGGGAACACGCTCGTGTCCAACGCGATGGCGTCTCCGCAGGTATCCCCCTCGACCGGCGCGCACGTCAGGCCATCCCCTTCAAAGCCAGGGTTGCACTCGCACTGCGCCATCATCATCGAGTCCGTGCAGGTCGCGTTCGCATCGCATGGGTTCGAGATCGCGCATGGGCTCTCGTAGACATCGAAGGTGTAGGTTCCTTGCTCGTTGGAGGAGTTGAAGTTCCCATCGACGATGACAAAGTAGGTCTCGCCATCCACCACAGAGAGCGTCACCTGCTCGGTGCCATCAGCGACATACTCTCCGCTGCCGCCATCGAGGCACGAGTTGGCGATATCCGCGCAATCCGTCACCACATACAAGGTCGGGTCGAAGCCTCCTGTTCCCGTGATGCTAAAGGTCACGACCGTGTCTGCGGTCGCCGTGAAGCTGTAGACAGAATCACTCGACCCTGCGCCGCGCTCGGCGGCGAGTGTGCCGCAGCCGCTCGCTGGAGAGGCGTAGTTGTTGGCGAAGTTGTCCGTGGTGTCCCCGCTGATCGAGTATGGCAGCGACGGGATCGAGAACGCCTGCGAGCATACATCACCCTGGCGCTCACACGTGACGCCATCGCCGAGATAACCCGGATCGCAGGTACACGAGAAGTCGCCAGGTTCGTTGGTGCAGGTCGCGTTGTCCGAGCAGTCGTTCAGGTTTGGATCGGAGCACTCGTCGATGTCGTTGCAGGTCACGCCATTGCCGCTGTAACCAGGATTGCACGCGCAAGAGAAGCTCCCCTGGTTGTTCGTGCAGGTGGCATCCGCCGAGCAGTTGTTTCGGCTCGGGTCGGCGCACTCGTCGACATCGGTGCAGATGCGACCGTTGCCGCTGTAGCCAGGCAGACAAGCACAGCCGAAGCTGCCGTCCACGTCCACACAGAGCGCGTTCGCGTCGCAATCATTCAGGTTTGGATCAGCGCACTCGTCGATGTTCGTGCAGGTCACGCCGTCCCCCTGATAGCCAGGGTCGCAATCACACGAGAAGCTGCCTGGCTCGTTGGTGCAGGTCGCCTTGTTCGAGCAGTTATTCAGGTTTGGATCAGCGCACTCGTTGACATCCGTGCAGGTCACGCCATCGCCCGTGTAGCCGTTGTCACAGGCACACGTGAAGCCGCCAGCGTTATTGGTGCACGCCGCGTTCGCCGAGCAATTGTTGAGGCTTGGATCAGAACACTCGTCGACGTCCACGCAAGTCACGCCATCGCCCGTGTAACCATTATCACAGGAGCACATGAAGCTGCCCTGGTTGTTGGTACATGCCGCGTTGGCCGAGCAGTTATTCAAGCTCGGATCGGAACACTCGTCGATGTCCGTACACGTGACGCCGTCGCCGGTGTAGCCATTGTCACAGGCGCACGTGAAGCCGCCCTCATTGTTGGTGCAGATCGCATCGGCCGAGCAGTTATTCAGGCTCGGGTCGGCGCACTCGTCGACGTCGATGCAAACCACGCCGTTGCCGCTAAATCCTGGCTCGCAAGCGCAGCTAAACGAACCGGGCTCGTTGGTGCAGGTCGCATCAGCCGAGCAATTATTGGCGCTCGGATCGGCGCACTCGTCGATGTCGGTGCAAGTGACACCATCACCCGTATATCCAGGGCCACAACCGCAAACAAAGCTCCCTGGCGTATTGGTGCAGGCCGCGCTCGCGTCGCAGTTATTCAGGTTTGGATCAGCGCACTCGTCGACGTCCGTGCAGGTCACGCCATCACCCTGATAGCCAGGATCACAGGCGCACATGAAGCCGCCCGGGTTGTTGATGCAAGACGCCATCGCGTCGCAGTTATTCAGGCTCGGATCGGAGCACTCGTCCACATCCACGCAGGTCACGCCATCGCCCGTGTAACCGCTGTCACATGCGCAGCTAAACCCACCGGGATTATTCGAGCAAATCGCATCGGCCGAGCAATTATTCAAGCTCGGGTCGGCGCACTCGTCCACATCCGCGCAGGTCACGCCATCGCCCGAGAAGCCATCGTTGCAAGTGCAGGTGAACGTCCCCGTGTCGTTTGTGCAGGTTGCATCGGCCGAGCAGTTATTCAGGCTCGGATCAGCGCACTCGTCGACATCGGTGCAGGTGATGCCGTCGCCCGTGTAGCCCTGACCGCAACCGCAGTCGAACCCGCCAGGGGTGTTGGTGCAATCCGCGCTCACGGCGCAATTGTTGAGGCTCGGGTCAGCGCACTCGTCGACGTCCACGCAGGTCACGCCGTTTCCGGTGTAGCCATTGAAACACTCGCAGACGAAACCGCCCGCCATGTTGGTACAAGAGGCGTTGGCGTCACAATCGTTGAGGTTTGGATCGGCGCACTCGTCGATGTCGGTGCAGGTCTGGCCATCGCCCATGTATCCCATCGCGCATGTGCACGAGAAGGTCCCGGGCTCGTTGTTACAGACCGCGTCAGGGCCACAGTCATTGAGGTTCGAGTCGGCGCACTCGTCAATGTCCACACAGGTCACGCCGCTGCCGTTAAAGCCTTCCGGGCACTCGCACTCGAAGCCGCCCTCGCGGTTGGTGCAGACGGCGTTCGGGTCGCAATCATTGAGGTTACTGTCACGGCATTCGTCGACATCCGAGCAGGACTCGCCATCACCCGAGAAGCCGCTATTGCAAATGCAGAGGAAGTCTCCGGCGCCTTGCTGAGAGCAGGTCGCGTTCGCATCGCAGCGATCACAGGGCATCCCCATACAACCAGGCCCCAGGCCGAAGCCGTCCGCCTCCTCGCAGTAGGTGTCCGGGACGCAGGAGCCCTCGAAGCACGCGAGCCCGGTGCCCTCGCACGTGTCGGTGCAATCTTCGGTGCAGATACTCTCCTGCCCGAAGGTCTCGCAGCGGCCAGACTCGCACTCTTCTGCCGCAGCGCATGACTCGCCGACGCCGAGCAGCTCGGCGCACGTCCCCTGAACACAGCTCCCCTCGGCGCAATCGCTATCCTGCGCGCATGACTCCTCGAGCGCGCACGGCGAACAGGTCGCGCCGCCGCAATCGACATCGGTCTCGTCGCCATCGAGCACCTGATTCTCGCAACTCTCTCCTGCGGACATATCCGGGATGCCGAGATCGAGGTCGACCGCGTTCATATCATCTGCGACCTCCCCCATATCCAGGGCATCCATATCCGAGGAGGTGTTATTGAGAGGAGCATCGGTAGGCACGCAACCGCTCGGCGTGGCGATGGCGAGGCCAGCGAGCAGCACGAGAGGGAGGAGGTGTTCGAAGCGAAGGGATGATGTATGTTGCTCGCGGCGCATTTCGCGTTTCCTGGACAAAATCGGACAAAGGGATGCGAAAAAGACCCCGTCTGGATCGGTTTTCACGAACCCCAGTTCATGTGAAGGCGCTGGCGTCTTACCAGAGGGGCCTTATTAACCACAAAACAGGATAAACCTCAAGCCTTTGGAGCGGCCACACGAGCGGCGCTGCTCTTGCCAGGGTTGGAGTTCGAAGGAGGAGAAGCGATGGAGTTCTTGCACAGCATGGTCCGCATCCAGGATGTCGAGGCATCATTGCACTTTTATTGCGAGCTGCTCGGGCTCGAAGAGGTGCGGCGGCGCGACTCCGAGAAGGGGCGCTACACGTTGATTTTTCTTCGCGCGCCCGGCGACGAGCAGGCCACCGTCGAGCTCACCTACAACTGGGACGTGGAGGACTACGGCAACGCGCGCAACTTCGGGCACCTCGCCTTCGCCGTCGATGACATCTACGCCACCTGCCAAAAGCTCGCCGACGCGGGCGTCACCATCAACCGCCCACCGCGCGATGGACGCATGGCGTTCGTGAAGTCTCCCGATGAGATCTCGATCGAGCTGTTGCAAAAAGGCGAAGCGCTCGAACCCGCCGAGCCATGGGCCTCGATGGAGAGCACGGGCACCTGGTGAGCGATCACGCAGGCGCGTTTCTGTTGCCCGAGGAGAGGCGTGCTCGCTAGAATAGGCACCGCGAAACCCTTCTCTGACGAGTAAGAGCAATGACCTCCTCTTCGGTGGAGCATCCAGAAACGGGGACACCCTCGAATAGCGAGGCCAACGAGCAGCAGCAAAAGCCAGCCCGGCGCAGGCTCTTGTTGCTCGTCGTGATCCTCGTGGCGCTCTGGGTGCTCGGCAGGCAACTCGGGCTCGACGAATTGGCCACTCCTGCGGCGATGTCCGAGTTTATCAAGGGGCTCGGGCCGTGGGGCGTGGTCGTATTCGTCGGTCTCTGGACGGTGTATGTCCAGATGCAGCTGCCGGGCGTGGTGTTCGTGATCGCGGCGATGCTGCTCTACGGTCCGCTCCAGGGTGCCCTGGTGAGTTGGGTCGGGGGGATGTTCGTGATCGCCGTGACCCATGTCTTTATCCGCGGCATCGGCGGGACGCCGCTGGCACAAAGCAAGCGGGAGTGGGTCCGCCGAGTGCTCTCGAGGATGGAGCAACACCCCGTGCGCACCGTGGCGATCTTGCGCTCGGTGTTCGTGATGAACCCGGCCATCAACTACCCGATTATTCTGGGCGGGATGTCCTTTCGCAAGCACATGACGGGCTCGGCGTTGGGGTTGATCTTCCCGGTCGTCTTCTGGTCGATCGTCGCGGGTTGGTTTGGCGCAGAGTACCTCCTCTCCAGGTGAAAGGAGAGGGTGAGGGTCGCGTCGGTGACATCGAAGGACAGTACAAGAGAAGGTCGCCTTCGTTTCATTCCGCGAGCACCTACTCCGATTGGCCCTCGGGAAGTTAAGATAGGCAAACAATGCGTTGTGCTCTTCTTAAAAAATCTCTAAAGAACTCCAAGTTCGAAGTTTACGAGGCAGAGATTGCTTGCAATTTCGAGGAAGCCTCGTAAACATCGGCCAACTTCATTCCGACATCGTTCTCTCCAATCCCGAGACGAGTGCATCGAAGCATGAACAGTATTTATCGTGTCTTGACGTTGACCTTTTTGGTCTGCCTCTCGGGGTGCATCCGAGACCACGCCGTCGCGGTGACCAACAACACCGAAGACATCCTCTACGACGTGACCTATTCGGACTGCTACTGGAGCGTCCTCCAACCTGGAGAGACCTCGGAAGTGTGCATCCCATCATTTCGCGAGGATCACATCAGGTTCTTCCTCATCGACATCACCGAGGAAGAGGAAGAGGCCAACAACGCCAGCCCCGCGATGAACTCTGACAACATGACGACCATGAACACCGGCGCCAACAACACGGCCACCGGGAACATGGCAAACAACACGCAGAACAACGCGAACAACACGATGCCAGGCATGACTGGCGGGATGACCGGCGGGATGATGCCCGGCATGACCGGTGGCATGATGCCGGGGATGGGAGGAGGCATGGGCAGACCTCCTCGACCCATGGCGCCGCCTCGTTACCGCACGACCGAGAGCTTCACTCTCGGAGAAGATGAAGCCACGAGCTTTGGCGTGGACGCCGATGCTTATGAAGCAGACCCCGATTACAACCCGCGACCTGCCCCGATTTGATCGCTGTGATTTGCGAACGCCTCAAGCACTCCTCAAGCAAAGAAGTCATGAAGAGACATACGTCTACGCTCGCTACCGCGCTCGCGCTCCTCGTCGCGTCACCAGCCTCGGCCCAGGAAGTGGTCGCCGATCCGGTGGACCCTGAAGAGATCGAGGAGATCGAAGATATCGAGGATCTCCCGCCAGCGGGCGAGGTCGCCGAGGGAAACACGGTCGAGACCATCGCGCCACGTCCGCCGGATGCGAGCGACGAGACCTCGAGCATCCAGGAGTTCTCGAGGAAGGAGCTTCGCGAACAGGGCGCCCCGTCCGTGCTCGACGCGCTGGCGAGGCGCGCGCCATGGTTGTATGCGACCACGGATGGCTCGGGCACTTATGGCATCGGCCCCGGCTCGACAGGCGATCAGAGCTTGCGCGGCGCTGGCGGCGCGCGCGCTTCGGCCAGAACTCTGACCGTGTGGGATGGCATCCCCGATCTCAATGGCGCGGTGGGACGACCACTCCCCGATTTCTACGTCGACGCCTTGCTCGAGAGCGTCCAGCTCGTCCCTGGCGGAGACAGCGTGCGTTGGGGAACCAACGCCATGAACGGCGTCATCGCGTTGCGCAGCCGTTGGCGCGAGACCGAAGGCTGGGAGACCGAGGTTGGCGGCGGCGGCGGAAGCTACGGCCAGCTTCGCTCGGAGGCCAGCGTCCTCGGGAACGTCAAGGGATGGGCCATTTCTGCGGCGGTGACGCGCCGCACGAGCGAAGGCGCGCTCGATTATTCGGAGGATACCGTCTCGACTGCTCAGGTCGCCGCGCGCAAGCGAGGCAACTGGGGCATCCTCACGACGCGACTGCGCTATGGCTACCTCGATGGCAAGAACGCGGGCAATGGGACCGATCTGGCCACAAACAACTGGTACAACTCCGAGCGAGGCTCGGCCTCGCTCGAATACCTCGGTCAGATCGGCACGATGCTCACAGGGCGCGTGGTGGTGTTCGGCTCGATGGGGCGCGATCGCCTCTACACAGGAAGCGCGCTCGACGATCGCGCGCTCGGCGCGCGGAGCGAGCTGCTGGTCACCCCCACGGACTGGATCAAGGTCGCCGCAGGTCTGGCGATCGATCACGTCGAGGCAGACCTGTTGCGCCGCCCCGCGAACACCGAGGAAGAGCTCGAACCCACGAGCACGAGCGCTCCGTGGGCCGAGCTCACGCTAAAGCCGATCAAACGCCTGACCTTTGTCACGGGTGGTCGCTACGTCGTCGGGCTCGAGGGAGGAGGCGTGCCGCTCTACAAGGCGGGCGTGGTGGCAGACACCTGGAAAGGAGCAAAGGCTAGAGCGCGCGTCTCGCGCAACTACAGCCAACCGACCATCGCGCAGCGCTTTTTGCTGCCAGCCGCCAACCCGGACCTTCAACACGAGGTCTCGCGCACCGCAGAGATTGGCCTCTCGCAATACTTTGGCGAAAAGTTCGAGGTCCGCGGGCTGCTCTACCAACTCGATGCCGAGAACTACATCCAACCCACAGGCGTTCGCCCCGATGTCGAGTTTCAGAACGTCGGAGAGGCCGAGCAATGGGGCGTGGAATGGAACGCGATCCTGACGCCTGTGCGCTGGTTCGAGTTTGGCACCGCTGGCTCCTGGGCAGATGTCGGCGAAGTCACCGGGCAGAACCCGAACCTCCGCCTCGGAGGGTGGACCACGGCGCGCTGGAATGGACTGAGAGGAACCATCAACCTGAACTACATCGACGGCCGCTATCAGAGTAACAACTCCGAGAACCCGCTCGATCCGATCACCGACCTCGGCGCGAACATCTCCTGGCGCCCCGATCCTCGCTTCGAGGTGTATGCGCGCGCCAACAACTTGCTAAACAACGAGAACGCGCCGTTGCCAGGCTTTGGCTCGATCGGTCGCAATTACTTCGTGGGCTTCCGCGCGAACCTCCAGACCATCGACAACTGAATTACTTGAACTCGGCCACGATCTCTTCGCTCTTCTCCCAGAGCTTCGTGGCGAGCGCCGCATCTCTTGCCTTGGATGTCGGGCGAGCAGGGTTGCAGTGCGAGAAGTACTCGCCGCTGAACTTTGCCGCGTCGGGGTGTGCCGCCAGATAGGTTTGCGTCGCGGCCCCCTGAGGGATGCTCTTGAGCGCGATCGGAGAGATGGCCGACATGGCGACATCCACGATCGAGTTCATGTGTCTGGCGAGGTTGGTGTTGATGACGCCAGGGTGAAGCGCGTTGGCGACCTTATCCGTTCCTTCCAGACGACGCGCGAGCTCCTTGGCGAACAGAATGTTCGCGAGCTTCGACTGCCCGTAGGCGAGCCAGGAGGTGTAGCCCTTCTCGCCAGAGAGGTTGTCGAACTGAATCCCTTCTTTTGGCGCCTGACGGTGCGCCTCGCTGCTCACCATCACCACGCGCCCATCATCCGCGAGCAAGTCGAGCAGCTCGGTCACGAGGATAAAGTGACCGATGTGATTGGTGAAGAACTGGAGCTCGTAGCCATGTTGTTGGTTGAGCTTGGGGAGCGCCATGATGCCAGCGTTACAGACGATGACATCGAGCTTCTCGCCCATCGCCTTGACGGACTCCGCGGCGGCAAAGACCGACTCGGGCTCGGAGAGTTCACAGACCACCGGGAGCGTCTCGCCGTTGACCTTGGCGCCAGCCTTTTCGGCCTTCTCCAGCGAACGCGCCGCGCCCAACACCGTCGCGCCACGCTCGGTCAGCACGCGCATCGTCTCGAAGCCGATGCCCGAGTTACAACCCGTGAGCAGGATGCGTTTGCCGCTCAAGTCCACGCCAGCGGTCGCTTCCTCTGCGGTCGTGTTATAACCAAAGCCGTTTGGCCCCTTTCCTCTCAGTGCTCCGAGCAGTGACATCCGCTCCTCCCTTCTCTCTTGCTGTTGATTGCCAGATTCAATGACAACGGGAGGTTAAGCACGCCGCGCGCAGAAGCGAGCAAAGCGCGAGCGCTGCTCGTCATGAGGGGTCTTAAAAAGCAAAATAGGTTGATCATTAGATCAACCTATGTTGCCTCTACTTTTGGAGGGATTCACTCGTCGAGCGAGATGGGGGTGCGCGAGATGCCCCAGATCTCATCGGCGTACTGCTGGATGGTGCGGTCGGAGGAGAACTTGCCCATCGACGCGATGTTCTTGATGACGCGGCGAGTCCACTCGGTCTGGTCGCGATAGACGCGATCGACCTCGTCCTGACAGGCGACGTAGGCGTCGAAGTCTGCGCAGACGAGGAAGTCATCCTCGTGTCGCAAGTCGTGCACGATCGCCTCGAAGCGGTCGGGCTCTCCTGGCGAGAAGAAGCCGGACTCGATCGACTGGATGACGCGGCGAAGTTGTGCGCTCTGCTCGATGTAATCCGAGGGGTTGTAGCCCTGACGGATGATATCCTTGACCTCGCTGGCGACCAGGCCAAAGAGGAAGAAGTTCTCGGCGCCGACCTCCTCGCGGATCTCGATATTGGCGCCATCGAGCGTGCCGACAGTGAGCGCGCCGTTCATCGAGAACTTCATGTTCCCCGTGCCGCTCGCTTCCTTGCCTGCCATCGAGATCTGCTCTGAGATATCGGCGGCGGGGATGATGCGCTCGGCCAACGAGACGTTGTAGTTGGGGATGAACACGACGCGGATGCGGCCATCGACGATGGGGTCGTTGTTCACGATCTCCGCGACGTCGTTGATGAGCTTGATGTGTTGCTTGGCCATCCAGTAGCCAGGCGCGGCCTTGCCGCCAAAGATGAACGTGCGCGGCACGATATCGAGGCTCGGGTCATCCTTGATTCGCCAGTAGAGCGAGATGATGTGCAGGCAATTCATCAGCTGGCGTTTGTACTGGTGGAGGCGCTTGACCTGGACATCGAAGATCGAATCGATGGCGACGCGCACGCCGTTGCGCTCCTCGATGATGTCGGCGAGGAGCTGCTTGTTGTGGCGCTTGATCTCCTGGATCTCCTTGTGGAAATCCTCGTCATCGGCGTAGGCGTGCAAGCCCTCGAGCTCCTTGAGGTTCTTTGCCCAGCCATCGCCGATGCGCTCGGTGATGGCTGCCGAGAGCCTGGGGTTGCACTGGAGCAACCAACGCCTGGGGGTGACGCCGTTGGTCTTGTTGTTGAACTTCTCTGGCCAGAATCCGTAGAACTCGGGCATGAGCTGAGACTTGATCAACTCCGAGTGCAACGCGGCGACACCGTTCACGCTATGCGATCCGACGACGGCGAGGTGCGCCATGCGGATCTGCTTCTCGCCGCCCTCTTCGATGATCGAGAGCGCGCGCTGGAGCTCGTGATTGCCAGGATGACGGACGTGAACCTCTCGCAAGAAGCGGCGGTTGATCTCGTAGATGATCGTCAGGTGCCTCGGGAGCAAGCGCTCGAACATCCACACGGGCCACTTCTCGAGCGCCTCGGGCAACAGGGTGTGGTTGGTGTAGCCGATGGTCCTCGTGGTGATATCCCACGCCTTGTCCCACCCGAGCCCTTCGAGATCGACGAGCACGCGCATCAGCTCGGCGACGGCGACCGCCGGGTGCGTATCATTGAGCTGGATCGCGGCCTTGTCAGGGAAGGCGTCGAAGGAGTCGTGCTCCTTTTTGTAACGACGGATGATGTCCGCGATCGAGCAACACACGAAGAAGTACTGCTGCTTGAGGCGAAGCTCGCGCCCTTCTGGCGAGCGATCGTTAGGATAGAGGACCTTCGAGATCGACTCGCTGAGTGCCTTCTCCTCGACCGCCTTGCGGTAGTCTCCATCATTGAAGACCTTGAGGTTGAGCTCCTTGGTGGCCTTCGCGGACCAGAGGCGCAGGGTGTTGACGGTGTTATTGTCATAGCCAGCGATCGGTGTGTCGTAAGGCACGCCGAGCACGCTCTGCGTATCGACCCACTGGACCACGAGGTTCCCCTCGCGATCGGCGTGCTCGTCGACGCGACCATAGAAGTGCACGGGGACCGCATAGTCAAAGCGTGGATGCTCCCATGGGTTTCCAGTGCGAAGCCAGTCATCGGCGCGCTCGATCTGGCGGCCTTCCTCGATGCCCTGGTCAAAGATCCCGAACTCGTAGCGGATGCCATAACCGACCGCGGGGAGTTCGAGACTCGCGAGCGAATCCATAAAACAGGCAGCCAGACGACCCAGACCACCATTGCCCAGGCCGGGATCGCGCTCCTGCTCGAGCAGCTCACCGATGCCAATGCCATACTTCGAGATCATGCGCTCGGTCAGCTCGTAGACGCCGAGGTTGATCAGGTTCTGCGCGAGCGCGCGACCGAGCAGGTACTCCGCCGAGAGGTAGTAGACGCGCTTGCAATCCTGCTCGTAGTAGGTGCGATTGGTGTGCATCCAGCGCTGCACGAGGCGATCACGCACGGTGTGCGCGACGGCCTCGAAGACATCATGCGCTGTGGCCGAAGGGATATCCTTGAGCGCGGTGTAGTAGAGGTGATCGAGCACCGCGCGCTCGAGCGTCTCGGGGCTCATGCCCGTGCGATCATCCTCGACCACGATCTCTTTATTGGGTTCGGTCGCCATCCACACGCCTCGCTTGCTAATACTCAAGGACTGGCACCAGAGAGAACTTCTCTGGCGAAACAACTTCGATGAATCGCGCGGATTCTAAAGCGCGAGGTAGGGAATGCCAACCACCATCCCCACCCAAACCCACAGCAATCGAGCGGCGAGGGCGTCACCTGCAGGTGACGCCCTCGCCGCTCGATTGCCTGTCACAAGAATAAGCGCTTCGCCTTACAGAATCAGCTCAGGGAAGCCTCGAGCCTTGGCCAGACCTCGTCCTGCGCGTGCCTGCCGAGGATCAGATCGAAGTGCCCGTAATCCTCGCGCTGGCCGTGCTGCTTGCCAAAGATCTCGAAGGACGCGTTCGCGCCGACGCGATCGCAGGTGGCCTCGATCGCCTTGATCGAGACCTGCGTGTCCCGCGTTCCTGCCAGGATATGGAGCGGTGGCTCGAACTGCATGGCGCGATCGCGCAGTGATTCTCCTGTGCGAAGCCTGAAGCCGGAGTCCTCGAAGGTGCTCGCCAGCGAGAGCAGCAGCGTCGCCGGGATCGCATGGAAACAGCGCGCGTGAATACGTCGCATCACCCAGGGCTCGATGTTCTCTGGCCACATGTTAAAGCGCTCGAGCAAAAAGGGGCGCTTCCCGAGCGCTGGCGCGAGCAGGTGCATCAAACCACCGAAGGGGACGATCTCGGCGGGTTTCGAGAGCGGCTCGATCAGGGGACGGATCGCAGCGAGGTTGGCAAAGTTCGACGCGCCCACGCCGTAATCGATCGCCGAGGCGATCGCCACGCCGCTCGCGATCGGAGCATCGGGGTAGAGCGCGCCGTAGCACATCAGCAGCACGCCCCCCATCGAGTGCCCCACCCAATCGACCCTGTCCTGGCCGCTGATCTCGAGGATCGAGGTGATGATCTCGGGCAAATCATCGCGGAGGTATTCGTCGAGCCCCCAGTGATAATCACATGGGATAGAATCCCCGTGACCGCGCAGGTCCGGGACAAAGACATCGCGCCCCTGCTCGGCGAGCCAGTGCGCGATGGAGCGCTCGGGGAAGAGGAAGGTCTGGTGATTCGCGCCCAACCCATGGAGCAACATCACCGGGGGTTTCGCGCGCTCCTCTCGCTCAGGGTGTGGCCGCACGCGACGGATCGTCAAGAAGGACCCGTCCGCGGTCTCGACCTCGAAGCGCTCGTGCGCCTCGTCCTCGCTCAACAACTTTTGCCACGGTCGCGGTTGCTCGATCCGATGCAACACCTGCTTTAACGCCACAGCTCCTCCACTACCCGAGAGAGAACGATTCAAACCAACACCGAGGGTATCGATGATATCGACCCTCGACAAGCGAGGATGCACCCCGCGGTGGCCAGAACCGATGGGGGGCCGTTTTTTGGCGCGGGTCGATGAGGGTGTTGAAGAGACGCGAACCCCGGCCCCCCCAAAACGACGCCTGCCATGGTGAATCAATGTTCTTGAAGTATGGTTTTGGCGCCATAGCCAAGGTGAGACGGCGCGTTTTTGTCCCCCCCATCGCTCGCTGCGCTCGGATAGGGGGGAAACTCGCGCTTCGATTCAGGTAGGGCGTTTTGCGCCTTGGAGCTTCGAGTGTAGCGATGAGTTTTGCCACGGCGCCCTTTTGCAAAACTCATCGCCAAAATCCAAACGCGAGTTTCCCCCTTGGCGCAGCCGGGGGGGACAAAACACGCCGTCTCACCTGCGCTAGCGCATCGTGGTTCGAAGGATGCTTGCCACTTCTTGATGGCAGGCGTGTTTCGGGGGGGCACTCCGGCAAAACGCCGACCTCTAAACTGGACAGCGGCGCGTCAGGAAGGCAATCAAGAAGGGCTTATCAAGGATCCCGTATTCGATGAGGACGCTGTGCTCAGGTTCGACCGCTCGAGGCTTGTACGATTGACGCCCCCCATGCTCCTTTGCGCGCTCTGCTTCGCGTGCACGGGGAACAAGAACACCACGACCGAAGCGCCACCCACCGCGCCCGCACAAACCAGCGGCGAGGAGAACGCTCGAACAACGCCTCTCGCCGCAAAAGAAACTACTCCCCCGGAGCCTGAGCCTGAACCCGAGCCTGTGCTGGAGCTTGCAGAAGCGCCAAGGATCGACCTGCTCGATAACCGCTATCGCTGGCATCACTACCGCGATGGGCTCGTGATTCACTTTGGTCACGAGGGTTTTCGCAAGTACACGCAAGAGTACCGCCGCCCCTTTGGCGAGGTGGTCTGGCACGAGAACGCGCGTGGGCGCATCCTCACACGAAGCGCCGCAGAGATGCGCATTCCATGGGAACATGAAGGGGCTGCCACAGCGAGGTTGTGGGTCAGCGGGCTGACAAAAGGGCAGCGCGTCGGGCTTCATATCAACGGCAAACGCGCGAAAACACTCGGCGTGCCAGCCGACGGCTGGAGCCAGCTCGTCTACCCGATCGACGAAGGGATGCTTCGCCCTGGCGAGAACACTATTTCGTTCCGTATCGCGAAGCGTGGAAAGGCTGGCGGAAAGAACTCTTACACGCTGCTGCGCGCGCTCGAGATCTTGCCTGGAGAGAAGGAGGCCGCGAGCGCTCCGCCGACAGACGCCTTTGTTCAAGAGGTCACGACGCAGGAAGACGTCTCGCTCGCGCTCTCGGGATACCCAAGGCAGGTGATGTATGTGGAGGTCCCCGAGGATGGTTGGCTGCGCATGGACCTCGGCAACCCCTCCGATTCGGAGATGCCGTTCCAGATCAGCGCGAGGACCTTCGATGGAAAACCGACGACCTTACTCGAGGACAAGCTGGGCGCAAAAAGCTGGGGTCGACACGACATCGACCTGAAGGATTTCGCGCGGCGAGTGATCGCGCTCGAGCTTCGCGCCTCGCCGCAGCTTTTGTGGGGAGATCCTCACATCGGCGTGGTGAAGGCCGAGCCCGCGAAGCGGCCAAAGCCTTTGAAACATGCGATCCTGGTCGTGGTCGATGCGTTGCGCGCCGATCGCCTCGAGCTCTACGGGGATACACGCGTCGAGACCCCGAAGATGACCGCCGCAGGCAAGCAAGGGTTCGTGTTCATGCACAACCAAGCGTCGGCGCCGTCCTCCCCACCATCGCATGGGAGCATCCAGTCGGGGATGATTCCCCGCGTGCATGGGATCGCGGGCGACAAGGGCTCGCTCAAGCCGAACACGCCGCTGCTCAGCTCGCAACTGGCAGACGCGGGGTTTGCCACGGGTTACTATGGAAACAACCCCTTCGGGATGAGGCGATTGAAGGCAGGCGGGAAGTGGACCGAATATCACTCGCCAAACTCGGAGGGGCTCGGCATCGACTGCGAGGCGGTGGTTTCGGAGACGCTGAAGTTTGCAAAAACGCAACTCGAGAAGGACAAGCGCTTCTTCGTCTCCGCGCTCCCTTTCGAACCCCACACGCCCTACCGCTATCACGAGGGCATCAGCGAGAAATACCACGATGGGAGCTGGGGGCCGCCCGTCGGCAAGAGCGTGGACGGGTATCTGTTGGGAGACATCACAGGTGGCAAGAAGCTCAGTGAGTCGCAGTGGTCACAGCTTCGCGCGCTCTATGATGGCGAGGTCGAGCATATGGATCAGTGCTTTGGCCAGCTCATGGCTGGCCTGGAGGAGCTCGGCGTGCGCGATGAGACCGCGGTGGTGATTACCGCAGACCATGGCGAGGGGATGTTCGAGCACGGGCGAATGGGCCACGCTTTTGGCCACTACGCCGAGCTCTCGAACGTGCCGTTCGTGGTCTATGCGCCTGGCTGGATCGAGGATGGCCCTCGAAAGCTCGAGGTGGTCACGGCAAACATCGATATCGCGCCGACGATCCTCGGCCTGCTCGGCATCACACCAGATGAAAAAGTGCAGGGGCGCGACATGAGCGATGTGCCGATGCGCCAGGGTCCGTGGACGCCGCGCGTGGTCTCGCTCGAATATGGCCGAAGCTATGCGCTCCGCTCGCTGCGTTGGAAGTTCATGGTCACCTACTCGGGCGAAGAGAGCCTGTATGACCTCGAGGTCGACCCGACCGAACAAAACGACATCCTCGAGAGCAACCCCTTCGCGCTGCGTTACATGAGGGACCTCGCAGGATTCTTCCTGGAACACCGCAGTGATTGGCGCGCGCACAGTTGGAAGAACTTCGGAGATCATGGAGAGGGCTTCGTCGAACACATCCAGGAGCTCGAGCAAGCCAACCTGCCCTCCCCCGAAGACAAGGCTTCACAGAGCGGCGAGGAGAAGTGATGGCGAACGATGGCTCGCCGCACGGCGTGGCGAATATCAAACCGCCCTGGGAGGCGACGATCACCGCCAGACAGGAGGACCTGCGCGCAGTGATCGAGGCTCAGTTCCCCGACATCGGCCCGATCACCGCGTGGGAGCTGATCGGGAGCGGGTGGGACAATGACGTCTGGCGCGTGAACGAGCGATGGGTCTTTCGCTTTCCTCGCAGGCGGCTGGCGATCCAGTTGTTGGAGTGCGAGCGAGTGATTCTCCCGAGGATCGCAACATCGCTCCCCTTGCCCATATCGAGCCCGCGCTTCTTTGGAGAAGCGAGCGAACAGTTCCCGCACATCTTCAATGGGTACGACTACCTCGAAGGTAACGGCGCCTGCGTGGCCAACCCGTCGGGGGCAAAGCGCGCCGAGCACGCGAGCGTGTTGTCAGAGTTTCTCACCGCGCTCCACGGGATCGAGGGAGACCCCGAGGTGATCGCGAAGGCGCCCAGGATGACTGGACGAGATGACATCCAGCGTCGCGCGAGGTGGACGATCGGCGAGCTCGAGAAATCGCGCGCTGACGGCTCGATCGACGCGAGGGACCCCAGGGAACCCACGCCATCTCAGGTCGAGGCGTTATGCGATGGCCTCGAGTCTGCGAGCGAGGAAGAGCGCTGCTGGATCCATGGAGATCTGTACGTCAGACATATCCTCGTGAATGAACAGCACGATATCAGCGCCATCATCGACTGGGGAGACGTCGCCTGGGGAGACCGTGCCTACGACCTGGGGATTGTCTTCGCCTACTTGCCGCGCGACGCCTGTAATGCATTTACCAGAGAGCAAAGGCTCGAGTACGGCTCGATGCTCTGGCGACGCGCGCTGCTAACATCATTGCGACATGGGCTGGCTTTGCTATCCTACGGAGCAGATATTGGAGACACAGACCTTGTCCGTGAGGCCGCGAGGATACGTGAGCGCTTCGCGCTCGAAATGCGAGACTTTGACCTTTAAAAACAACCACTAAGCAAGCATTCGTGCTCACGCCGAGTACAAAAAGGTGCTTTGTGTGGGTGACAATCGGGCTCGGTTTTGTGACTTCTGGAGAGGTCATGACCTCAACAGTGTGTATGCACCGCGCTTTGTGCGCTGGTTTCATAAACTACTCTCAAGGAGAACGGATCCGATGAAATCTCGCAGGACCCAAACCATTGTCTCGTTCCTGACCATGGCCCTGCTCGCGCTCTTCACCATGCCTGCGTTCGCGCAAGGCAAGGGCAAGGGTAAGGGCAAGGGTGGAGACAAGGGCAAAGCCGAAAAGATGGAGAAGAAGGGCGGGAAGCCCGACGGAAAGGGCAAGCCAGAAGGCAAAGGCAAGCCCGATGACAAGGGCAAGCCGGAAGGAAAAGGCAAACCGGACCACGCCGGCAAGCCCGATCACGCTGGCAAACCAGACCACGCTGGCAAGGAGAACGCGCCTGGCCAGATCAAGAAGGAGACCGGCGAGCACCCTGGTGGCAAGGCCCTCGGAAAGGGCAAGGGCAAAGCCAAAGCCAAGGGCAAGGCAAAGAAGAAAGCCGAGAAGTCCAAGGTCGCTGGCGAGCAAGACAAGCACATCGAGCGCACCGCCAAGATCGATCGCCTCGAGAAGATCGGCAAGGAGAAGAACGACGAGAAGCTCCTCGCCAAGGTCAAAGAGCTTCGCGAAAAAGAGAACAAGCGTCACGCCAAGGCCCTCGGCGAAGCCAAAGGGAAATCTGGAGATGCAGGCAAGCCCGACGATAAGGGTAAGCCAGATGACGCTGGCGAGAAGAAAGAGAAAGAGTGAATCGCCTCACCCGTGAAACAAATCGAAGAGGAATGAAGAAGATGCCCATTCGTATGATGTTGACCGCGCTCCTGGCGTTCTCGCTCCTGGGTCTGACGGCTTGTGATGAGAAGAAGAACGACAAGCCAGAAGGAAACACCGCCGAGACCACAGCGCAAACCGAGACCGCGCCCGAAGAGACCACGCCCGCCGAACCCGAGATCACGGAGACCACTCCGTTGAACGACGAGGAAAAGGCCGCGCTCGAGGCCGATTACGAGGCCGAGGCCGCATCGGCGATCACGGCAGAGAATGCCGACGCAGAGGCGGACAAGCTCGCAGCAGAGCTCGAGAAAGAGCTTGGCGAGTAAATCACTCGCATAAGTCGCGCGAAGCGAAACACAAAAGA
>Ga0208061_100056_pt1 | contig 36049 bp, 25 predicted proteins | sample DeeseametaMP0555_FD_184209 | JGI IMG/M metagenome (GOLD analysis project Ga0208061, IMG submission 184209) | Marine microbial communities from the Deep Atlantic Ocean - MP0555 (SPAdes) | ecosystem: Environmental > Aquatic > Marine > Oceanic | place: South Atlantic Ocean | collected 2011-01-23 | reverse complement strand
AGCGTTGAAATGTGCTCGACGATACTGCGTATCGCCTGCGCATTTCTCCTTGGCTGCCCTGATTTTGGGCTGCGCCAGACTCGGTCCGAATCTCTTCAACTCCCTCCGACGCCTCGCCCAGAACGATTTGGGGGGCGTTTTTCTGGCACGGTCTGCGGTGAGCGGACCGGGTATCAGAAAAACGCCCCCCAAATCGTTCTGGCCACCGCGGGTTGCCAACGCGAACCAAAAAGAAAGACCTTGTGGGAGGTCGTGAAAGTCGTTAAAGGGGGGCGTCTTATAACCTTCAAGAGAGGTGCCCCATGTCAGAAGTCACCGTGATCGACCACCCGCTCGTCCAACACAAGCTCTCGCTGATGCGCAAGAAGGACACCAGCACGGCTGGATTCCGGCGTTTGCTCGGTGAGATCAGCCTGTTGCTCGGTTACGAGGTCACGCGCGATATGCCCCTGACCTACGAGTCGATCGAGACGCCGCTGGCGCCGATGGACGCGCCGATTCTGGATGGAAAGAAGGTCGTGTTGATCTCGATCCTGCGCGCAGGGACGGGGATCCTCGATGGGATCTTGCAGCTGATTCCATCGGCGCGCGTGGGTCATATCGGTCTCTATCGCGACCCGAAGACGCTCGAAGCTGTGGAGTATTACTTCAAGGTCCCCGAGGCGATGGAGGATCGCGATGTGATCGTGGTCGATCCGATGCTGGCGACCGGACACTCGGCCTCGGCGGCGATCGAGCGCATCAAGCAGTGCTCGCCAAAATCATTGAAGTTTTTGTGTTTGCTCGCGGCGCCAGAAGGGATCGAGACGTTCCATAAAGAACACCCCGATGTCCCGATCTACACGGCAGCGATCGACTCGCACCTGAACGAGAAGGGATACATCGTCCCTGGTTTGGGGGACGCGGGGGATCGCCTCTACGGCACCAAGTGAACGTCTCGCAGCAACTTACAACCTCGTTCGAACCACTCCAGGAGTCATCATGCTCGCCATGATCACAGGCGCCAGCGCAGGCATCGGCGCAGAGCTCGCGAACCTCTTTGCCGCAGATAAACACGACCTGATCCTCGTCGCGCGTCGCGAAGAGAAGCTCGAAGAGATCGCCACGACGCTTCGCGACAACCACGGCGTCACCGTTCACGTCATCGCCAGCGACCTCGGCATCCCGGGCGCTGCTCAGGAACTCTTCGACGCGGTGGAAGAGCAAGGGCTGGAGGTCGACGCGTTGGTGAACAACGCAGGGCTCGGGCAAAGCGGTCCGTTCGCAGAGAGCGAGACGGGCATGTTGGCGACGATGCTGCACGTCAACATCACCGCGCTCACCGAGCTCACGCGGCTGTTTTTGCCAGGTATGATCGCCAGAGATCGCGGTCACATCATGAACGTGGGCTCCACGGCAGGCTTTCAGCCAGGCCCGGGCATGGCCGTGTATTACGCGACCAAGGCCTACGTGTACTCGTTCACCGAGGCGCTCGTCGAGGAGCTCAAGGAGAGCAAGGTCACCATCACTAACCTCGCGCCTGGAGCCACGGACACCGAGTTCCAGGATCGCGCAGGGATCGCGGACTCGCTGCTCTTTGCCGCGGGCGTGATGGACGCCAAGGCGGTCGCCAAGGCTGGTTACAATGGGATGCTCTCGGGGACCTCGCTCGTGGTCCCAGGGCTTAAAAACAAGGTCGGCGCGAGCACCGTGCACCTTGTCCCGAGACCTGTGATTCGCAAGATCGTCTCCAAGATCAACAGCAAGCGCTGAGTTTAACGCTCGACCTTCGACCAATCGAAGGAGGTGTGGCGCGGAAGCTCACGTTTGAACTTCTTCTCGACGTAAGAAACCGTCGAGGGACAGAGCAGGCCGTTTTCGCGGTCGGTGGTCAACACGCTCCCCTCGGCATCGTTCATCAAGCAACCTCCCCCAGCCGGATGTTGCTGATCTTTCAGGTGCGGCAACCCGAGGATGTGTCCGATCTCGTGGTTCATGACCTTGACCACGCGCCTCGCTGGTGTGTGTGGTTTGGTCAGCTTCTTGTGCACGCGATACGACGAGACGACGCCAACCTCACCGCCGACCTCGGCCAACCCCAAAATCCCCCAGTCCTTGTGGCCATGCGCTGATGTGGAGATATCCTCGCGCGTGAAGCCGAGCGTCATCTTGCATCGCTTCGCGTCGTGCACCACGTCGAGGTGATCCAGTATTTTGTCCGCGCGCCAGCGCTTGCGAGGTTTGTAATAAGCCTCTTTTGGCATCGAGCGCGCATCCAGGATCTCGACGGGGAACCCATACACATAGCCGATGCCACGCTCGGTGGCCGCGAGCAGCTTCCTGTCATACTTGCCCAGCGGCACGAGGCAGACGTTCATCTCCTCGGCGCTATGTTTGGGTGAAGGCGCCTCGCCCATAAAAAGCGCGGCCAGTGGCAAGAGCAAGAGGATGCTCCCGCGTCTAACAATGGCGGCGGTGCGTGAGTTCGAGCGCAAGACAAACCTCCAGGAGTGATGCGGAGGATGTTGTCAGGAATAGCGCTAGTGCTCGGCTCCCAGGAACTTCAAGAATTCGTGGAGGATGTAAGCCGTGGCGCCCCAGACAGGTTGCTCGTCCACATCGTAGGTATGAATCGGGTAAGCCATCCCCTGGTATTGTTGCATGACCACGCGATGGACACCATCGGCGACAAACGCCGACAGTGGCAACACGAGCATGTACTCGATCTCATCCGGGTTATGCTCGAGCGCATACGGATCAGGGAACTCGCCGACAAAGACGTGCATGCGAAACCCCGTCACCGTGGGCACATCCGCGAAGGGCCCGAAGACCGAGACATCCTGAGGAGCGAGCGCGACCTCTTCGTGCGCTTCGCGCAATGCGGCGTCACGCAGCGTGTCATCGGTCGGATCGAACCGGCCGCCGGGGAAGCTGATCTCGCCGGAGTGTTTGCGGAGTTTTTTCGCCCGGCGAGTCAGCAACACATGCATGATGCCATCGCGCTCGGTGAGCGGGATCAAGACCCCCGCCTCGATCATCTTCGAGGCATCCTTGCCAAAGAGCCTCGCGTCGACCACGAGCGGTGGCGCGTCATCGAGCTCGCGCTCGAGCACAGCTCGAACACGGTCGGGATGGAAGAGATCCTGGGTCACGCCAGGGACTCCTGGTCAGCTGATCTTGAGCGCGAAGACATCGCGCCCATCCTCTTTGCCCTTGTATTGGATTTCGAAGATCTCCAACACGAGCTTGCGAATTTTGCCTCGAGGAAGACGCACATGCGCGTACTCCTCATCATCCTCGACCTTCATCACGCGGCAGCGGCCGAGCTTGGGGTGATCGAGGTAATCCCCTGACTTCATCAGCGGGCGCTCTTCGTCATCGGGGAGCTCGACGTCCGCGTAGATCTCGCTGGCGGCTGGCTCGGGGCTATGCGAGCGAGGCTTACGACTGGCCGGAGTAGCGCTCTTTTCGCTGCGCGCGATCGCCTCGCCCCAGCTCATGTTCGAAGCCTCGGGCTTTGGCGCCGCGGGCTCTTCCTTGGCTGGCGCGGGCTCCTCTTTCTTTGGAGCTGCTGGCGCAGGAGCGCGCTCGGGAGTTGCCTCGTGGCGAGCGGGCTCCTGACGAGCGGGAGCTGCTGCTCGCGCCTGTGGTTTTGCAGGTCGGGCAGACTCGGTGCTCGAGAGCTTGCTCAAGATCATGCGCCCCGTCTCGGAGTCCTTGCCGCGGACGAGCTCGATATCTTCGAAGACCTCGAGCACGAACTCGGCGACCGAGACGCGCGCGCTGCGCACCTGACCTGTCACCATGTGCGCGCCGAAGTTGCTCTGTCCGAGCAAGAGCGCGTCGAGGCGCAGGATCACCTGACCTCCGATGGTGGCGATGGTCCCAGTGAGGGAGGCGATCTCGGCCGGTCCCCCTTCGTGCGCGAGCTTGTAGTCGCGCGCCTTCGGATCAAAATGTGTCAACTCGACGTGTTCGAGCGCTCCGCTGACGCGGACTTGACCTGCGGTGATGTGCTCTTCCTGGCAGAGCGCGGTGAGAGAATCGATAAGTTCGGCGCCCGAGTTCAGCTGACCGATGATACGACGGGTGCGATAGGATGTTTCGTGCTTCAAGTTGAAACCTGTACGGGATCGGGAGTACGAGAGGCCAGTGACGGCTGCAAAGGTGCCGTTCAATATAGGCAGCCCTAAAGGAACCGCAAGATGCAACACGAGAGACAGCACGTGCTCCTCTATCCCAACCTCGACTTCGAGTACGCGATGATGCACGGGAGCGGGTGGAACCCGCCGCGAATCATCGAGAAGATGTGTTCGCGCTGGCGCCATCTTCTGCGTTGTCTCCCCGAGCTAAAAGACATCGAAACACGCGTTTGGGATGGAAAGACACCGATCCCACCAGAAGCAACCCTCCACGCCTGGGGGATCGATCACCGCGTCAGGGATGCGCTCTCTGCGCATCGGCATATCTCCCTCCCTTCTGCCGAGGCGATCGCTATCGCGAATGATAAACGACACGCGCTCTCCGAACGCGCGCGATTGGGAATCGAAGGCTTGCGAGCATCACGCGAGGTCACCTCCACCGAGGAGCTCGAGCGAGCATCGCGGGCACTCGCCAGCGAGCAGACCCCATGGATGCTCAAGCATCCAATGGGCGTGAGCGGTCGAGAGCGCATGACCTCAGGCACATCGAGCAGCGGCGAGGATGGGATCGACCGACGCGTCCTCGCCTGGGCATCGAAGCACTTCGACGCGGGCTGGGGGCTCGTGCTCGAACCTCGCGTCGACAGCCTCTCGACCAACGGCGGTTACTGCGGCAAGGCGGTCAAGCCGATCGCGCTGCATATGACCGCGGCGCTCGCGCGTGATCCAAACTTCAACATCCCCATCAGCGGCATCGGCGGCATCTGCGACTGGCGCGACGCGGTCGAGTTCATGTTGCTCGGTTCCTCGTCTGTGCAGGTCTGCACCGAGGTCATGCTTCGCGGCTATCGCATCGTAGAGGACATGATCGAGGGCCTCGAGATGTACATGCGCGAGAAAGGGATGGAGACGCTCGATGACCTCGTGGGTCGCGCGGTGCCTTCCTTCTCGGAGTGGGGCAATCTCGACATGAACTACGAGACCGTCGCGCGCATCAACCCCAAGCTCTGCATCGGCTGCTACGACTGCATGGTCGCCTGTCATGATGGCGCGCACCAGTGCATCTTCCCTGGCGAAGATGGCGTGCGTGTTCCTATCATCGACGAGTCCGAGTGCGTCGGCTGCAACCTCTGCCAGATCGTCTGTCCGGTGCCCGATTGCATCGAGATGGTCGAGGTCGACAACGGCTTCGCCACGGCGAGCTGGAACGAGCACGTCAACGACGGCGCGACGCTTCGTCCAAAGAAGGGCGCGCACTGAGAGATAGTGCGGTACGCAAAAGAGAGGGCCCGAAACATTTGCCACAGGTTGTCGAGAAGACACCTTCGGTGGCAAATGTTTCGGGCCCTCTCTTTTGCCAGGCACCTCGCGACGTTGGTAAAGAGCGTTGTCCAGATGGCAGGAAACTTCTCGCTCGGTCGGGTGTAAGGATAATGGGTGAGGGGGATGTCGTGATTATGGAGGTCGATGCGTGGAGGTGATGATGCCGTCAGGACGATGTGGTGCGCTCGGTGGGTATGTTGTGGGGATCTTGTTGGTCAGCGGAGCATTGTGGGGATGCAACCGCGAGCCGATTTGCCACGACGAGGAGAGCTGTTTTATCGAGTGCGGCGATGATTGCGCGCCAGAGTGCCAGCAGTTTGGCGCGGCGTGCGATGTGACCTGTGGAGATCGATGTCTCTACACTTGCGAAAATGGTCCAAACTGCAAGGTCGATTGCGGCGCCGATTGCGACATCGCGTGCGCCTCGGTCAGCACGTGTAACGCGACTTGCGGTGAGCGTTGCCTCTACCGTTGTGAGTCGGCGAACAATTGCGCGCCGACCGTCGGACCAGAGAGCCGCGTCGAATGCACCAGCGTCGGGAACTGCAACCCGATATGCGAGGGCGCATGTCAGGTCGCCTGCACGAGCACGGGGCCTTGCAACGTGACTTGCCGCGGCGAGGGGATGGCGCCTGTCGATTGTGGTGATGGGACGGTCGCTTGCGGAGCGTGTTCGCCATCATCCGAGGCCATGATGGAGTAGCCTGTTCGCGGCGCGAAAAAAGAAGAGGTCGCCCGATAATTTTCATCGGGCGACCTCTTTTTGTACCTGCGTCGAGCTCGCGGCTCAGGTCAACAAGACCTGTTCAGCGAGCTCGAGCGCGAGTGTCAGGAGTCACTGAACCGTGACACCACCTGCGACGAGGTGCGTCTCGATGGGCGCTCCGTTCGAGTCGATCTCGAGGAACGTCGAGCTGCCGCCGTTGTGGTAGAGGACAGGATAAACCGTGCCCGCCGCGACGCCCGTGACAGTGATGGTGATCTCGCCGCCGCTCGGGAAGACGCCGCTCGGTGCAGCGGGGTCATCGCCGCCGCCAGGGACGGTCTTCGCGCCCGCCTGCGAGGTGCCGTTGACCGAGGTGATCAGCGCGGTCGCTTCGGATGCGCCTGCATCAGCGGCGCCGTTGTTGTCGTTATCCACGAACGTGCCCTGGTCGCCGTTGACGGTGATGTTGCCATCGACCACCAGCGTGATGCGGTAGGCTTGCATGTCGCTCAGGCCCGTGAAGGTGTAATCCACGGTTCCAGCGGTCGCGATCGTGGTCGTCGTGTCCGGGCTCGCCACAGGAGCTTCCTCGACGATGTCTCCCTTCATGCCGACGAGCGCCACCAGGAGCGGATCGATGGTCTCGGTGCCATCGAGCGCGTAGGGGATGCCCAGGTTATCGAGCGCGGTGAGCGTGTCCTCGATGAAGGCGTTCCAGTGTCCCTCGGAGATGCCGAGCCCTGCGTGGGACTCGAGCATCGTGCGACCCGAGTAGACGCAGTAGCCGCCGGTCGCTTCACAGATCTGCTCGATGAGCAGCGCGCGAAGCATCATCAGGTCCGTGTTGGCGAAGAAGCCATTGATACGGGTGTCCGCTGCGACCACCGAGAGGATCTCGTCGACCACGACGCCGACGGCTGCGTAGCCGCCGAGCTGGTTGAAGAGCACCATGTCTCCAGCGGCATCCTCGACGATATCTCCCTTCATGCCGACGAGCGCCATCAGGAGCGGATCGATGGTCTCGGTGCCGTCGAGCGCGTAGGGGACGCCGAGCGTGTCGAGCGCGGCGAGGAAGTCCTCGATGAGCGCGTCGAACTGTGCGTCCGTGATCGCCATGCCCGTGTGGGCGGTCTTCATGTCCTCGCCGGTGTAGGTGCAACCACCACCGGTTGCCTCACAGACCTGGTCGTGGAGCATGTTCTTGAGCATGTCCAGGTCGCTGTTGGCGAACATCCAGTTGATGCGGTCGTCCGCGGCGACCTCGACGATGAATTCGTCGAGCACCGCGCGGATCGCGGCTTCGCCGCCAAGCTGTGCGTAGAGAGAGTCTCCACCACCTTCGACGGTCACGCCACCCGCGACGAGGTGCGTCTCGATGGGCGCTCCGTTCGAGTCGATTTCGAGGAACGTCGACTCGCCGCCGTTGTGGTAAATGACAGGATAAACCGTGCCCGCTGCGACGCCCGTGACGGTGAGGGTGATTTCACCGTTGTCCGAGGGGAAGACGCCGCTCGGTGCGGCAGGATCATCCGTGCCGCCTGGGACAGTTTTTGCGCCATCTTGTGCTTCGCCATTGACCGAGGTGATCAGCGCGACGTTCTCGGATGCGCCCGCATCGGCCGCGCCGTTCTCATCGTTGTCGACGAACGTGCCCGCGCCGCCGCTGACAGTGACGTTGCCATCGACCACGAGCGTGATGCGATAGGCTTGCTCGGGGTTAAGCCCCGAGACAGTGTAATCGACGGTTCCGTCGACATCGATCGTGGAGTCCGTCGATGGCGACGCCATCGGGTTTTCGGTGACATCTCCACCTTCGATGGTCAACCCACCGCCGACGACGTGCGTCTCGGTAGGCGCGCCGTTCTCGTCGATCTCGAGGAACGTCGAATCTCCACCGTTGTGATAGACGACGGGGTAGACCGTACCTGCTGCGACGCCCGTCACCTCGAGGGTGATTTCGCCACCGCTCGGGAAGACGCCGCTGGGGCTGGCAGGATCATCCATGCCGCCTGGGACGGTCTTGGCGCCATCCTGATCTGCGCCATTGACCGAGGTGATCAACGCGATCTCCTCGGATGCGCCCGCGTCGGCGGCGCCGTTTTCATCGTTGTCGACGAACGTGCCCGAGGCACCGCTGACCGTGACATTGTCTGCCACGACCAACGTGATGCGGTAAGCCTGGTTGTCATCGAGGCCGGTGACCTTGTACTCGGTCACGTCGCCGACGCCAGCGGTCGTCAGCGAGGACGGCGACACCACCGGGTTATCCATGGTGGTGTTATTTGTCGTCGGGTTGTTGTCTGTGTTGTTTGGCTCGTTGTTGTTTCCACAACCAACGGCTCCTGCGAGGAGCAGCACGCTCATAACAGTAGCGCACTGCAGCCTCCTTGTACGATTCTTCATTACTTTCCCTCTTCCTTTGAGGATGTGGCGCTTTTCATCTCATCCTGTCCAACAAGCGCTATGACGGACAGGTTCTCGGGTGCCCTTGACCCGAGAATCACTTCAGGTTGACTCCGTCCTCTTGATGTGAGGGTTGGGGGTCGGTCTGATCCCTGAGCCGTGGACCGGTTTGGCGTCGGGGCGTTGCGCGTGCCGCGCCGCGTCGCTCTTGAGGTCCCATCGCTCGATCACTCTCATTGTTCCTTGGATGCTGTAGAGGACGACGCTCACCTCGATGTTGTCGAAGTTCCATACGGTGGCGTAGCGCCCGATCTTTGCTTTCTCGAAGGCTTCTTTCGAGACCTTCTTCTCGCTGCTCGGTGCCCCGAACTTCTTCTCGAACATCGACTTGCGCGCCTGATACGTCTCGAAGGCCTTGCTCGGGATGCTGTAGCGGTGTGTGATCGAGAAGAGCCCGAGCGGAGCGTTGTCCGCGTGGCTCAACATGATGCGCTCGAGCTGCCCCGAGTTCGCGTCGCGCTCCGAGACTTGCGCTGGCTCGAGCCCCTTGTTGCAGTCGTAGCTAAACGACTCGCGCATCGCGTTGTTGTGTCCAGCGCAGGAGATGCCTCGCTCGCCGAGCCATGCCTTGATCGCCTCGTCATCCGAGCTGCCGAGCTCGAGCCCGAGGAGTGAGAGCTCCTCGAGCGGTTTGCCCAGCGAGGGTTTCTTGGCGGCGCTCTTCTTTCTAATCTTTGCCCAGTCGCGCTTGGCGACCTTCTTGATGCCGTTGCCTGGCTTCTTACCTGGTGGTGTGTTGCTCGCTGGGGCAGGGGCTTTTTCGGTCGAGGAGGGCGCGCCCTTGGAGACGGTATCGGCGATCAATTCGCGCGGGATCGTCTCGCCGGCTTTCGCGCCGGGTGCCTGCTCCGAGCGTTTCTCCACGGTCAACTTCGCGTCGAGCAGGATCGCGTCGTAGTCGTACCCAAAGCCCAGGCTGTGATCGATGGAGAGCGGACCTCTGGCGACGACGACATCGCCGACGTTGGCATCGACGCTGCTCGTGATCGTCAGGTCGTTGGTCTCTTCATCGCCCGTGCCGTCCTGGAGGTGATACCAGTTGGTGTCGAAGATGTTCTTGTTTGCCTTGACGACTCGGCCGCGGATGGCGACCTCTTTGTCGGCGAGTGATTCGCGCTTGGCGTAAAGATCTCCGATGGCGACGCCTTTCTCTTTTGGCGGCGCGAGCGAGATAAAACGCTTGCTCTCTTCAGGAGTGACGACCTTGATCTCTTCGAGCGCGATGACCGAATCGAACGTGCGGTCGAGCTTTTTATCGTGATGTTTGGTGAGCTGCGTTCCCTTGCCGAGGAGGACGTGGCTCCCTTTCGAGAGCTCGATGTCCGCCTTGTCGACCTTGATCCAGAAGGTCCATTGCGCTTCCTTGATCTTGGCGTAGGTCGAGTCACCCCTGGCGACCTCGAGGACCGTCGCGCTCGCGACGTTGGCGACGCGGAAGCCCGCGGCTTGTTCGGCCGAGATGTCTGCCTTCTTCGACTCGCAGGCGACGAGCGCGAGCGCGAGCAGGGAGAGTAAAGTAACGCGATATATTGAATGAATCGTGGCGACCATAAGTGGCGCTTCCCCCCAATAAAACAAGTGAGCCAAATTCGCAGTGATGTCTCGAGCCCTTGACCTGGGACACGAGAGGACCAGTTTCGGTGCTCCTACTTGTTTACGAGCAGGATCAACGAGGAGATCATCGAAGCTGTGAAAAAAAACTCGCGTCGGGGTGTCGTGATGTGTTTCGAGCTGATTCTAGAAAGATGACCGGGGAGGTCGCGCGTGAGTGATTATTCGAAAGAGAACATGTTTAACGTCCAGATGATCGAGGAGCTCGCCGCGCGCATGGTCGCTGTTCATGAGAGTTTTCCCGCCGAGCGCTTTATCGAGATGGCGAGCGAGGGGCTCGAGCCCCTCGAGCTCAAGGCGCGCTCGGCGCATATCCGGGAGGCGTTGCGCGCAAACCTCCCCGAGGAGATCGAGGACGCCATCGCCTTGCTCGTCGCGTCGATGGTTGCTGACGGGGACGACGGCACAGGTGGCGTCGAGGGTGTGCGGGGCTTTCGTCATATGCCCGCGCTCGATTTCGTGGCGGCCTATGGGTTGGAGCACCCCGAGCTCTCGCTCGATGCGATCGAGACGATGACGCTCTATTTTAGCGCGGAGTTTGCCATCCGCCCGTTCATCAGGAGGTATCCCGAGGTGACCATGGCGAGGATGCTCGAGTGGGCCGAGGCCAGCGATTGGCGACTTCGGAGGTTGGCCAGCGAGGGCTCGCGGCCAAGGCTCCCCTGGGCAAAGCAGCTCTCGGCGTTTATCGAGGACCCCTCCACGACCGTCGAGATCCTCGATCTGCTCTACGATGACTCCTCGCTGACCGTCAGGCGCTCGGCGGCAAATCACCTCAATGATATCTCGCGCGATAACCCCGATGTGACCATCGAGGTCGCGCGCCGCTGGATGGAGGATGCCAGTGAGGGGGCCGCCTGGACCGTCAAGCACGCGCTGCGCACGCTGGTCAAGAAGGGGAACGCAGACGCGCTCGCCATTCTAGGCTTTGCTGGCGGTGACGCGGTCGAGGTCGAGGACTTCTCGCTGGAACCTCCCGAGGTCAAGCTCGGTGAGGAGGTGACGTTCTCATTCTCGCTCACCTTGGCAGAGGAAGAGGAAGAAGAGGTGTCCCTGGTGGTCGACTACGCCCTCCATCGCGCGCTCAAAAACGACCGGGTCGGGCGCAAGGTCTTCAAACTCGGCAAGCTCGATCTTTCGCCGGGCGCCACGGCGACCTTCGAGAAGAAGCACGCCTTCAAGCAACTCTCCACGCGCACTTATTATGCTGGCGAGCACAAGATCGAGATCCTTATCAATGGTCGCTCCGCTGGCATCTGGAGCTTTGACGTGGTCGAATGAGTCGGTTTCGTCACGAGGTTGTCACTATTCGGATGCGAGAACCCGAGATATATTCTCCAGTTGTGTTGGATAAACGCCCCTTTTCGGGGGATTGCGAGCCGATCATGGATAATGAAGAGAAGCGGTGTTGCCCCCCGGCCACACCAAAGCCAGAGCTGCCCGGTGACGACGATGAGCTCAATGAACGCCTGGCAGAGCTCGCCAAGGCGCTCGGCCACCCGGCCAGAGTCGCCATCCTCAAGCTCCTTATGTCTCGCGACTCCTGCATCTGTGGTGAGATCGTCGAGCAAATCCCGCTCGCTCAGTCCACCGTCTCACAGCATCTCAAGAAGATGCGTGACGCGGGCCTGATTCGGGGCGATGTCGATGGGCCAAGGGTTTGTTATTGCGTCGAGCCGGGCACCATCGAGCTCTTCAAGGACATGGTCGCGCTGCTATAGCGCGCGGCGTCCGAAGTCCTGCCTCTTTTTTTACCACATTTGTGACCTCGGCTTCTCGAAACGGGTCGATACCCTCGCCAGAGAAAAGATCACCCTCGCGCGCGAAATCTGTTGCGCCGCCAGAGTGATTCTGTTCTTTTTGGGTCGTTGTTTGTTTCCGACCTGCTAGTCGGAAGTTTGCCCCCGAAGTGCTCGGGGCGATCATGAGCGGCTGTATTCAGGATGTTCTCTCCTGAATCTTTGCCCCGAGTGCTCGGCGCGTGTCCTCGATCGGGACGTGTCCGCGCGAGGGTCGCTGGTGAAACAGAGATGGACATACTGTTGGGCGGCGAGCAGCTGATCTTGCTCGCGGTGCTCGTGACGGCGGGGATGGTCGTGCAAACGGCCACGGGCTTTGGCGCCAACCTCGTCATTATCTCCATCGGCGCGAGCATGATGCCGGTTCAGGAGCTTGTCTCCGTGATCCTGCCTGCGAACGTCTTGCAATCCTTGATTATCGCGATCCGTCAGGGCCACCTGGCGCGCTGGAGCCTGCTGACAAGGCGCGTGCTGCCGTTGATGGCGGTGGGCCTGGTGCTCGGCCTCGGGTTCGCCTATCTCATCGCGGGGGAGTGGCTCAAGGCCGCGCTCGGCGCGTTTATCCTGGCGGTCAGCATCGACAAGTTGCGCGAGCTCTTCTGGGATCGCGCTCCTTTGGTGGTGAAGGAGGAGCCTGATGACGCGGCGGTGCCCGCCTTCGGGTTGGTGCTCGCGGGTGTTTTCCACGGGTTGTACGCGACGGCGGGTCCGATGCTCGTGTGGTCGCTCGCGCGCGCGAAGCTCGATCACCTCGTGTTGCGAAGCACGCTGGCGATGATCTGGATTTCGATGAACGCCATCCTCGCCACAGGGCTCGTGCTCGGAGGCGTGATGCGGATGCCGCAGCTTACCCTCGGGGTGTTGCTCTTGCCCGCGCTGGGGCTCGGGTACTTGCTCGGCGAGCAGGTGCAGAAGAGGCTCCCCGAGCGCAAGCTGCGTGGGTTGATTTACAGCGTCTTGCTGCTCGCGGGCCTGTCTCTTCTCTACAAGGGGCTCTTCTAGATCACTGATGATTCGCGTCGAGTTGACACAGGTCGTGCTTACATCGAGGGCGGCTGGTGAGCCGCGCATATGCTGGCGTCCGCGCGGATCTGGCACGAAAAATGAATTTGTTCACTTTTTGGTTTTTCGAGAGGGATGCAGTTCATTTTTCGTGCCAGATCCGCGCGGTGTCGCGTTGGCGCAGCGCCGTTTGCTGGCCTCTTATCCCGCTTTACCCGAGGCGCCAACGCCGGGCAGCGGAGGGGCGACAAAGCGTTGGATCTCGACGCGCCAACCCGCCGGATCACGCGCGAAGAAGTGATAGATGCCAAACCGCTCGTTGAGCTTCGGGGCATCCTCGCAAGGGATATCCGCGCGCTGGAACGCCTCATACCATGCGTCGACCGCGTCGCTGACCAGCGTGACGATCACGCCGCTCGTATCTGGCGCGTCCTCGCACTGACAGACCCCGAGGTAGGCGCCATGGCGCACCTTGTAGATGTGGCAACTCCCCTGATCGAGCGCCAGCTCCAGGCCGCACAGGTCCATATAAAAGGCATCCATCGCGTCCAGGTCAGTCGCGTAGACAAATGTCACCAGCGCATCCCAGGGGAGGAGGCTGTTCGTGGCGTCGGTCATCGTGCTCTCGTCGTCGAAGGATAAGGTCAGCGCATGCCGTGACGCTCGAGCATCCGATAGAGCGTGCTGCGCGCGATGCCGAGCAGGCGCGCGGCCTTGCTCAGGTTACCGCCAGCGCTCTCGAGCGCGGCTTCCAGCGCGCTCGCCTCCGCCTCGGCCAGTGACGTGGCGCTCTGGGAGTCGGCATCGCAGGAGCTCTCGAGGATCTCTTCAGCGAGGTGCTCGCGGCGCAGCACGGGCGCCATATCACTCAAAACCCAGGCGACGTGCAGGCTATTCTTGAGCTCGCGGATGTTGCCGGGCCAGTCGTGCGCCGAGAGCGCTTCGAGGCAACACGGGGAAAGCTCTGGCGGCAGGGCAGGTCGGGTCAACTCTTCGAGGAGGTTGTTGGCGAGCTCCTCGATATCCTCGCGCTCGCGCAGTGGCGGGAGCGTGAGCTTTGCGCCCTTGAGCCTGTAATACAGGTCGCGCCTCATCTTTCCCGAGGAGACGAGCCCCTCGAGATCCTTACAGGTCGCCGCCACCACGCGCACGTCAGCTCTCTTCGAGGTCGACTCGCCGACGCGGTAGTACGAGCCATCCTCGAGCACGCGCAGCAACGCCGCCTGACAGTTGGCAGACATCTCCGCGACCTCATCCAGAAACAGCGTCCCGCCGCGCGCGGCTTCGATCTTCCCCGGCGCGCCTTCAGGGCGCGCCCCGGTGAAGGCGCCAGGCGCGTAACCGAAGAGCTCGCTCTCGAGCAAATCTCCGCCGAGCGCGCCGCAGTTTACGGCGACAAAGGGACCATCGGCGCGCTGTGAGAGGTCGTGCACGGCGCGAGCCAGGTGCTCCTTACCTGTGCCCGTCTCCGCGAGCAGCAACAGCGGGAGGGTGGTTGGAGCGAGCTTTCCAGCGCGCTCCTTGGCTCGCTCCAGCGCAGGATCGCTCCCGGTCAGCTTGGCAAATGCGCCTCGCGCGCGGGACGGGTAGCGCGCAGAGACGATGGGGCGATGAGGCGTGGGCGGCTCCAGGAACACGAGCGCGGCGATGGGGCGAGAGTCTGGACCGATGCGCTCGACCACAGGTCGCCAAGTGGTGGTCACGCCGTTGACCTCTTTCAGGTCGATAAAGGCATCTTCGTCTCGAGCCTGCATCAGCGTATCCCAGCCGAGCCCGCGCGTGCCCATGGGGGCCTGACCGAACCTCGCGCGCGCTCTCTCGTTGACCGCGCGCAGCGTCCCATCCGGCTCGATGAGCAAGGCAGGGGAGGGGCAGAGGTCGATCATCTGACACAGGACCTCCAGGCCGCCACGCATCGTCTCGTCGTAGGCGGCGAGCTTCAGGGCGGATTCTATCGCGCCGCGCGCCGCGAGCACCGCCGCAAGCGCCATCTCCTGAGCGCTCCCGATGTGACTCGTCACATCGAGCACGCCGAGCAAGTCCCCGTGCGGCGAGCGAATCGGCGCGGCGTAGCAGACCAGTTGGTGGTTCGGGCGCTGCAAGTGCGCGTGTCCCAGGACGACGACCTCGCACTGCTCGTCGAGCGCGGTGCCGATGGCGTTGGTCCCGCGCGTGGCCTCGTTCCAGTTTGCCCCCTCGCACAGCTCTAGCTCTTGCGCTCTGGACAAGAACTCACCGCCTCCACGTCGCCGCAAGATCACGCCGTCCTTGTCTGCCCAGACGCCGACGAAGCCGCCCTTGGAGAGGTGCGCCGAGAGCCCTTCCAAAACGGGCTCGATGTGGCGCCAGATGCGCTCGTTTGCTTGCTGCCGCTCTTTCGTGGCGTGGGAGCCAAGGAAGGGTTCGACCTCGCTCTTTACAGGGTTGAGCAGATCCGCGCCCTTGTTCAGCGAGCGCTTCCAACTCCTGGCCAGTGCTTCGCCGATGTTTGGCGTCTCACCGGCCATGAAGTGTTCCCAGGCGCTCGCTTCGGGTGACTGTAGGTACAACATGGCCGCTCCTCCCTGTGATGGGTCCCATGGGGCAATTATATCAATGGTAGACGCGCGCAACAACGCTGCGAGTTGTAGCGATTCGCTACAACTGTCCGAAGATGCTCCACTTTTTGACGCTGCGCACGATCCGGGGCGGATCTGCCGTAAGTCTGCTTTTTATAGGGGTGAGCGGCCCGTTCGGGGGCTGAGACAGGGTGTTGGCACGCCTCGTGCTCTATCTATGCGTACAACCTAAACTGGCAGGAGGCCTTGCTATGACGTACGCATTTCCAAACTCCGATGGCGCGCTGATCAACTTCAAATCCCGCTATGAGAACTTCATCGGCGGCGAGTGGGTCAAGCCCGTGAAAGGAAACTACTTCGAGAACATCACGCCCGTGTTGGGGAAGCCATTCTGTGAGGTGGCTCGCTCGACCTCGGAGGATATCGAGCTCGCGCTCGACGCCGCGCACAAGGCCAAGAAGGGCTGGGCGATGACGAGCGTCGGGGATCGCGCCGCGATCTTGAACAAGATCGCCGACCGCCTCGAGGAGAACCTGGAAATGCTCGCGGTCGCAGAGACCTGGGACAATGGCAAGGCCGTGCGCGAGACGCTCGCCGCGGACCTCCCGTTGACCGTCGATCACTTCCGCTACTTCGCCAGCTGCATTCGCTCGCAAGAAGGCACGCTCGCCGAGCTCGACGCCAACACCGTCGCCTACCATATCCACGAGCCGCTCGGCGTCGTCGGCCAGATCATCCCATGGAACTTCCCGCTGTTGATGGCCGCGTGGAAGGTCGCTCCCGCGCTGGCCGCCGGAAACTGTGTCATCATCAAACCCGCGGAGCAGACGCCGACATCGATCCTCGTCGCGCTCGAGCTCTTCGCTGATTTGTTGCCCGCGGGCGTCCTCAACGTCGTCAACGGATTTGGTATCGAGGCGGGCAAGCCGCTGGCGAGCTCGGATCGCATCGCCAAGATCGCCTTCACTGGCGAGACCTCCACGGGCCGTCTGATCATGCAGTACGCCTCGGAGAACATCATCCCCGTGACGCTCGAGCTCGGCGGTAAGTCCCCCAACGTCTTCTTCGATGACGTGTTGGCGCAGGATGACTCCTTCCGCTCCAAGGTCCTCGAGGGCTTCGCGATGTTCGCGCTCAACCAAGGCGAGGTGTGCACCTGTCCCTCGCGCGCGCTGGTGCAGAAGAACATCTATGACGAGTTCATGGATCTCGCCACCGAGCGCGTCAAGCAGACCTTCCCCGGGAACCCGCTCGACCCCACGACGCGTATGGGTGCGCAGGCGTCCAACGATCAGCTCGAGAAGATCCTGAGCTACTTCGAGATCGGCAAGTCCGAGGGCGCCAAGGTTCGCCTTGGCGGCAAGCGCGCTCAGATGGAGGGCGCGCTCGCTGAAGGGTACTATGTCGAGCCCACGATCTTTGAAGGGAACAACGCGATGCGCGTCTTCCAGGAGGAGATCTTCGGGCCGGTGGTTTCGGTGTGTTCCTTCGATGATTACGAGGACGCCATCAAGATCTCGAATGACACGCTCTACGGGCTGGGCGCTGGCGTCTGGACGCGTGATATGCACCGCGCCTACAAGGCTGGCCGAGAGATCGAGGCGGGCCGCGTGTGGACCAACTGCTACCACCTCTACCCCGCGCACGCCGCGTTCGGTGGCTACAAGCAATCGGGTATCGGGCGCGAGACGCACAAGATGATGCTCGATCACTACCAGCAGACCAAGAACCTGCTGGTGTCTTACGACCAGGAGCCCATGGGGTTCTTTTGATGGATAAAGCAAACGTACAACGTGTCGATATCACAGAAGCAGCGCGCGAACTCGTGCGCGAACTCACCGAGGAGCACGGTCCGCTGGTCTTCCACCAGTCTGGAGGTTGCTGCGATGGAAGCGCGCCGATGTGTTACCAGGTCGGAGACTTTCGCATCGGACAGCGCGACGTGTTTCTCGGGGAGGTCGAAGGATGTGAATTCTACATCGGAGGCAGGCAGTTCGAAGCCTGGAAGCACACTCACCTGACCCTCGATGTAGTCAAAGGACGCGGCGCTGGTTTCTCGCTCGAGGCGCCCCGCGGGGTGCGCTTCCTCACCCGCTCGCGGGTATTCACTGCAGAGGAAATCGAGCAGCTCGAAGAGCCACGTCGCGGTCCCGCCGAGTGATCGCACAAACGAACTGCTCGGTAGGGTACGCGAAAAAGAGAAGGCGCGGTGTGGGATTTCCCACACCGCGCCTTCTCTTTTTCGCGTGCTCGCTCCTGTTTCGGAGTGCGCTTTGGTGTCGCGGTTCCACCTGTCGCCGAATACGGGGCAGAATGTCCACTGCAAGCGATGCGCTTTTGAATCGCTGACAGGAAAAATCAAAGGGATAGGTTAAGAGGCCGCCCGATGGTGACGAGATGATCTATCGAGGAGATGACTGTTCACACATCGGGAGAAGCCATGGTTCACCAGAAAACAGAACACACGACGACATATCTGCAACAAGCGCGCGCGACCGGGAAGCATGGCGTCGAAGAGGCCTGCGCGCTGCTTGATCCCGACAACGAACTTACCCTGGTTTTTCTGAGCTCGGACTACGAGGCGTCCGCAGCGAGCGCGTACCTTTCAGAATATTTCTCGGGTCGCGTCATCGGTTGCACCACGGCGGGTGTGGTTGGTGCGGATGGTTTCGAGCGCCATGGCGTCTCGGCGGTGGGGTTTTCGAGCGGGATGTTCATGTCGAAGACGTGGTGTTTCGACTCGCTCTACGATGTCTCCGAGCGCATCGCTGAGATCCAGTCTTACACCGAAGCGCTCTCGAAACAGAACACCCATGGCCTCAACATCTTTGGGGTTTTTCTCATCGATGGCCTCTCGAAGAGGGAGGAGTGGTTGGTCGCCGAGCTCTTCGCTGTCCTGGGTGATATTCCGATCGTCGGAGGATCTGCTGGAGACGACTTGGAGTTTCAGGCGACGAGGGTCTTGTTCGATGGCGAACTCCGTACAGGGATCGCGACCTTTACCCTGATTCAAGCGGCATGCCCCATTTCGATCGTCAAGTTCCAGCATCACGAGCCCACAGCGAAGCGCCTCGTGATCACCTCGGCAGATCCTGACGAGCGCCTTGTTCACGAGATCAACGGGATGAAAGCTGTGGACGCCTACGCTCGACTTGTAGGGCTTGATCGAGAATCGCTCGCGCAAAACCCGCAGACGTTCTCCACACATCCCCTCATGTTGCGTGCCGGCGACCGTTATTATCTGCGCTCGATCCAGCAAATCGAGGAGGATGGGTCACTGCGATTTTTTTGCGCGATCGACCAGGGGCTCGTGCTCCGGTTGGGGACCTCGGGGCACATGCTGGAGGCGTTGCGCGCGGAGCTCGAGAAGCTCGACGAAAAGGTTGGGGGAGCGGAGCTCATTCTCGTCTTCGATTGCATCCTGCGCAGGATGGAGTTCGAGCAACACGGCATCGACGATGCGGTGGGCCAGCTGCTCTCGAAGCACCATGTCGTGGGCTTTAGCACATATGGAGAGCAGTGTGACGCGCTGCACGTCAACCAAACCATGGTCGGCGTCGCCTTCGGGAGGATGCCATGAGTCAGTCCTTGAAAGAGGAGGTCGAACAGCTCCGGGCGATGATCGTGGCCCAGGAGCAGACCATCGAGATCCTGAGTGATGAGGTCGAGAAGCGCCAGGCAGGCGTCGCCGCGTCTGCGTTCTCGATCTGGAGCCAGAACCTCGCGCTGGAGTCGGTGATCGAGAAGAAGACGGAGCGCTTGCGAGCAGCTCTCGAAGAGGTCGAAAAACTTCATGATTCGTTGCTGCGTTCGAACGCACAGCTCGAAGAGTCTGAAGTGTTTTTGCGCTCGGTCGTCGACGCTTTCCCTGCGCCCATGTGTATCCTCGACTCCTCACGAGAGATTATCCAGACGAACGTGGCGTGGCGCGAGCTCGCGTGGAGCTCGCAAAGCATCTTCCACGGACTCTCGACAGGTGACTCTTACGATCGCATCGCGCGGCAGGCTGTTCGTGTCGAGGATGGACCAGGACTCTTCGATGTGATCGAGAGGGCCTGCTCGTCTGATATGCCAGCCGAGGCCACGAGCAGCGAGACCTCCATTTATCGTTGGGGAGATGGGGATGCGAGCGCATGGTACCAGATTCGCCTGCGTCAGCTCGCCCACGGGGCCGGTTGCATCGTCCTCGCGCACGTGGATGTTTCGTCGAGGATGCGCGCCGAGATCGCGCTCCATCAGGAGCATGAGCTCCTGGAGCTCGTGCTGGAGAACATCCCTCACGCGGTTTACTGGAAGGACGCTCAAGGAAACTACCTCGGCTGCAACAGCGCGTTCGCCGAACATATCGCGCGCCGAGCGGAGCCAGAGATCATCGGTCGAGCTGATGAAGAACTGTTCGCCGCAGAAGAGAGAGAGCACTTTGCCTGGCTCGAAACGGCCAGCGTGGTGGAGAGCGGCGTGCCCCAACTCGGAGATCGCGAAAACCACTGGAACGGGGAACACACGCGACAATTCATCACGAGTAAGGTGCCGCTCGTGGGCGCGCTCGGTGAACTCTACGGGGTGATGGGGATATGCGCTGACATCACGGAGTTCGATGCTCTGGAGCAGCAGCTCTATCAAGCGAGAAAGCTCGAAGCTGTCGGGCAACTCTCGGCTGGCATCGCACATGAAATCAACACCCCCCTCCAGTACGTCGGCGACAACTTGCACTTCCTCGAGAAGTCGAACGGGCTGCTGCTCGAACTCGCCAACCGCATCGAAGAGATCTCGAACGAAGAAGAGGGAGAGGTGTCCAGGGAGGAGCTCTCGGCGTTGCTCTCGAAGGCGCGTATCAAGGTGCTCAAGAAGCGCTTGATGCGCGCGACCAGCAGCGCGCTGGAAGGTGTCGAGGCTGTACACAAAATCGTGCGCGCGATGAAGGGGTTCGCGCACCCTGGTTCACACGAGAAGAAGGCGGCGTGCTTGAACGAATCGGTGGAGACGACGCTCGCTGTGTCGCGAAACGAGTGGAAATACGTGGCCGAGGTCGAGCTCGACCTCGACCCTGATCTGCCACTCGTCGAATGCGACATCGCCGAGCTCAACCAGGTCTTCCTCAACCTCGTCGTCAATGCCTGCCACGCCATCGAGAGTTCACGTCAGGGGAGCGATGAAATGGGGCTTCTCCGCATCGTGACCCGTCAGATCAGTGATGAGCAGGTCGAGCTCCGGTTCCAGGACGATGGCACCGGGATCGAAGAAGCTCACCTCAGCCGTATCTTCGAGCAGTTCTTCACCACAAAGGAAGTCGGCAAGGGGACGGGGCAGGGGTTGGCCATTTCACACCGCGTGATCGTGAACAGGCACCATGGCGAGCTCTGGTGTGAATCTGCTCCGGGCAAGGGCGCGACGTTTGTGGTTCGGCTCCCGATAAGAGCACGCGAGGAGGATGCGGCATGAGAAGGATACTTCTGGTAGACGATGACCCGATGTTACTCGATGGCCTGGAGGGGCTCTTTTTCGACCGTATGGATGAGTGGGAGGTCGAAACGGCGGAGGGTGGGGCGCGGGCCCTCGAGCTGCTCGAAGAAGCTCCCTTTGACCTGATGATCACGGACATGAGGATGCCGCAAATGAGCGGCGCCGAGCTGCTCTCCAGAGCCCGCGATAGCTATCCGGATATGCTCTTCTTCATCCTGTCAGGACATGCACAGGAAGAAGAGCTGCTGCGTGCCATGGCGCTCGCGCACCGATACCTCGCCAAACCTTGCGCTGCCTCGGAATTGTTCGACGCGATCGAGAGCGGCTTCCGCCTCCTCGAAACACTCGAGCGGGGGCAATTTCGTTCCCGGCCTGATTTGTTCGCACAAATCGGAAGCGCGTTCGACGGTGTCCGTGGTCTGTTGACCATGATCGATAACGAACGCACCACGTTCAGGGATGCCGCCAGGGTTATCGGAGAGAATGTGTTCCTCGCGACGAGGGTGATCCAGGTCGCAAACTCTGCCCTGTATGCAGGCGCGAGGAGTTGTCATCACCTCGAAGCAGCGATCGCGCGGATCGGGTTTCCCGTCCTCAAATCGATCCTGATCGAAGTGGAGTTGAGGCAGGCTTTTTGCGAGCTCGATCTGGCGTCGTTCCAGATCATCCAAAACGAGCTCCGCCTCGTCGCATCTGTCGCGAGCCTCCTCTCGAGCCAACAGCAACAGTCTGGCGAGCACTTCCTCAATGGTCTCCTCCAGGGGGTGGGGATGTTCGCCATGGCGCTCGAGGTGGGCGAGGACTATGCCGCACAGTGCGAGCGATGCACCCGAGCAGAGCTCGTGAGCTACGAGCGAGATACTTTCGGGGTTTCCCATCATATCATCAGCGCTCATTTGCTCCAGCTTTGGGGTTTCGAGCCTGACCTCGCTGAAATGATCGAAGGTATCGGGGAGGCTGGTTGGGAGTTGCGGGAACCGACCGATGCCAGATTTATCCAGGAGCTGGCCATGGCGCTCCTGGATAAAGTCCAGGCTGAAGAGACAGGTGCGCCGTCTGAGTGGGATGAGGATGCGGTCATCGAGCGGGTAGGGCTCGCGCGGTGGGAACATTGGGTGACCGAGGTGAGCGAGCTCGTAAACCGAGAGGAGATGCTATGACGGACGTGTTGCCGTTGGTTCTGTGTGTAGACGATGAGCCACGGGTCCTCGATGGACTCGAGACGGTCCTCGAGTGGGACTATGATGTCAAAACAGCTTCTTCTGGTGCCGAGGCGCTCTCGCTGCTCGAGAGCGCTGCGAAAGAGGGCCGCGCTCCTTCTGTGGTCATTTCAGATATGAGGATGCCCGGGTTAAACGGCGCACAATTCCTCTCCAGGGTTCGCCAGGGGTACCCGGACATCAGCCGCATGCTGTTGACGGGATACGCCGAGCTCGAAGCTGCCATGAGCGCTGTCAATGATGGCGCGATTTATCGGATGCTGCTCAAGCCGTGTCCTCCAGATAACTTGCTGGCCGCGGTTGCACAGGGGGTCGAGCAGTGCGAGCTCATCCGCAGAGAGCGTGCCTTGTTGGAGGAGACGCTGCACGGGGCGGTGGGGGCTCTCATCGAAACGCTGGCGATCGCATCGCCCCTCGCGTTTAGTCGGGAACGCCCCATCCGAAACTACATGGATCACCTCGTCCAGGAGCTCGGCCTCGAGGACGCCTGGATGTTCAGGGTCGCCGCTTCCGTCGTTCTGCTTGGCTTGATCAGCGTCCCGGAAGGCACGCTCGAGCGGTATTACTCGAGCGGAGAACTCAGCGCGGCGGACAGGACGATGCTCGAGAAGAGCTACCGACTCGCACACGATCTCATCGTCCAGATCCCCAGGCTCGAGTCTGTCGCGAAAATGGTCCTTTACGCGCATCACCCAGAGGACGCTACCAAATGCGATGAGCGCGTCCGGCTGGGGGCAAAGCTGTTGCGGTTTGTCCTCGATGTCGATCTTCTGGTCGTACGCGGCGCGACGTTGCAGCGTGCATGTGCCAAGCTTCGCGTTCAATCTCCTGACTGGACCTACATCCTGCACTTCCTCTCGGATGAACAGAGCGCATCATCGATCCTGTCCGTGTCGCTGGAGAAGCTCGACGCGAATATGGTGCTCGAGTCAGACGTCAGGAGCGCCAGCGGTCAGCTTCTGGTCAAGAAGGGGCAAATGCTCACCAAACCGATGATCGATCGTCTGCATAACTTCGACGCCTCGGTCGGTGTCGTGCAGCCCCTATTGGTTCGTCACGCTTGACGGCGTCGCGAGGCCATTTGGAGTGGCTTCTCCAGCGGGAGCTTGATGGAGAAGGTCGCGCTGACATCACCGCGTGTCATAAACCGAGAAGCCACCGTTATTCTCGAGCCTTCCCTCGATATTGGCCTCATCGGATTCGCTCGGCGTATCGAAGCCTGTTTCACCGACAAACAGCCGGTCTCCGCTCACAGCCATGTTTGCTCCAAAGTGCGCGTTTCTGCCTGGGATGGGTGACTTCAACGCGCGCTCCTGACGCCAGGTCCCGTTGACGCTCTTGAAGATGTAAACGGCGCCGCTGTCGTGCAATGTGTTATCGTCTGGGTTTGTCATGGTCAGTGGCCGCGAGCTGCTCTCGTTATACGATCCCACGAAGATGCGATCTCCAGACAACAGGACGCTGGTGCCAAATTTATCACCACCATCAAGGTTGTGGGGCTTGAGGTAGGCAGTTTGGTTCCATGAGACACCGTCGAAGTCGAAAACATAGGCAGCACCGGCATCGTAAGCACTGTTCGAGACCTGATTGCCATCGATGACTTGTGAGGAGCTGTCCTCTCCTGATGCCCCGATGACCAAACGGTCTCCTTCCAGTGAGATGCTTCGCCCAAATCTGTCGTATGCGTCCGAGTTCGAGGCTTGAATGCGGTGTTTTGACACCCATACCCCTGACTCCTTTTCATAAATATAGACTGCTCCGTGGTGAGCGTCTTCGCCTGGGGCTGCTATGGCGAGTCGTCGAGCCTCGATCGACATCTTGTCGCCGAAGAATCCGTTTTGGGTCGGGTTTTCTGGAAGCAGCATGCCAGTCGGCTGCCAGCTTCCATCGCCACCGCGTTCGAACGTATAAACTGCGCCTGCCTTGTCGTAATCCTGGCTGCCGTTTGGAGGGTTTTCGTTACTTCGCTGGGGAGAACCGACGAAAATCGAGTCGCCGTCGATCAAAACATGGTCACCAAAACGTCCTCCGGGGCGTTTGAAGTGTGGTTTGAGCATTGTCTCCAGGTTCCAGGTCCCATCAGTGCCCCGTTGGAAGACGTAGGCTGCTCCATTGTCTACCGCCGAGTTATCTTGTGAGGTTGGCAACCCCACGCCTTCCTGAGCGCTATCATGCTGTGGGGCACCGACAACGATCGTGTCCCCGGAGATCGAGACAGAGAACCCGAACTGATCATCGGGGCTCGCGTAAACGGGGGTGAGGATCGCTGTTTCCGTCCAGTCCACGCCGTCGTGCTCGAACACCATGGCGGCGCCGCTGTCTCGCGCGCCAGCGAGCGGTATGCTCGATGTGTGAGTGTCTGCGCCGAGCGCTCCGACGACCAGCGTCGTTCCTTCGATGTCCAGCGAAAGTCCCAGGTGGAGGTTTGGCTGCTCCATGGTGCTGTGGTAATGCCCGAGGAAGACCTCCTCGCAAGGGCGTTGCCACACGCCCACGCAGGCGTCATCACATGTCGTGTCACCGCCGCTCGCGTCGTCGCCCGCCTCGTTGATCTCGAACTCGCCACATTCCACGCAGAAGTGTGCCTGGACAGCTCGATCTTCATCGCAAAGGACCGGCTCGCACTCGGTGTCACCGCCATTGGAGGGCGATTCTTGTAAGGTGAATGTCCCTGGCGAGCACGAGACGCATCGCCCGGCCAGGACGCGCTCGTTCTGAAGACAATATTCGATAGGTTCGCATCTGGTGTCTGCGCCAGATGCGTCATCTCCCTCGTCGTTGACGCCGCCCGGCTCACAGTTCACGCAGCGGTGGTCGACGACCTTGTGATCGCTCGGGCAGTAGAGAGGATCGCACAGCGTGCTCTCGCCGGTGGCATCATCGAACGGCTCGTTGAGCGTCCCCGCGCGGCACGGGATGCAGGAGTGCATGCTGACGCGCTCGTTGGTGTTGCACAGGATCGCCTCGCACTCGGTGTCTGGGCCTGCTTCTGGATCTCCTGCTGCGCGCTCGCTCCCTTCAGGGCAGGGCACGCACTTCCCACGTTGAACGCGCTGATTTTCCTCACACGTCGAGACCTCACACTCGGTGTCAGGTCCGTTCGGATCATCACCGGCGAGCCGCTCGGTGCCTTCAGGGCAGGGCACGCACTCGCCGCCCTGAACATGCTCCATCCAGCGGCAGCTCCGCTTCTCGGGCTCCTCGGTCGTGCCCATGTCTTCCGCTGGAGGGGTGCTCATATCCCGAGCTTCGGGCGCTGGTGGGGAATCACAGGCAAAGGTCAGGCAGAGGGCGATCGCAAAAGAGAAACGCGAGAGTCGAGTCATTTTGAATATGATGTATAGCGCAATGTTTTGGTGAAAAGATATGTCAATGTAAAGAGGTATCACGGCACCTTCGGTTTGGGAAGGTGCTATTCGGTGACAATCGCGTGACCGAGAGGTTTTTTTGACGTGGGCTTTTGGATGCGTGAGCCCATCACAGCGATCAAGAAACAAAGAGAGCGCGGGCCAGACTGGCCCGCGCTCTTTTGCTTACCGTCGTATCGATCGCGTTCAGAAGTCAGCGATGATCTTGTTCAAGGTCGCGCTCGGGCGCATCGCCGCGTCGGCCTTGTCGGCGTCAGGCTTGAAGTAGCCGCCGATGTCCATTGGCTGGCCCTGGACCTCGATCAACTCGGCGTTGATCTTGTCCTCGTTGGCCGCGAGCTTCTCGGCCAACTCGCCAAAGGTCTTGGCCAGCTCTGCGTCCTTGTCCTGCTTGGACAGCGCCTGCGCCCAGTAGAGCGCGAGGTAGAAGTGGCTGCCGCGGTTATCGTGCTCGTTGACCTTGCGCGATGGCGACTTGTTCTCGAGAAGGTAACGCGTGGTCGCGTCATCGAGCGCCTCTGCGAGGAGGTGCGCGCCCGGATCATCATAACGCTCGCTCAGGTGGTCGAACGAGACCGCCAGCGCCAAGAACTCGCCGAGCGAATCCCAACGCAGGTGGTTCTCTTTCTCGAACTGCTGCACGTGCTTTGGCGCGGAGCCGCCAGCGCCCGTCTCGAAGAGGCCGCCACCGTTCATGAGCGGGACGATCGAGAGCATCTTCGCGCTCGTGCCGAGCTCGAGGATCGGGAACAGGTCGGTGAGGTAATCGCGAAGGACGTTACCAGTGACAGAGATCGTGTCCTTGCCGTCCTTGATGCGCTCGAGCGAGAAGCGCATCGCCTTGACCGGCGAGAGGATGTGGATCTCGAGGCCGTCGGTGTCGTGGTCCTTCAGGTAGGTGTTGACCTTCTCGATGAGCTGCGCGTCGTGAGCGCGCTCTTCGTCGAGCCAGAACACAGCGGGGGCGCCGGTCGCGCGAGCGCGTGAAACAGCCAGCTTGACCCAGTCCTGAACAGGCGCGTCCTTGACCTGGCACATCCTCCAGATGTCGCCCTCGCCAACCTCGTGACTCATCAGCTCGTTGCCGTCAGCGTCCACCACGCGGACCGTGCCCGCCTTGGCGAGCTCGAAGGTCTTGTCGTGCGAGCCGTACTCTTCTGCTTTTTGCGCCATCAGGCCAACGTTCGGGACGCTTCCCATCGTGGTCGGATCGAACGCGCCGTGCTCCTTACAGAAGTCGATGACTTCCTGGTAGATGCCCGCGTAGCTCGAATCGGGGATGGTCGCCTTGGTGTCCTGAGTCTTGCCTTCGGTGTTCCACATCTGGCCCGAGGTGCGAAGCATCGCGGGCATCGACGCGTCGATGATGACGTCGTTGGGGAAGTGAAGGTTGGTGATGCCGCGATCCGAGTCGACCATCGCCAGCGATGGGCCGTTGCCATAGATCGACTGGATGTCTGCCTCGATCTCGGCCTTCTTGGCGTCATCGAGTTCGGACAACCTCGAGACCAGATCGTTGAAGCCGTTGTTGACCTCGACGCCGAGCTTCTCGAAGGTCTCGCCGTGCTTGGCGAAGAGCTCCTTGAAGTAGACGCGCACGGCGTGGCCGAAGATGATCGGGTCGCTGACCTTCATCATCGTCGCCTTCATGTGCAGCGAGAAGAGGACGCCTTGCTCGCGCGCGTCCTCGACCTGCTCCTCGAGGAACGAGACGAGCGCGGCCTTGCTCATGAACGTGCCGTCGATGACCTCGCCATCCTGGAGCGCGAGCCCTTTCTTGAGGACGGTGACGTTGCCGTCAGCGTCGACGTGCTCGATGTTCACGGTCGTGGCGCCAGAGATCGTGACCGACTTCTCGTTGTGGCAGAAGTCGCCCTTGTCCATGGTCGAGACATGCGACTTGGTGTCGCTGCTCCACTTGCCCATGCGGTGTGGGTTGTTGCGCGCGTACTCCTTGACGGCCTTTGGCGCGCGGCGGTCCGAGTTCCCCTCGCGAAGCACGGGGTTCACGGCGCTTCCCTTGACCTTGTTGTAGCGCGCGAGGATCTCGCGCTCTTCGTCGGTCGATGGCTCGTCGGGGAAGTCAGGCAGGTCGTAGCCCTTTGCCTGAAGCTCCGCGACGGCGTTCTTGAGCTGCGCGACGGATGCCGAGATGTTGGGGAGCTTGATGATGTTTGCCTCGGGCGTCTTGGCGAGACGGCCGAGCTCTGCGAGGTCATCTGCCTGACGCTGCTCCTCGGTGAGGCGCTCGGGGAAGGCGGCGATGATGCGGCCTGCCAGCGAGATGTCGCGCGTCTCGACCGTCACGCCCGCCTTGTCGGCGAACGCGCGGATGACGGGGAGGAAGGAGTGCGTGGCGAGCGCTGGGGCTTCGTCAGTCCAGGTGTAAATAATGGTCGGTTTGGTCATGTCTTTTGCGCTCCTTTACTCGTTAGCGGTGTTGGACTTGGACAAAGAAGGGCGAGGTCAATGGGTCACCTGCCAATGATTGCGAACGGCCAACGTCATAGCCTTTTCCGAGGCCTTGTCGCAAGTGGCGGTGATGTGTCTCGAGCTTCCATCTCGGTATTCGCGCCGCAAACCTATATCCGCATTGGCCAGCGTCAACCTCTCGGTGGCATTCTGTGCTGATTTCCAAACGTTCCCGAAGTGTTGACACGCGCGCTCCGCTCGTGTCAGTTAAAGAGTCTGAAAGACCTGATAAAAAATAGAACTCCCTCGAGGCCGCCTGTGTCCCGCAAATCCCTACTCCTTCCTCTCATATCAGCGCTCACCCTGTTTGCTTGCGGAGAGCCCGCAGAACAAGAAGCCAACAACGGCGCCGATGCCCAGAAGCAGGTCATCACGGTCGAGTCCTGCGATGGCAAATGCGATGGCTTCGAGAACGTCGCCGATCTCTACGAGGATATGAAAGAGGTCGAGCTCGAGGATCTCGTGGTCCTCGGCGCGCCTCACGCATCGGACGAGCTCAACGACGCGCTCGCGGTCAGTGATTACGCGAGCATCGCCATCGAGCCGACCACGTTGTATGGCGACGAGGAGGAGATCTTTGGCGAGACCACCGTCCACGACCTCGGGGATCTTAGCGCCGGGTTGACCGAGCGCTTTGGCGAGCGCGACTTCGCCGCGCGTATGGTCGAGCTTCGCCGCGCCGAAGCAGCACGCGATGGCTCCTTCTATGCGGAGTCGCGGTTTATCATCGGCGGCAACCTCAACAACTCCTTTGGCTTTGACGCGGGCGACGCGGTCGGCGCCGTGGGCTTTCAGGCTGGCGGCACCATCGAGACCGTCGCCGTCTCGAAGTTTGCTGGCGACGAGCGCATCGACGCGGTCTTGAAGCAACCTCTCGAGGCGACGCGGCGCGTGCGCGATTACATCCTCCCTCGCTCGATGGAGGATTACCGCGCGCTCGCTCCTGGCGAGGCGCTCGCGCTTCGCGCCGATGGCAGCCTCGGGTTTAACGTGGGCGCTGGCGTACCCTTCCTTATCGCGACGGTCGGATCGGCGCTGACGGTGCACGCGCGCCTCTCGCTCGCTGCGCGCGCTGCCCTCCAGGGTAAGCTCGATGTGCAATTGATTCGCGGCGAGGGCGATCTGCTCTATGTCGATGTCGGCATGTCCAAAGCGCGTATTCGCTCGTTGCAGGCTGCGCTCGAGCCAGGATTTGGCCTCGACGCGATCCCGAACGTGGATGTCAACCTCGCGGGAAGAACTGTCAGCCTTGGCGAGATCGCCAATGACGCGATGTTAAAGCAGCTCCAGAAGCACATCGACGTTCGCGCTGAGATCGGCTCCTCGGACGAGGAAGGTCGCCTGCGCGTGGCGCGCTTCGAGTTCGACCTCTCACAGGATAGCGAGGCGATCGAGCAAGCGCTCGCGCAACTTCGCCGCGGTGATATGAGGCTCGCGCAGGCGCTCGCGCGCCAGGGCGAGGATGGCGTCAAGCAGTCCATCGACATGACCAAGGAGTATCACCACCACGACTTCAAGGCGGGCTTCAACTTCCTGAGCATGGCCTTCTATATCGACAACGGCTTCGACACCGGTCAGGTCACCATCGACACCGAGGAGGGCTCGCAGACGCTCCTGTTTACCGAGCTTCAGGAGAAGCGCGGCTTCTTCTTCACCGACCGCGAGTCGAGCTGGCGCACGCTGGTCTCGATCGAGCAACGCGATGGCGCTGACGTGAAAGGTCAGGTCAACGTGCGACACATCATGCGCGAGGGCCAGGAGACCTTCTCGCGTGACGAACTGCTCGATCACACCGACAGCATGCTCGCTGTCCTGGTCGGTCGCGATCACGCCGTGAGGTTGGCGGATGCGGTCGACGCGGTGGGCAACGCCGCCGATGACGCCTGCCGCGATCCAGGTTCGGACGCGAGCTTCTCAGAAGAGCGCGCCTACCGCGATTGCTTACTCGCCACGCCTTCTAACCCGGATGTCGTGGGCGCGGTCAACGCCGCCTACGCAGAACTCGACGAGGTGCTCGCCGAGAGCGCAGTGCGCGATGGCTTCACCGACGGTGACGCGATGGTGCGCGACCTCTACGCGTTCGAAATCACGCTGGCGAGCGCTGGCTATGATGCTGGCGAGAACGTCGCGCCTGATGGTCAGGTCGTCAGCGAGCTTCGTATCGCTGATCCTGGCGTCCACGAGCTGATGAACCCCGAGAACGCCGATCGCTTCATGGGCTCGCTCGAGACCACGCTGCGCATGATGGCCACGCGACGCACCAACGAGGACCTGGCCGACAAGCGCTCCGACATCGACGAGGAGATCGAGGACAAGACCGATCGCATGAACAAGATTCGCGATCAGTTCATCCGCGTCGCCGTCAGCTTCCAGGATCTCGATCGCGCCGCGCAGCTCGACTTCCAGGAAGGGAGCGTCGGCAACCACGCCAACCTCATCCTCGTCGACGAGGAGCAGCAGCTCGACTTGCGCACCATCGCCGAGCACAAGGGCAAGCTGCTCGAGAACTTCGTGCCCGATATCGTCGATGTCGCCAACGGCTCGATCTTCACGGGTCTCGGCGAGCCAGAGATTTATGTCGTCGGGTACGCGCTCGCTGGCGCCGTCTCGCCGCAACACCTCGAGTGGGTCTACTCCTGGACCTTCGATGAGGACGAGCGCCTCGTCTTCGACCCCTTTAGCTTCTACTTCCGAGGCTCCTCGCCGCTCATCGACGCGGGCGTCTTCGATCTCGACGTGTTGCTCGGCGCCAAGCCCTGAGTGATTTCGAGGAGGACCTTCGCGCGGCGCTCCGCCGAGCAAAAAGAAGCCGCCGGGCTATTTTGCTGACTGGAATCAGACGACTCCAGCCTTACAGCAAAATAGCCCGGCGGCTTCTTTTTGCGAGCCGCTCGGGCGCTCTATGGCGCCCGAGAAGTCAGCACATCCGCGTCATTGCACTGTCAGTGGAGGCGTGATCGTGGTCGGGATCCCCGCCGCCGCGAACGAGATGTCATTGAGAGGCCAGCCGTTTCTGTTCGAGTTGGACGAGGTCGAGCAGGAGCCGTCCGAGTACTGGATGCTCCCTGCAGGGCCAAAGGAGCCCGATGTCGAGAACCCGTTGGCGTCTGGGTTCGCAGTCTGCGCGAAGGTTCCGCGCTGCTCGTCCCAGACGAGGAACGCCGCGTAGGTCTGGCGAGGCGTGGCGCTGCCCGAGTTCAACACGGGACCGACGCTGCACGAGGCATCCGAGTACCAGATCTGGCTCGTGAAGAAGTCTCCATCCCAGGCCACGCTGTAGTAATAGTTGTTCGGCGTGAGCAGCGTGACGCCAGATGCCGAGAGCGAGACGAGCTTGCCGAGGTTACGCCCGTTGGCGTCCACCACGATCTGCGCTCCGCCATCGGCACCATCTGCACCGTTCTGGCCGTCCGCGCCATCCTGTCCATCGGCGCCGTTGGCGCCGTTGCAGACATTGCGCGTCGTGTCGACCTCGCCGCTCGAGAGCACGCCATCGCGCGCGGTGCCATTGCCGTCGCCGTTGTCCAGCCCGACGTCGATGCGTTGACCACCATTGGGGCAGGCGATGTTGGGGTTGATCGTGACGAGGTTCACGAGCGTCGAGAAGCCATTCGCGCCATCCTGTCCAGGCGCGCCGTCCTGACCATCTTGCCCCGGAGCGCCGTCTTGGCCGTCCTGTCCTGGCGCGCCATCTTGACCGTCGGCGCCGTCTTGACCGTTCAGGCCATTGGTGCCGTTGCAAACCGCCGAGGTCGCGTCGACCTCGTCAGCCTCGAGCGTGCCGTTGTTCGCCGTGCCATTGCCATCGCCGTTATCCAGACCTGTCTCGATGAGCTGGCCGCCGTTAGCGCACAGGTTTGCTGGAGCAGCGCTGATGTTGACGAGCGAGGTGACGCCGTTCTGGCCATCGGCGCCATCCTGACCATCGGCGCCATTTTGACCGTCGGCGCCATCAGCGCCATCAGCGCCGTTCTGGCCATCGGCACCATCGGCACCGTCAGCGCCAGCGGCGCCGTTGCAGACATCACGTGATGCGTCGATCTCATCAGGCTCGAGCGTGCCGTTGTTCGCCGTGCCGCCTCCATCGCCGTTGTCGAGGCCGATGTCGAGGCCAAAGCCCCCATTGGGGCAAGCTGCGGCGCTGGCATCGCGAGGAACCACGAGGTTCACGGGAGCATCCGCGCCATTGCACACGAACGAGGACTGGTCGACCTCCTCGAGCTGGAGCACGCCATCGCGAGCGGTCGCGCCACCATCGCCATTATCGAGGCCGACGTCGACGCGCTGACCACCCTGTGGGCACTCCGCGCCAGGCGTCTCTTCGGTGAGGTTGACGAGCGTGCTGAAGCCATCCTGCCCGTTCATGCCATCAGCGCCATCCGAGCCGTCAGCCCCTGGTGTTCCCGCCTCGCCATCCGAGCCATCAGCGCCATCCGCTCCGGGAGTCCCAGCCTCGCCATCTTCTCCATCGGAGCCATCCGCGCCATTGCAGACGAGCTTGGTGTCGGTCTCCTCCGACTCGTCGAGCGCGCCGTTTCCGTTTGTATCCAGGCCAGTGACGATCGCGAGGCCACCGGCCTCGCAATCATCGCCCGCTTCGACAACGTCCACGCGCACCGCGGCGCCGACCGCGCTGTCTCCGCCATTGCTCGTGTTGTTGTCTTCGTTGTTTCCGCCACCGCAGCCCCAAATCAGCAGCGATGTCGCGAGCAAGGTCATCTTCGTCGTGTGCTTCAATTCACCCTCCACATTGTCTCTTTAAAGGTATCGTATGGTCGCGAACCACTTCGTGTGATTCGCTCGTTCATCTTCCGGCTCATCGCCTGGGTTCGGATATACTGCGGCTCTGTTTGCCAGAGTCTTTAATCTTTCCAGGTGAAAAACCTTGTTGGAGGCAGAACTATCACGGCGTCGACGTCGGTATCAAATAGAAATGGATAGAATGATTGTTTTGCGTGATCGTATCGCGATATGTTTCCTGTCGCATCTCCGCGCAGGAAAATTGCAGAGAATCGCATGCCTGCTGTTGCTTTCCCGGTGCGAGTGATCACATTGCCCATCATCGACGCAGACGTCGAATCCGCACGCCCTGCTTCCCACACGAGGAGCGGGGTTGTTTTTTGTTCACGGCGCGAACACTTCGCCGCAAACAAGCGCCCGCGACAGGCGGGCAACGAGGATATGCCCATGCGCATCGCCTTCACTCACAACCTGCAAATGTCGCAGGATGAGGATAACGCCGAGTTCGACACCCCCGCGACCATCGAAGCGATCAGCGAGGCGCTCCGCGCGCTCGGTCACGATGTTCACCCGGTCGAGGTCTCTGGCCCCGCCTCACGCCTCGTCGCGAGGCTCGAGACGCTGCGCCCCGAGCTCGTCTTCAACACCGCAGAGGGGACGCGCGGCCGCTACCGCGAGGCGTTCTACCCCGCGCTCTTCGAGCAGCTCGGGCTCCCCTTCACCGGCTCGGATGCCTACGTCTGTGGTCTGACGCTCGACAAACAGATGACCAAGCTGCTCGCCAGACAGGCTGGCGTCCCCACGCCTGCCTGGGCCTACTTCGACGCGGAGCATCCGCTCACCGAGACGCTGCCAGAGCTTCGCTACCCCGTCATCGTCAAACCCAACTTCGAGGGCTCCTCCAAGGGAATCACCAAGGACAGCATCGCGCGTACGCCAGAGAAGCTGCGCGAGGTGCTCTCCACCATGATCGCGAAGTACCCCGCGGGCGTGCTCGTCGAGGAGTTTATCGTCGGCCAGGATGTCACCGTGCCTTTCCTCGAGAAGGTCGGCGTCCTCTCGCCAGCGGCCTACCGCATGGAGGGGATCGACGCTGACCCTGGCTGGGGCATCTACGATTACGCGCTCAAGAACGAGTACTCCGATCGTGTGCATATCGAGATCCCCGCGCCCGTCTCCGATGACCTCCACAAGAAGCTCGTCGAGATGACACGCCGCGTGATGCGCGGGCTCGAGATCCGTGACCTCGGCCGCGCGGACTTTCGCGTCACGCCCGAGGGGGAGTTGTTCTTTATCGAGGTCAACGCGCTGCCAAGCCTCGAGCCCGGCGCCTCGCTCTACGAGTCCGCAAAGCTCGCCGGTTTGGAGCGCGTCCAGGATGTCCTCGAGGTCGTCGTCCAGAGCGCCGTCGAACGCCAAAACATCAAGGCGCGTCTTCCTCGCACTCCCGATACGCTCGTCGTCGGCCTGACCTACAACGTGCGTCGCGTCGATCCTCGCAGCGGCGATGACCGCGACGCCGAGTTCGACTCTCAGGACACCATCGACGCCATCAGCAAGGCGATCGAGAGCTTTGGCCATGACGTCGTGCTGCTCGAGGCCACCCGCGAGCTGCCAAGGCAGCTCGGTGACGTGGATCTCGACATCGTCTTCAACATCGCCGAAGGCTTCGCTGGCCGAAGCCGCGAGGCGCAGGTCCCCGCGCTGCTCGAGCTCATGGGTATCCCTTACACAGGGAGCGATCCCGCCGCGCTCGCCATCACGCTCGACAAGAGCCTGGCAAAGCGCATCGTGCGCGAGGCTGGCGTCGCCACAGCGCGCGCGTTGATCCTGGCGAGCACCGATCCGATCCCCACCGAGCTTCGCTATCCCGTGATCGTGAAGCCGAACCTCGAGGGGAGCTCCAAGGGCGTCTCGCGCACTTCGGTGGCCAGGAATCAGGACGAGCTCTCGGAGTTGTTGACCTCGCTTCGCAAGAAATTCTCATCGCCCATGCTCCTCGAAGAGTTCCTGCCCGGTCGCGAGTTTACCGTCGGCGTCCTCGGAGATATCTCGCCGCGCGTGCTTCCTCCCATGGAGGTCGTCTTCGACGAGAGCTGCGGGGATTTGCCCATCTACTCCTACGAGCACAAGACCGGCGAGGACACGAGCGCGACGTTCGAGGTCCCCGCGAAGCTCGATGAGGAGCTTCGCGAGAAGCTTCATCAGGCCGCGCTCGATTGCTTCGTCGCGCTCGGGTGCAGAGACGTGGCCCGCGTCGACTTCCGACTCGACGCCGATGGAGTGCCAAACTTCATCGAGTGCAACCCGCTCCCTGGTTTGAGCCCTGGCTACTCGGATCTTTGCGTCATCGCGCAGAGCGTCGGCATGGATCATACCGCGCTCGTCGGCGCGATCCTCGCCCCCGCCGTTCGTCGCATGAAGAACGCGAGAGAGGAGCGCTAGCTATGAACCACACCAATGAGAAGAAGCGATGTCGCGCGCGTGACCTCGGCGTCGAAATCGGACGCCTTCCTCCTGGCCCCAACAACGCCATCACTGACGTCGATGGCGTGCGCGTGGGGCACGTGACCTTGCTCCAGGACAGCCCCCAGGTGGCGAGGACGGGCGTCACCGTGGTGATGCCCAACGAAGGGAGGATCTTTGACGAGCGCGTCGTCGGGAGCGCGTTCGTGCTCAATGGCGCTGGCGAACTCTCGGGGATCACTCAACTTCGCGAGTGGGGCATCCTCGAGACCCCCATCGCCCTGACCAACACGATGTCCGTGGGGACGTGTTCTCGCGGACTGGTCGATTACATGCTCGCGCGTCACTCCGAAATCGGTGACGCCGCTGATGTCGTCATCCCGGTCGTCGGAGAGTGCGATGATAGCTGGCTCAATGACGTGACCGCGCAACACATCATGCCATCGCATATCCTCCAGGCGATCGACGCGGCTCGCGGCGACGTGGTGGAAGAGGGGAGCGTCGGCGCGGGGACGGGGATGATCACCTGTGACCTCAAGGCGGGCATCGGGACCTCCTCGCGCCTGGTCGAGATCGGCGCCGAGCGCTTCACGCTCGGCGTATTGGTGCTCTCGAACTTCGGGACGCTCTCACAGCTTCGCATCGACGGTCGCGCGTTCGGTCGCTTCCTCGAAGAGCGCGGCATGATCGAGGATCGTCGTCGCGTCAACTACGGGAGCATCATCTGCGTGGTCGCC
>Ga0208061_100055_pt1 | contig 36686 bp, 23 predicted proteins | sample DeeseametaMP0555_FD_184209 | JGI IMG/M metagenome (GOLD analysis project Ga0208061, IMG submission 184209) | Marine microbial communities from the Deep Atlantic Ocean - MP0555 (SPAdes) | ecosystem: Environmental > Aquatic > Marine > Oceanic | place: South Atlantic Ocean | collected 2011-01-23 | reverse complement strand
ATCGGCGTCGGAACGGGAGATTACCGCGACGAGTTGATGGAGCAACTGGCCGACAAGGGAGATGGCAACTACTACTTCATCGACTCCTACGACGAGATCGAGCGCGTCTTCCTCGAGCAAATCGATGGCACCCTGCAAGTCGTCGCCAGGGACGCCAAGTTTCAGGTCAACTTCGACAAGAGCAAGGTCAAGACCTTCAGGTTGCTCGGTTACGAAAACCGCGCTCTGGCCAAGGAAGACTTCGAAGACGATGCGGTCGACGCTGGCGAGGTGGGCGCTGGGCACGAGGTGACGGCGCTGTACGCGATCACGCTCGAGCCAGGACAAACGCTGGCAGATGCGCTGTCTGTGTCACTGCGTTATCAGGGAGAGGATGGCAAGATCCACGAGCAAACCCGCGCGTTAAGACAACGGGATATCCGCTCGTTGTCAGCGTCGAGTCCCGCGCACAGGTTCGCGCTCGGGGTGGCGGCGCTGGCCGAGATCCTACGCGACTCCGAGACGGGCAAGACGCTGCGGTTCGAGCCCTTCCAAAAGCTCATGACCGCTGGCAGCTCGCAATTTATCGAGGAGGACCCGCGCAAGCAGGAGTTTCTGGAGCTCTATGTCAAGGTCAGGGACATGTTGGGCTGCCATAAGCTCTGAGGCATCGCGCGTTGTGCCAAGGCAGAAATCTCAATACCAACGGCTCTTGAAGGAAGCGCTCGGCTCGGTCCAGCCACAGATGTGCTCGAACTCGGCGATCGTCCCCCGCTTGAACGAGATCATCATCCCGCCAGCGGCGTAGGCCTCTCCCCCTGGCGAGAGCAGCCCGCTGGTCGGTGACTCGTAATCCTCATCCGAGAACACCGCCTTGCTGCGCGCGCCATCGCGCACGGGATCAAAGAACTCGCCAGCCTCGGAGTCATAGAGTTGCTGCGTCTCGTGGTAGTAATCACCGCGATCGTTGGAGGTGACCACCCTCAAGTAAGGGGTGCCGTGGATGGCCGTCGATGTCCCGCAATCCTCGGGGGACTCCAGGCAGCGATCCTCGGGCACCACGCCTAGTTTTGGCCCCTCCGTCGAGGCGATCTTTTCTACCTCGGGCACGCGATAGCGGGCGCTGATCTCCTTTAACCAGTCCACGTTTAGCAGCGAGGCGGCCTCGATGCTGGCCTTGGCCTCCCGGAGCTCTTCGGTCAACACCGAGAAGTCCTCGTCCTCGTAACAGGACCACCCGGCGTCCCCGTCACACCCCAAAAAGAGCGCGATCGCGGGTGCCTCTCCCAGCGAAAGCATCGGAGAGGCGTTGCCATCGAGCGATCCATGCGTGCCAAAGCGCGCCTTATCGGGGAACTCGAGCTCGATGGCAACGCCATTGGTCAGCTTCCTGGCGAGCTCGACCGGCGCGCCCTTCCCCTCTTTCATATCGATGCCATACCAATCCGCCACGCCAGCGCCCTCTTCAGCGCGCGCGAACCAGAGCACACCAGTGCGATGATCCATAATGCAGTGAGAGACGTCACCCCCCTCATAGACAAGCTCGCCGCGCCCATCGCCATTGAGATCGACGCGCGCGATCCCCTCGCTGGTGGCGACGAGCGCGAGCGCGCCCACCGCCTTCTCCTCGGGCAAGCGCGCGAGCCCTTCTCTGGCGTAGGACTTCGAGACTGTGTCGCGAGCGCTTTCGGCTGGCGCGCTCCCCGAGGTCTCTGGGATCTGCTTGCCCTCGTCCTTTGGGGGGCTTGAAGTGGACTTGCAGGCAGACGCCATGAGCGCGCTCGCCACGAGCAGGGTCAGCAAGATCCTCGGGGTCATGTCATCCTCGCGAAAAACAGCATCTTCAGAGAAACAGGGGAGGCGTTCGCCATTGTCATCGAGAACACGTCATTTGGCGAGGATAAGCCAGGCATCTTCGCCAGGAAAGCGCGCTGGTTCTCGACCTACACAGGCGCATCGAACGCGTCGATGTGATTTTAACAAGGATTTGCAACCTCGATTTGTTGTAAGCTCGAGATCAACGTCTCTCACTTGCCCGAGAACCGCTCATGCTCGAATACGCGACCGCACTGAATGTCGGAAACGTCCGCGAATCTCAGGAAGATGGCCTCTTCCTCGATCCCGAGCGAGAACTCTTCGGGGTCTTCGACTCGATGGGCGGCCATCGCACGGGCCATATCGCGCTGGAGGCTGCGACGCAGCTCTTCCAACGATGGCTCGCCACGCATGACTCCGCGCCATTCGGCCCCCTCTTTGACCTGTTCGACTTCACCGAGGCGCTGCTCGTCGAGGAGATGCGCGAGATCCACCCGGACGCGCGCGGCCAGGGCACCTGCTGTACGATGCTCTCGTTCAAGGGGAGGTGGTGCTTCACGACGCACATCGGCGACACGCGCGCCTACCTCTACCGCAATGAAGCGCTGACGCAACTGACCGAGGATCACACCCTCTCCAAGCATTATCAGCGCTTTGGCTTCTTCACCTCGGACGCGGAGTTCGAGAACTTCCCCTACCACAACGTCCTGGTGCGAGCGCTCCTGGGCGTGAACGAGCAGGCGCAGGCCACGGGGCGCTCGCTGCGTATTCGGGAGGGTGACCGCTTTATCATCTGCTCGGATGGCCTCCACAAGATGGTCGATACGGAGAGCATGGAAGCGATCCTCGACGAGCACGCCTCCGCCTCGCGCGCTGCAGAGGAGCTGATGAAGGCGGCGCTCGAGACCGTGGCGGACGACAACATCGGGATCGTGGTGATCAATGTCGCCGCGTCGAGGCACGATGAGGAGCCGCACATCGAGCAGCGCGAGTGGGGCGAGCTAAGGAGCATGGTGCAAAACCCGAGCGAGATCTCGTGGGAAGCGATCGTGAGGTTCTTTAACAAACCGCTCAAGACATCCACGGCGCGCGACCAACTCCACTACGCTCGCCAGCACATCAAGCGCTGGCCAGAGCGCATCAGGCGCCCCACCCCGCTGCGCTGGCTGCTCGAGGATCTCTACGATGTGCACGAGCGGCCAGAGCTCGCGCTCTGTGACACGCTCGCGGTCCCCTCGGGGTATTTGCTCGACGTGGAGGAGCTGCGCGAGCTCTACACCCACCCGACCTTGCAGCCGCTAAAGCACGTGCATATGGGCCGCGACAACCTGAACAGGCAATGCTTCGAGCTACTCGCCACGCTGGAGAAGAGCCGCGACCTGGAGAGCCTGACGTTCTACCCGGACGACTTCTTTAGCCGCACGGGCACACCGCCAAACCGCGTCCCGCCCCCCTGGGAGCCACTCTTCGAGTCCGCTCACATCAGCGAACCGCTCAAGAAATCAGTGCGCGCGATGCTCGACGAGAAAATCGACAACACGCAAAAGTAAACGCGGCTAAATCTGCGCTCTAGAAGCCGTAGGCGAGCCCACCGCCGAAGCTGTAGAGGACGGCGTGATCGCGGCCCGCGAGCGGGATCTTGGCGAAGACATCGAGCGCGAGCCCCTGGGTGGCCTTTGCCTTCAAGAGCTTGCCAAAGGAGAAATACGCCGAGACCTGCGCCGCGTGGAACTGGCGCTCGAGTTGGAAGTCCGGCTCGGATTCGCCAGCCTGTTGCACCAGCCACGCCTGCCCCCACATCCCCGCCCACCCGGCGTTGAGCCATAACCAGTCGGTCGGACCTCCGCCGAGGCCGAGGAAGACGTGCACCTCGTCGCCAGGGATAGCGAACCTCCCCTCTGGATCGTCGCCGTTGCCGAGCCAACCGAAGCGATGTCGAAACTCGACGGTGTTGTTCAGGAAAAGCCTTGGCGAGAGCGCGAGCGAGTTTCCGAGCGCCGCCGAGAGGTCGAACTGCCCCTCGCCGAGGAGAGACTCGTTCGTGTAGGGGAACTTCGAGGAGGTCGGGATCTTGCCACGGATATAGAACGTCGAGCCGATCTTGTATTGCCCGGGAGGCGTCAGCTGGTAACCGGCGAAGAGTTGCAGATCACCGGCGCCTCTCTCCTCGGTCACGTAGGGCCGAGGATTCTCGTAGTAGGCGCGCTTGTAAATGGGGATGAACCCACCCACGACGACTCTTGGAAGCGGCGCGTAGACGGCATCCAGGGTGACCTCGTTGGCGACCAATTCACCGCCGATCACGTCTCCCTGACGGGAGCGAAAGTCGGTGCGCTCGCCGTAGGCGATCCGGCGATCTTCGAGCTCGGGGTTATTCTCGAGGTTCTCGCGATTCCAGCGCACTTCGTCGAGCCCGGCAAAGTTTTGATCCGCAGAAGACTGGATGTAACCGAGCTTGAACCACCTGGACTTGTGCTCGGGCGTGAACCCCTGCGCGCTCACCGAGGAAGACAGCAGCGCGAGCGTGATGAAGGTCATCGTGAAAGCAGCGAATAGGCTCGCTCGAAAAGGTGGAAACATCACGCGCCTCGTGAGGGGTTAGGATCGATGTGCTGCGAAACGACATTCAGCGACGCTCGAGCATGGCAAGCAAAACAACTCGAGTCCAATGGTTCGGTGTCTGGTTTTCAATGCCCAGGTGCCCGAAACGTTTCAAATATGCGCCGCGTGGCCACGTTCGTCGCCGAGCGCATTAAACTCGCACGTGAGAGGGGCTCATGTTATGGTGTGAGGTAAGCACTGGATTCGACCTCCAGAAATGCAATCGACTACAATGAGCGGGGAAGAGATGATGCAACCTGGCCAGGGCTCACCAACATTGTTGGCTCACGATCGAGTCGGCAAGGTCGTTGATGGCCGCTATCGCATTGACGAAATGTTGCGCGATGGCGCCATGGGTACGGTGTATCGTGCCACGCAGTTAAGCATCGACCGCACCGTCGCGCTCAAGGTCGTCGACCGCCGCCAGATCACTGGCGAGGGAAACATCCAGCGCTTCATGAGCGAGGCGCGCATCATCTCTGAGATGACGCACCCGAACATCGTCCGCCTGTTCGACTTCGGTCAGGATGACAGCATGGATTTGCTGTTCCTGGTGATGGAGTTTATCGAGGGCCCCTCGCTCGAGCTTCTGCTCGAGCAGAAGGGTCGTCTCGAGCAAGACTTCGCCCTCGAGATGATCTACCAGGCGTGCGGCGCATTGACCGATCCTCACGCCAACGGCGTGATCCACCGCGACCTCAAACCAGAGAACATGTTGCTGCTGCCGATGTCCGATGGCAGCGTCCAGCTCAAAGTGGTCGACTTTGGCGTGGCGCGCGTGCTCTCGACGGACAAGCGCGTCACCGCCAAGGGGATCATCTGCGGCACGCCCTGGTACATGGCGCCCGAGCAAGCCGAGCAACAGGGAGAAGTGGACGCGCGCGCGGATCTGTACGCGCTCGGCGTGATCTTCTACCAGATGCTTTGCGGCTGCCCTCCATTCGATGCAGAAGGCGCGATCCAGGTGATCCTCAAGCAGATCCGCGATCGCCCGACGCCGCTCTCGGAGTTCATGGGCGAGGACGAGCTCGCGCCCGGCATCGAGAAGCTGATCATGAAGATGCTCTCCAAGCGCGCCAAGCGTCGCCCGGAGAGCGCGCTGGCGCTGCGCCGTCAGATCGAGGAACTCCAGGACGAACACCGCTTCAAGCGAATCCGCGTCGAGACCACGGGGGATATGCTCGAGCGCTTTGATCGCTGGTCACTCCCCGTCATCGAGGAGGCGCGTCAGGCGCTCGTCTTTAACCCTGGCCCTCCTCGCGCGATCGCCGAGGAACCTGTCGAGGAGCCCGTCGAGGAGCTCGTCAACCCGACCTATGGCGAGGATGAAGAGAGCGAGCCCATCAACGATGAGGACGCCGCCAAGCTCGATGAGGTCAAGGCATCCGCCGAGGCCGAGGAAGCCGCAGAAGAAGCGGCTAGCGAAGAAGAATCAGCCAACGAGGAGACCTCCGAGAAAGCCGCCAAGGATGCAGAAAACGCGGAGGGCGCAGAGGATGCCCCGGAGTCGAACACGACCGACAAACATGGCGCCTTCCTCGCGCAGGCCAATGAGAAACCTGCGAATTCGGCCGTCGCGCCTCCTGGCGTTGACATCAAGGGGCTCCCGAAAACATCCAAAAAATCCAAGGTTCCGCCACCGCGCGTCGAGCTCTTCTCCGGAGGACCGGGCGGCACGATCAATGTGGGCCGCGCCTTCGTCCCGGACGACGCCGCCGAAGCGTTGGCCAAGGCGCCACCGCTCGAGCCCTACAAGCCCTCGATCGACAAACCGGAGGACGCCGACGTGGCGAGCGAGGCGTCGACGTCATCCTCCTCGTCGAGCGAGATCGAGGTCGCCGACAGCGCCGACAGCGCCCCATCCTACGCGAGGGGCAAGCAAACAGGCACGATGACGTTCTCACCACCTCCCGTGGCCATGACGTCTGATGCCAGCGGTGAGATCCGCAAGATCAAGAAGACGCCAAAACCCCTCGACCCGACGAATAAGGAGGAGGTCGAGGAGGCGACCGAGGCGGACAACGAACCCAGCGAGCAGCGCGGCACAGAGCGTTTTAGCGCGTCGTTTATCCAAACCCGCAAGGCGGGCCGCTCGGATGGTCCCACGTCTCATGTGGGCGGCAAGCGGATCGATCCTGGTCTCGACGCGTCCTCTGCCCAGGAGCCCGAAGAGGTCGACCAGGAAGAGGAAGAAGAACAGGAAGATGTGCCACGCCTCAGCACCGAGGAGGTCGTGGCAAAACGCTCGGACGCGTCCTATGAACGCGTCGATATGAATGACATCTCCGAGGAGATCAAGCGCCGCGAAGCAGCCATCGCCTCGGGCGAATCTCCCGACGCGTCGAGCAGCTTCGAGCCCGTGCCGCTCTATAGCGACGAGCCCTTCCCGGAGCAGCGAAGCAACGCGATGACTTATGGCGCGATCCTCGTCATCGCCGCGCTGGTCTTCGGCGGGTTGGCGGTCCTCTACAAGTCGAACCAGGACCGCAAAGAAGCCGCTGATAACAACGCCATATCCGCAGACTCCACGCTCGAGGACCCGGCAGAGACCTCACCAGCGAGCGATGACAGCGAGAACTCCATCGCCGCGGTCGACGGGAGCAACGCGGGCACGACCACGCCGAACGCGCCCGACGCCACCACGGAGGTGCCCTCTACAACCACGACGGCCAAGGTCGAGGAGACCACCCCTGTCGCGGTCGAGGAGACGCCCCCTGCTGAGACGGCTCCTGCAGAGGAGCCACCAGAGACATCCAAACCCGAGAAGAGCACGTCCAAGCCCAAGACGACAAAGAGCACCTCGACCAAGAAGCCAAAGACTTCGCCGAGCACGGACGAGGGCACGGATGAGAAACCTGTGGATGATAACCTCAAGAAGAACCTGGAGTGGTTGCGCGAGCGCTGACATATCCGCCGCATGCCCCCCTGCTACACAATGAATAGATTCATGAATATGACCAAGACTTCGCTGATGGCCATCGCGACCTGCGCGGCCATGGCCACGACACCGCTGCTGATGATCACGCCAGCGTGGGCTCAGGGGGGAGAGGAGCTCCCCAAGATCGAAGAGTTGAGCGACGCTCAGCAGGAGCTCCTCGGCAAAAAGCTCGAGGCGGGCAGGAAGCACTACGAGGAGGGGCAGTTCGCCAAGGCGCTCGACTCCTTCGAGCAAGCCTACCGCCTCTTCCCGCACCCCAACGTGCTCTACCGCGTGGCGGAGTGCCAGGAGAAGCTCGGGCGCAACCAGGAAGCCGCCGTCAACTACCGCAAGTTCCTCGATCAGACCCCGAACGCGTCAGATCGAAAGCGCATCCTGGGCGTGATCGCGCTCCTCGAGGAGCGCGCCAAGGAGCAGGCCACGGCCAAGCTGGTCATCAAGTCCGACCCGGAAGGCGCGACCCTCTCGATCGATGGAGAGTCTCGCGGTAAGACCCCGATCGAGCTCGAGACGGGCGGCGGTGAGGTCACCGTCACGCTCGAACTCGAAGGCTACGAGCCTTTTGAAGAGAAGGTCACCCTCGAGAAAGGAAAGACCGTCGAGCTTCGCTACCCGCTCAAGAAGAAGGTCGATCCCGGCCCGGTCGTGGTCGAGCCAACCCCAAAGAGGAGCCCCGCCGCGTTCATCTTCACAGGTCTTGGCGGCGTGGCGCTCATCGGCTCCGGCGTGGCGTTTGGAGCGTCGCGCTCGGCCAACTCACAAGTCGTCAGCTACGACAACCAGAAGTCCGAGATCGAGCGACCCGACGATTACAACGACCTCGTATTGCGCCGTAACCGCTTGACCACCGCAGCGCTCGCTGGCACCGGCGTGGCCGTGGTGAGCTTTGGCATCGCGAGCTACTTCTTCTTGCGTGACGGCAAGTCCGAGCCTCCCAGCGAAGCCAACCTACAGTTCGCCCCCACGTTTGCCCCTGGCGAAGCGGGCGCGATGCTTCACTGGCGCTTCTAAGAGATCACCCCCAGAACACGGATGAGGCATCCAGGATGCATGTTGCTCCCCCTCCCGAGATCACGTGGCGGCGCTCGTCTCCTCTTATGATCGTCACATCCCTGCTCGCGCTCTGCTGCGCGCAGGGATGCTTCACGCAAGCCACCGACTGCACACAGGATGACGACTGCTTCGTCGGCGAAGTGTGCTCGGAAGGCGCATGCGTCGCGGGGATGACGCCCGTGGATATGCCCGCGAGTGATTCTGGGCAGAGCGACATGACGCCCGATGCAGACCTCGCTGGCGATATGCCCGTAGACGCTGGCGAGGAGGACATGGCCGCAGATCTTGGCGGCGAGGATATGGCCAGCGATCTCGGTCGGGATATGGCGGATATGCGCCAGGATATGCCCGGGGATATGCCCCCTGATGTCGACATGCGCGAGCCCACGCCGCAGGATATCTCGGCGCCCGAGCGCGTGGTCTTTGGCGAAATCACACCGAACACGAGCGAACAGCAGCTCTTTACCATCGAGAACAACGGGGAGCTGCCGCTGGCGATCACCTCGATCACTGTCGATGGGATGATGAGTCCGTTCACGCTCTCTTACCCGGACGCCAACGCGCCCGGTGATCCTGGCATGGACAGCGCGACGCCTCCAGCAAGCGTCGAGGGCAACGGCTCGTTCGATGTGCGCGTCACGTTCTCGCCAACCTCCACAGATCCGATCGACGATGCGCTCACGATCGAGAGCGATGATCCCGATCAGGGGAGCCTCTCCGTCGCGCTCGAGGGCAACAAGCCAAAGCCATGCGTCGAGCTCGACCTGACGCCGGGGACGACAAGAGACTACACGCTCGACTTCGGCGCGATCACCATCGGAGAGGACGCGAGTCGGCTGGTCACCGCGCGCAATTGCTCGATGACACGCGACCTCTCGCTCGACCAGCTCACCATCACCAACAGCGATGGCGGCGTCTTCGACATCGGCCAGGACACAGCGAACGCTCTCCCCATCGCGTTGCTTCCTGGCGAGGAAGCAGACCTCGAGCTCGTCTACAACCCGAGCATGGACTTCACCAACAATGGCGAGGTCGTGCTGACGAGCACGCTGCTGCCAGCGCAGACAACCGAAGAGACGACCTCGATCGAGCTGCGCGGCAAGGGGACCTCGACCATCTGCCCGGCCGCGGCGGCGAGCGCTCGCGAAATCACGATGGTCACCCCAACGATGGGCACGCTGAACACGGAGCCGCTAAAGACCATCCAGCTCGATGGCACGGCGTCGACTCCCGAAGGAGGCGCTCCGATCACGCGCTACGAGTGGACGCTGCTCTCGAAGCCCGGCGGTTCATCGAGCACGATAAGCAACGCACAAGCTAGCCAACCCACGATCTTCCTCGATCACGTGGGCACGTACGTCGTCGAGCTCAACGTGTACAACCAGTCCAACCAGCCCTCCTGCAACCGTGACAGGCTGTATATCGAGGCGGTCCCCGCGGGTGATATCTACCTCGAGCTCTTCTGGGAGGCTCCAACCGCGGTCAACCCACGCGATCCTCAAAACGGAACCGACCTCGACCTGCACTTCAAGCGCGATCAGGGCGCCTGGAACATGGCCCCAGATGATGTCTACTGGTTTAACCCGACCGCTGACTGGGGCGCAATCGGGCCGGATGAGAACCCCGTCTTCTTGCTCGATGACGATGATGGTTATGGCCCGGAGGCGCTCTCACACGAGGACGCGTCGCTCTTTGAAGAATACACCATCGGCGTCTACCTCTACGACAGAGGGAGTATCAGCGACTTCGATCCTCGCGTGAACGTCTACATCAACGGAACACTCGACAGCTCCGTGGCCTTTGGCGCGCCTTATCTGAGCGACAGCGAGCCCTTCTGGATCGTGGGCACGATCCAGACCTCACGCGCGGACGTGTTCATCGAGGATGGCACGCCGGGCACGCGCTCCACGTTCAGCAATTTCCCCTGACCTGACAACACGTTACAGCACTAACACCGGCGCTATCCGAGAGGTTAAACCTCTCGGAACGTTGAATTCGTGCGCGAGTTGAACGAGCATGGGCGCGTGACAGGTTTATTGCTCGATTTGAGGAAAGCAAGAGATGGCGAAACGAGAGGAGATGTGGGAGCGCCTCGGCGGAACAGTCGACGTGCTCATTATCGGTGGTGGTATCAACGGCGCGGGGATCGCCCGCGACGCGAGTCGGCGTGGGCTCAAGGTCGCCATGCTCGAGATGAATGACCTCGCCAGCGGCACGAGCTCGGCCTCGTCCAAGCTCGTCCACGGAGGGATCCGTTACCTGGAGCAGCTCGAGTTCAGCCTCGTCTTCGAGTCGGTGAGCGAGCGACGCATCCTCCTCGATATCGCGCCTCACCTGGTCAACCCGCTCGGGTTCCTGTTCCCCGTCTACAAGACCAGCCGCCGCGGCCTGACGACGATCAACGCGGGCATGTGGCTCTACGAGGGGCTCTCGCTGTTTCGCTCGCCAAAGCGCCACCGCACCCTGAACCCCAAGGATATCGCGCGCGAGGAGCCCGCCCTCGACATCTCCAACGTCAAGGGCGCCCCGCTCTACTACGACTGCTCCACCGACGACGCACGCCTCACGCTCGAGAGCGCCGTCGACGCCGCGCACACGGGCGCCGTGATCGCCACATGGACCAAGGTCACCAAGCTGCTGCGCGATAAGAACCAGCGCGTCATCGGCGTCGAGGCGCAGAACACCTTCACCGGCGAGAAAAAGAAGGTCTTCGGTCACGCCATCATCAACGCGACCGGTCCCTGGACCGACCGCACGATGAGCCTCGGGAGCAAGAGCGCCAAGGAACAACGCGCGGGCGTCCTCCGCCCCACCAAAGGTGTCCACCTCGTCGTCAAACGCGAGAAGCTGCCCGTCAACAACGCCGTCGTCTGCTTCCACCCCGAGGACAAGCGCGTCCTGTTCGCCATCCCGTGGGGCGATCACACCTACGTCGGCACCACTGATACCGATTATCAGGGAGATCCCGCCGAGGTCCGCGCCGAGCGCGAAGACATCGATTACTTGCTCGAGGTCTCCAACCATCACTTCAGGGAGCACCAGCTCGAGTACGATGACGTCATCTCGACCTGGGCTGGCCTGCGACCTCTGGTCAAGCCGCTCGGCAACGAGGCGGACATGGACGAATCCTCGGTCAGCCGCGAGCACCAGATCATCGTCGGCAACGACGGGTTGATCACCATCGCCGGCGGCAAGCTGACGACCTACCGCAAGATGAGCAAGGAGGTCGTCGACACCGCCGTCAAGCTCCTCAGGTTGTCGAATCAACTCCCCGGCCACCCGCTCTATGACGCCAACACCGATCGCGAGCCGCTCCCTGGCGCGCAGGGATGGCCCGCCGATGATGATCACGAGCGCGTGGCCGAGCAGGTCAAGGAGGTCGGCGGCGACAACCTGACGATGGAGAGCGCGAGGCTTTTGGCCAACACCTACGGCATGCGCGGGATGGATGTCGCCAGGCTTGTCCGCGAGGACGCCACGCTCGCCGAACGCATCGATCCAGAGCGCCCGGAGCTCCTCGCGCAGGTCGACTTCGGCGTGCACGAAGAGTTCGCCGCCACCGTGACCGATGTGATGGAGCGCCGCACCCAGCTCTACTATCGCTCGAGCGATCAGGGGTACGACTGCTGCGACAAGGTCGGGCGCAGAATGCAACAGCTGCTCGGCTGGGATGACGCGCGCACCGAGGCACAGATCAAGGCGTATCGCGAGCGCGTGGACTTCGCGCGAGGTTGGCGCCAGGAGTAATCAGCGCGACGCGGCGCGCAAAAACAAGCCCGAGAAAAATCGCCCGACCTGGATGGCTTCATGCACCAGGTCGGGCGATTTTTCTCGGGCTTGTTTTTGCTCAGGCTTCGAAGCTCGCGGTGAGAATCACTTGCGATACTCGAAGGTGATCTTCTTGATTTCGACTGGCTTGACGGGGCGATCCATCGCGCCGGTCTTGACGCGCGCGATCTGCTTGACGAGCGCGACGTTGTCGCACTTGCCAAAGATCGCGTGGCGATTGTCGAGGTGCGGCGTGGCGACTTCGGTGAGGAAGAACTGCGAACCGCCCGTGTTCGGACCAGCGTTGGCCATCGAGAGCAGACCGCCGGTCTCGTGCTTGAGCTCCGGGTGGAACTCGTCCTTGATCTGGTAGCCGGGGTTGCCCATTCCGGTGCCCATCGGATCGCCGCCCTGGATCATGAAGTCAGGGATCACGCGGTGGAAGATGCTCCCTTCATACAGGGACTTGCCGACCACAGGCTTTTTCGTATTGGGGTCGATCCACGCTTTCTTGCCGCGAGCCAACCCGACAAAGTTCGCCACCGTCAGCGGCGCGCGCTTGTCATAGAGCTGACAATTGAACTCGCCCATGCTGGTGCGGATCTTGGCGTAGAGCTTGGTGCCCTCGCCCTTTCCCTCGATCCCTTCGGTGAAACGCTCGAGGTCAGATGCGACCGTCGGCGTCTTGGCGTCCTCGGGCTTATCGGGTCCAGTCTTGGCGGGCGCAGCGTTGGCGCCAGCCCCTTCCTTGACCTCGGTCTTGCCGTCATCGACCTTCTTGCAGCCCACCAACGGCGCGGCCATGGCGAGCGCGAGGCTCGCCACACAGAGTGCTCTCAACATCGGATTCTTCAAGGCAATTCGCTCCATCACTTCTTGTCACGCGAGATCACGATCTTCTCGATCATCACTGGCTCTTTGGGTCGGTTCATCGCGCCCGTGGGAACGCGCGCGATCTTCTTGACCAGGGCGACCTCTTCACAACGCCCGAAGATGGCGTGCTTGTTGTCGAGGTGCGGCGTGGGGACTTCGGTGACGAAGAACTGCGAGCCGCCCGTGTTCGGGCCAGCGTTGGCCATGGACAGGAGCCCTGGCTTGTCGTGCTTGAGCTCCGGGTGGAACTCGTCCTTGATCGAGTAACCGGGGTTCCCCGTGCCGCGACCGAGCGGATCACCGCCCTGGATCATGAAGTTCGGGATCACACGGTGGAAGAGGATGTTCTGGTAGAGCGGGACGCCGACCATCGCCTCTCGGGTGGCGGGATCTTGCCACGCCTTGAGACCGCGCGAGAGGCCGACGAAGTTCGCGACCGTCGCTGGCGAGCGCTTCTCGAACAACTCGCAGTGAAGCTCACCCATGGTGGTGTGAATGGTCGCCTTGAGCTTCCCCTTCCCGGGCAAGTCCTTGGTGTACCGCTTCAAATCCGCAGCCACGGGCGCCTTCTTGGCCGTTTCGGCGGCATCGGGCGTGAGCTTGGAGAACATCGCGCTGGTCAGCTCGCGCTTTGGCGCCCCGCCCTTGTCACCGCCATTGGCGGCGTCGAGCTTGCGTTGCGCCTCGGCCTGCTCTGCGCGCTTCTGGAGCGCCTCGCGCACGCGGTCATTGAGCTGGAGCTTTTGCTGCTGGTTGGGCAGCTTGAGCTTGCTCGTGTCGATCTTCTTGATCCTGGGATCGACGGCGGGCGCTCTGCCGCCTGCGGGATCGCTTTTCTCCTCGACCTTGAGCGCTTGCCCCTTGGCGTCGGGCGCCTGCGCGACCGCCTTGTTCTTATCGATCGGATTCTTGACCTCACAAGCAGTGAGACCGAGCCCCACCGTGGCCATTGCCATAGAAATGCTAATCCAACGAATATTCATCCGAAAACCTCTCGGGTTGTTTCTGCAAGGAGAGCCCCCTCGCCATGATTTCCAAACACGCGAGGGCTCTCGAGTGTTCTAGCGATTCGCGCCCGGCTTGTCGAGCGCCCTCCCCTCTCGATCACTCCGGATCGCAGGGGCCATCGCAGGTGTGCTCGATGACGCCATCGGGTTGCAGGAAGTTGTCGATCTGCTCCTTGATCTTGGCGTTGCGGCGCACGGACTCGTGGACGTTGATCCCTTCCTCGGCCTCCTTGAGCTGCTCCTCGGTCGGAGGCTGCGAGTAGATGCCGGGAGGATCGGCCAACATGTAATCCACGATCACGGTGGCCGAACCATCGACCGTGCCCTCTACCGTCTCGGTCCCGTAGACGTCCATCGGGGAAGGTTGCAGCACCGGCACGCCCATCATGCGGATGTGGTTCATCGTGGCGAGCGAGGGCACCGAGTGATCCCAGAGACCGAACTGCACCAACACGTCGCGATCCGCGGGCGTGTCGGGCAGAGGGTCCTTCAGGATGTTCTCGGCCCAGGTGCTCGGGTCGATGCGATCGAAGCTGTGCTGCGAGAGCGTCATAAACTTCTGCACGTCCAGATCGCCATCGAACGAGGTGCGGATCAGGAGCAGGAAGAGCGAGAAGTTATTCGAGCGCGACATCATGAACGAGAACGGCGCGCCGCCCACACTAAAGACCGCGTGCTCGATGTGAGGACTGAGCGCGAGGAAGGTCCCGCCCAGGATATGCCCCTGGCTGATGCCGTAGTAGTAGATCTGCTCGGGATCATAGATGAGCTTGTCGAACATCTTGAGCTCGTCGAGCTCCGGGATCGTCGTCTTGAGCGCATAGGTCAAGGCGATGAAGTTCATCACCCCCTGGTGCACATCATCCAGAAAGCGAATCGCGGTCTCGGGATCGGTGGTCAGCTTTGGCGCCAACGCCTCGAGGTCGCGCTCCTGCATCCCCCACCAATCGACCGAGGCGGTGATGTACTGCTGCTCGTTGGAGAACCCGCGCATGAAGCCGTAGTTGATCTCCTCGCGCGCGCCAAAGAACCCGTGCCCGTATTGCATCATGCGACGCGGCTCGAAGTTGCCATCCTCGGGCACCGCGTTGACAGGGATCTGCAAGGTGAACGGAACCTCGTAGGTGCCGTTTGCCTCGGGCAAACCATCCTCGCCACGGTTGATGCCCGCGAACACCTCGGTGTTGTTCAGGTAGAGCGGCACCTCGATGGTGCCCTCGAGGCGCATCGCGATCTCCTCTCGGCCCGTATCAGTGATGAAGTTCGTGACGGTGACCTTGGGAGGAGTCGCCTCGAGCTTCTCCATCAGATCCGCGCGCATCGTCAGCATGTCGCGCTGGATGAACTCGCGCGATTGCGTCGTGAAGTCCCAGGCGAGCTGGAGGTTGGCGCGGTCGACGCCGTGCTCCTCGAGCTTGGGGAAGATGTCTGATTCATAACGCGTCGCGAGCGGCCCGAGCACAGGATGATCCGTCTCCTCCTTGTCGCGGATCTGCTTGAATCCCTGCGGCGTCGCCACAGGCTCGCCGCTGACATTCTTCAGGTTCTGGATGGCGACGATATAACGCGTCTCGGGCTTCAGGTTGCTGAACGTGCGGATATTGAGCACGCGTTCGTCCGCCTTGGTCGTCTGGCGCTCGATCTCGGCCCAGTGCGCGAGCGCCTCGCCAGTATCGGCCTCGAGCAGGATCGTCACGCTGTCGGGCTGCGTCGTCGGCGTCGGGTCCACGTCGTGGAAGATAAGGTTCGAGTCGTCGATCTCCTCGCGGAAGAGCGCCTGGATCGGTTGGTGGTGCGAGAACCCATCGACGGGGTGCACGTTCATCAGATCGACGGGGCGCTTGCGGATCTTGAGGCGCGCGGCGTTGGTCAACTCGACGCGATGACCGCTCGGCAAGCTGGCGTCCTCTTTCAGGAAGACGTTGGAAGGATAAGGGAGCAAGCAATCCTTCTCGAAGGCCACCGGGTTGCACCCTTCAGGGATCTCGAGGCCAGCTTCGGCCATATCTCCCGTCATATCCTCGCCATCAGCGGGCATATCTCCTTCGGTGGAGCCCATGTCCTCGGCGGGCGTGGTCTGCGCCATATCCTCGGCAGGAGGCGTCGTGTTGTTGCCAGAGTTATTCTCACTGTTTCGCGAACACGCCGGGAGCGCGAGCACGAGCAACATCGCCCACACAGCATGACGGTATCGTTGGCTGGCCTTCTTCAATTCTCACTCCTCACATCACAGGTCGTTCAATAGTAAAACGTAGACTCGGTTCAAGGAGGTAAGCTTTGCAAATCTGCCGCGTGAAGGCAATCGCGCGCTCCTTCCTGCGCTACGCGCGCAAAAAGAAGCCGCCGAAACATCATGCTGTAAGGAATCAGTCGTCTGACACCTTACAGCATGATGTTTCGGCGGCTTCTTTTTGCCGGGCACCACGACCGCCCTGTCACCTCACGCGATGAGGCGCAAGCGTTGGAAGAGCGTCGGGCGAGGTGGGCGCGCCTTGCGGATGCGGTTGAGGCGCTTCTGGAACTGATTGACGGCGTAGCTCAGGTACACTGAAGGATCGAGCCCGAAGGGGGTCTCCTCGTAGTTGGAGAGGATCTCGTTGATGATGCGAAGCGATGGCAACAGCAGCTCGCTCATCCTGTCCTCGATCACCTCCCACATCGGCTCGCCGTTCTCCTCGACCAGGCGCGTGAGCAAGTGAACGCCGTAAGCGATGTGGCGTGACTCATCGCGGATCAGGTGCGCGATCATCTCGCGCAAACCTGGCATCAGGTCGAGCTCCTCCATCACCGTCAGGTAGACGAAGTAACCGGTCTCAGCGAGCGTCCCCTCGACGATCATATTGTAGGTCACGCTCGCGCGTGCGATCGCTTCTGGCGAGGCGTCGTGCTCGAGGCGCTGCATCGCCTGCGGGAGCTCTTCGAGGAAGACCTTCTGGTAGCTCGGCGTATAGAAAGTCTGCAAGTCGACGTGTTGCTCGCCAGGGACCTCGTCGATCCAGCGGCGAAACGCCTCGACGTGCTTGGCCTCCTCGCGAAGAAACGCGGTGAGAAACATCTCCTCCTCGAGACGCCCTTGATCCGCGATCACTTGCACCAGCGGCAACAGATCGAGCGTGACCGCCTCCTCTCCGCCCAGAAAGAGCGTCGTCAGTTGCAGCGTGGCCTCCTGATCGAGTGGACTGAGCGCGTGCCAGTCCTTTTGATCCTGGGTCAGATCGATCGCCTCGGGGTCCCAAATGCCGAGCTTCTTGGACTTCTTCCAGAGCTTCATCGGCAGGGAGTTGAAGTCGAGCCCGCGGCGCCCCGTCGAGCGATGTGGGTTTGTCTTGTTGTCGTGGCGCGTTTTCATAACAACCTCGCAGTGGTTCTCTCGATCGTCGTGCCAGTGATTTGACGCTCAGGCGTCCTCGAGCTCGGTGGAAACGTCCTCGCCAGACTCGGCGAGCAGCTGTTGTAATGACTGATCCCTGGCTCGGGCGATGCGCATGAAGCGTTTTTGGAATTGTCCCATGGCGTACTCGGCCAGGTGGTCTTTGGAGAGGTCGAATGGGAAGGGCTCGTTGGCTTCGTAGACCTCGTCGATGAGCTCGAGCGCCATCGGCAACAGCTCGCTCATCCTGGTCTCGATCGCCTCCCAGACGGGCTCGCCGTGTTCTGCGACCAACCTCGAGAGGAGGAAGACGCCGTAGGCGATGTGACGCGATTCATCGCGAATGAGGTTGGCGATGATCTCGCGCAGGCCTGGCATCAGATCCTCTTTCTCGAGGATCTCGTAGTAGCCGTGGTAGCCGGTCTCGGCGAGCGTCCCCTCGATGATCATATTGTAGGTGGCGCTGGCGCGAGCCTGAGCGATGGGAGACATATCCTCGAGCAGCGCGTGCATCGAGGTCGCCAGCTCGTCAAAGAGCGCGTTGTAGGTTGGCGTGTAGAACCTGCCGAGGTCTGTCTGGACCTGCGGCACGGCGTCGATCCAGCGTCGGAACGCCTCGACATGCTTGGCCTCTTCCCACAGGAAAGCGGTCAAATACATCTCCTCCTCGAGCCGCCCCTCGCGCGCCATCACGCGCACCAGCGGGAGCAAATCGAGCGTGACTGCTTCCTCGCCGCCCAGGAAAATCGTCGTCAAATGGAGCAACGCTTCGCGCTGTCGATCATCGAAGCGCTCGAGCCAGTGCTCGCGATCGATGGAGAAGTCGATCTCTTCAGGATCCCAGACGCCGAGCGTCTTGGACTTCTTCCAGAGCTTCATCGGCAAGAGATCGTGATCGAGCCCGCTCGCGCTCGTGGCGCGGTGCTTGTTCGTCGTCGCCATGCTGCCTCCTCGCTGACAGTAGAACGCAGAAGGTGGTTTGCTCACCCTCATTGACTTGAATTCAATTCTAACACCTCTGAATTCCATCAACCAGTGAAACTAAGTCAGGCGAGCGGCTCGAAAGCGGCGGAGACAGTTGGATTTTCATTCCGGGTTGCCTTCGTGGCGCGTTTGTTCGAAACAAGAAACCGCATTTCTCTTAAACGCATTGTCCTGGCGGCAGACTCGCCACATCGCATTTCTTCGCTCGAGAGGTTTTCATGCACACACGCACCAGCGCCCTGTTGTTCATCGCGATCTCCATCCTCATGCTCGTGACGTCCACGGGTTGCTCGACGGACAAGGCCGAGCAACAACAGGGGGGCGTGATCACGGGCGCCAAACCAGCCAAGGGGGAGCAGCCGGTTCAGGGCGCGCTCGAGGGGGTCGAGATCGCGGGCTACTGTCCGGTGGCCTATGTGGACGCGAACAAGCCGGTGAAAGGGGTCTCCGAGTACCCCGTGCAATACAACGGGATGACCTACTGGTTCGTGGACGAGGGCGCGCAGTCGGCGTTCGTGAGCAACCCAGGAAAGTACCGCGTCGCTTACCGCGGTTGGTGCGCCACGGCGCTCGCGCAAGGCCAGAAGGTGACCTCGAACCCGGAGGTCTTTCGCGTGTACGCCGGGACGGTCTACCTCTTCGCGGATGAGGAGGCCGCCAAGGCGTTCGAGGCAGAGCCTGCCGCGACGGTGAAGAAGGCCGATGAGACCTGGGCGAGTGTGCAGTAAATCACTCGTAAATCGATCATTAAATAACCAATGATTTGCTTTCTCCTCTCTGAAGCGTGCCTTATCTTGTCTGCGACTTTCCCAGACTGATGGCTCCCACACTTCCACGAGAGGACGAGTGATATGGCAGTGACCGTTGATGACCTTGTAGAAATCGCGAACAAGCACGGCGTCGACAACTGGCGCACCTACGACAGGATGCGCACGATCACCAACAGCGAACCAGAGAACACGCTCCCGCGTCTGCTCTGGGAAGCCTTCCGTGACAACAAGCTCGACCTCGGGGGGCTTCAAAACTGCTGGTGGGATCTGGGGCAGGTCCCCGATCACTACAGCGCGGCGGATTTTATCAGGTTGATCGCAGCGATCGCCAAACACTACTCCAAGCAGGGAAGTTACTCGGACCCGTGGGGGAGCGATGACACCCCCGGCTGGCCCTACAACATGCACAACGTGTTCGACGCCAAGAGCGACGACCCCGACTTCTACAAGGGGATGGCGGACAAGTGGCAATCCTTGCCCGACCCTTATGATCGCGCGCTCGGCTTTCGCCTAGCCGCCAAGGGCGCCGTGGATGTCTCTGACTTGCCAGAGAGTATGCTCGAAGAGTACGCCGCGCACTTCCTCGAGCACGTCGAGTATGTCTCCGGGGTCTGGGAGACGATCCCATGGCCTGGAGATGTCTGGAACAAGGCGCTCTTGACCGTCGCGCTCGGCCCGAACACCAACGTCATCAAGTCCTACGCCACGCTCCAGAGCGCCTTCGAAGTGGCATCACCGGAAGAGTTCGCCCAGGCGCTCCAAAAAATCGGCGCGACCACCGATCGCACGATCCCGCCCACGACCGAAATCGCCGCGCGCGCCAAGGAAGACGACGCGCTGTTTGCCGCCTTGAGAGACGCCCTCGCGGAGCTCGACCCGAAGGATGCCCAACCTCCGAGCTGGGGCCAGGCCGCGCCCTTCTTCTACGCCGCGATCTGTTATCTGGCGGCCTGTGAGGCGCGCAGCGAGGTGCCAGACAAGGCTTGCGACAAGAACATCGCGGCCTTCATCAGCACCTACAAGCCGAGCTGGAGCGGAGGATACTTCGACGATTATCACAACCGGCTCAACGAGCTCCTCTCACTCGTCCCCAAAGAGCGCCTCGAGAAGATGTTCACGAGCGCCGAGAGGACGCCGTGGCTTCTTCTTGGCGCGTGCGTCACGCCAGCGGTCATCGACTGGGCTGTCGGGCGCCTCGTCAACACCCCCAAAGAAGAGGCCTCGGATTATTACTTTGGCTCTCACGCGAGGATGGGACTCGCGAGCCTCGGCGCTGACGCGGTGCCCGCGATCACCAAGGCGCTCGAAGGGAACGCCGGCCCGAACCGGGAGATGTTGCTCAGCCACATCGCCAGTTATCCTCAGCGCATCGAAGCGGTCGATGGGTTGTTCGCCTGCCTCGGAGACAGCGCGAAGGGGGTCAGGGAGATGGCCATATCCGCACTCCCGCTGGCTGATCACGAGGAGGTTTTAAAGCGCCTCCCCGACGCGTTGGCAGGGAGCCGCAAGCCCGAGCGCGAGTCCGCTGCGCAGGTCCTGCTCGCGCTTCCTCCGAGCCAGAAGCGCTACGAGCTCGCGCAGGCGCGCATCCCCAAGGAGAAGACCAAGGACGTCAAGGCGCTGCTCGAGCGCATCGAGGAGCCGAGCGAAGAAGCTGACGCCTTCGAACAGCTCGACATCAGCCAGGAAAAACGAGAAGCGATCGTCGAAGAGATGGCCGATGACGAAGGCAGAACCTGGGAGAACTACAAGGATCTCGGCGAAGGCTTCCTGGCGATCTTCTTCGACGTGTGGGCGAGGGAGGCTGGTGAATCGACCGTAACATTCTACCGCGACAGCGACTGCGCGATGTTGACTGACAACTGGCTCGCGTTCCTCGAACACCTGGGCAGCGAGAACGCCATGGCGCTCGAGTACGCGGTGCTCCTGTTAGGCGCTTTCAGCTCTTATGGCTTCGAGGAGTACCTCGAAGCGATCGACGAGATTTATGGCAAGGAGCGTGTCGGCGCAAAAATCGCCGACCTGCTCTCGACGAGCCGATTGCAACGCCCGGCGAACTTCCAACCGCTGCGCTGGGGAACGCCAGACATCATCAAGGAAGGATCGAGCCTCCTGATGAACAACTACCCGAACGCGGCGGCAGCGACCGTGCTCGACCTCTTGCAAGACAAACGCAAGACGGTCCGCGACCCGGCAAAGGAGTTCGTCCTCGCGCACACCGACCTCTACAAGGTCGATGACTTCCTCCCGCTGTTGACCTCCAACCGCAAGGACACTCGCCTGACGGCAGCAGAGCTTCTCGGGGTGTTTGGCGACGCGGACGCCATCGAGCCGCTGAAAGCAGCCGCGAAGAAGGAGAAGACCAACGACGTCAAGGACGCCATCGCGCTCTCGATCGTGCAGCTCAACAACAGCTCCTTCGACCCGAAGACGTTCGCCAGCACCGAGAAGGGGGACAAGGAGCTCGACGCCAAGCTAGGCGAGCTTCCAAACGTTGGCGTCCCTGGCGCGGTCCAGAGCAGCATGAAGAAGCTGACACACCCTGTGTGGAAGAACTCTGGCGACGCGATGAGCGATGGGGCCTTCGAGTGGTTGCTCTCCGAGCTCGGGCGCGAGTCGATGGATCATCACGGCGAGAAGCTCGTCGCGGTGTGTGATCGCCTCCAGGAAGAGGACCTCCACACCCTGTGTGAGGAGCTCATCAAGGAGACAGGTCGCTCGACCGTAGGTTGGACGTTGTTCATGCAGGGCGTCATCGCGCCGCCATCGAGGATCGAGGAGACTGGACGCCACCTCGAGGAGTTCGCGCAGTCTCAATCCTGGGGTTGGGGCGATCACGGCGTCGAGGTGATGGTGCGCATGGGCACGCCTCAATGCGTGCGCATCCTGGATGACTGGCATCACAAGACGAGGCGTGATGCGCTCAAGTGGCGCTCTCGCGCTGGCATCCAGCGCATCGCTAACAATCAGGGGATCTCTTACGAGGAGGCGATCGAGGCGAGCATCTCGCGCTTTGGCTTCGATGACCGCGGCGAGATTCGTTACGACTACGGAAGCCGCACGATCGTGGTCAAGCTCGAGCCAGGCGATGACTTCTCCTACACCGACATCGACAACGAGAAGAGCTACAAGTCGATGCCCAAGGCGCTCAAGGCCGACAACGACGTGTTGGTCAACGAGGCGCGCTCGGAGGTCTCGCACATCAAGAAAGAGATCAAGCGCCTGCGCCGCAACCAGACGCGCCGCCTCGAGGATGCGATGGCCACCGAGCGGCGCTGGGTGCCCTCGAAGTGGCGCGAGCGTTATGCGTTGCATCCTGTGATGCGCAGCTTCGCCCAGGGCATGGTCTGGGGGATCTTCGACGTCGAGAGCGACGAGCTGATCACGTCGGTGCACGTCGACAACTCGGGCGATGTGGTCGATCTCGAGGACGAGACGCACGCGCTCGATGACACCAAGCATCGCCTCGGGGTGGTTCACCCGGCGAGGTTGACGGCTGAAGAGCGCGAGCGCTGGATCGAGTGCTTTGTCGATTACGAGATCGTGCAATCCTTCGAGCAGCTCATGCGCGAGGTGCACGCCAAGGATGACTGGCCAGAAAAAGCCTCCGAGATCGCCATGAAGCTCGACAGCACCACCGCCGGGAGCTTCCTGGGGCGCCTCGATCGCCTCGGTTGGGACAAGGGCCCTCGCGAGGACGCGGGCCTGATCAACTACTCCTACCGAAACTTCGGCCCCTGGAGCGTCACCCTGAGCCATGACGGCTTCTCGCCAGAATACCTCGACACCGGCGCCTTCTATGTTCAGGGCTTCTCGATCTCGCGCGATGATGAGAGCGTCGCGCCAAGGGATCTTCCTCCTCACATCTTCAGCGAGCTTATCCACAACCTGATCAAGCTCACCGAGGGTGGCTAGAGCCAGGCTCTGGAGAATAAAACAGCATTGTGCTCGCAGGTACACCTAACCTCCTGCGAGCGCAGCGTTACTCGAAGGCAAAGGCGCCCGCTCGCGAACGCGAGCGGGCGCCTTTGCTTTTCTTACGGCGCGATTTGATCCAAGATTCCCCGATCTCACGCGGCGACGAGAACGCCGCAACCAAAGAGCCGCCTCCTCACACACCCGTTATTTGCGAGCACACGACGGGGTTTATCGAGGAGGATCGAGGAGGCACCTTGAACCAAGTACTTCGCATCACACTGCTGTCACTTCTGACGATCGGGGTCGCCACGAGCACCGGTTGTGAGAAGCAAGGGAACAAGCCACAGGAGGAGAGCACCTCGCCGGCGAACACAGCGAGCGCCGATGCTGCGAACGCAGCGTCGACGCCTGATGCGTCCTCTCCCGAGCGCGACTTTGGCGCCAAGGATCTCACCACGCTGATCCTTCGCGCGGAGAAGTCGATCCTCGAGAACGACGCGGCGACCTTTGGCTCGTTGCTCGCGCCGGAGACGGTGATCATGGAGGCGTGCGGTGGAGCGTTCCCGAACGCGGCGGCGCGCGCCAAGCTCGGCCGAAGCTACATGATGATGCAATCGCGCGTCGCGCCGGCGGTGAAGAAGTGCGCCGAGGCGTTCGACTGGTCCAAGGCCTCGCGCATTGGCGCAGAGGGAGGTATCCTCTTTGCCACCCCTCCTGGTTGCAAGGAGGACGTCAAACGCTATGTGGATGTGCACGTCTACTACCAGTTGGACAAGGAGATCCACCGGATGATCCTCAAGAATCCGGTCACCTTCGATGACGGGAAGACGTGGGTGCTCGATCGCGAGCCGGAGTGTGGCAGGTTCGTGCTCGCGTTGACCAGGGAGTCGCTCGCCAGGAGCACCTTCGAGGCGCTACGAGATGGCAAACAGGACACGCTCGATCTGTTGAGCGCGCCGAACAGGATCCTCGAGGGGTCGTGCAAGAACCCTCCGACGGAGTTGATCACGAGTCTGCGCTCGCTCTCGAGGCAACCCGCCAGAGAACGCAGCGTGCGCGAGTGCAAGGAGTTCATGGGTTGGGCGGAAGGGCAGGATGTACCCGAGTTCGAGTATGGCGAGGTGGCGCCCGTCGAGGGCTGCTCGGATCAGATCAGCATGGTCGACATCACCGCCAAGGGTAAGGATGGTGCGCAGTTTACCATCGAGGCGCTGCGTTACCATGGAGGCATCGGCGAGCGATGGCATCTCTCGGCGACGCCCCGGTGTACGAAGCCATGAGGACGACGGTGCCTGGAACAGGCCGCCCAGGCGTGCTTTTTCCAAAAGCAAGGCACCGAAAAGATATCACCAAGAGCGTCACACTTGTCCATATCTTGGGTAAGTGATAAGGTCGTGTAATACAAAAACATCATTGATGTTTGTCGAGCACTTCAAAACGGTGCCCCCATGTCGCACGAAGAGCAAGATCTCCAATTGTCGAGATTGGATCTGGAGGGGTTGACAGAAGACGCGAGGATGCGCCTCAGGTCCATCCTCGAAGATCCGTCAAGTTACAGGCAACCCCCTGCACTCCAGGACCCAGAGCGCGGCTCCACATTGCTCACGCTCGAGCGCTCCTTCGAGAGCTCCCCCCATCCACAAATCCTGATCGATAGACAGGGCAAGCTGTTGCGCGTCAACGCGCCGGGGAGGACATTCCTCGCGGCGGCCTTACCTATACTGGACATCGACGCCGTCATCGCTGAAGGCGACGCTCCGGTCGACGGCGTGAACCCCGAGGAGGCCGCGTTGTTAAGGGCGCGGCTCGCGCCTGCGTTCGAGGGGGTCCCGACGAGTTGGGAGCGCGAAATCACGTGGAGTGATGGCGAGGCGCGCATCTTCGACGTCAACCTCTCGCCGGTTTTTGGAGAGGACGGCAAGGTGCTCGCCGCCTGTGTGACCGCCATCGACATCACCCACGAGCGCAGCCGCTCGGCAGATCTCGAGCGCATCGTCGAGGCCACGATGCTCGCCCACGAGGTGCTCAACCAGCTCCCGGTGGGCGTCCTGCTCATCGACGAGAACTGGCTCATCACCCACTGCCTCGGCGACTACGAGCGCCACCTCGGCATGTCCCAGCAGGACATTCAGGGCAAACCACTGAGCATGTTTGTCCCCAAGACCAAGCTCGAGCGCTGGCACTACCTGCTCGATATCTCGAGCTACGACTCGCTCAAGGAAGAGACCTACCTCATCCACCACGACGGGACCCGTATCGAGGCCGAGATCCGCCTCCAGAAGCTCCACTCGGGCGAGAGCTCCTGGGCGGTGCTCATCGGCGACCTCAGCACGCAGCGCGAGCTCGAAGAGGAGCTTCGGCAGGCACAAAAGGTCGAAGCGCTCGGCCTCCTCACCAGCGGTATCGCGCACGATCTCAACAACCTGCTCACGGTCATCATGGGACATATCGAGCTCGCTCAAGACGAGCTCTCCCCGATGCACCCCGCCATGCAGGACCTCGAGGGAATCCACGCCGCGGTCGACCGCGCCACGGCGATGACGCTCAAGCTACTCGCCTTCGCGCGCGCTCAGGTGGTCGAACCTCGAAACATCGACCTGATCGAGGTGCTGACTCAGGTCCGACCGCTTTTAAAGCACTCGTTGAGCGAGGAGATCGAGCTCGGGTTCAAGTTCAACCTCAAGCGCGCGCACGTCCTGGCGGACATCGTCCAGATCGAGCAAGTCCTCATCAACATGCTCATCAACGCGCGCGACGCCATCGGATCGCGCGAGGGGAAGATCAACATCAGCCTGACGCCGCAGCGCGTGCGCCTGCCGATCAACGCCGTCCATAGCGTGATCGCGCCAGGTAACTACGTCGTCCTCGGCGTGCGAGATACGGGCGATGGAATCCCTGAAGATCTCCAGGAGAAGATCTTCGAGCCCTTCTTCACGACCAAACCGGAAGGAAAAGGGACCGGCCTCGGGTTGGCGACGTGCCTGCGAATCGCGCGACAAAACCACGGTCACATTCGCTGCACGAGCACCCCCGGCGTGGGCACGCAGTTCGAGCTGTGGCTGCCTGCGCAAAAACCCCAGGAGATCTCGTTCGCGTCCACCATCTCGCTCGATATCATTCAACAAGAAGGCGTGCTCCTCGTGGTCGAAGATGAAGCCGCGCTGCGCGACTCGATGAAGCGCGTGCTCGAGCGCTACGGGTACCACGTCTACACCGCAAGAAACGGCGTCGACGCGCTCGCCAAGCTCGAAGAAGGGCAGGCGACGCCCGAGGTCATCATCACTGATGTCGTCATGCCGGGGATGGGCGGCGGCGCGCTCGTCGAAGAGCTCAAGGCGCGTTACCCGAACGCCGAGTTCCTGTTCATGTCGGGTTACGCCGATGACATCCTGACAACACGCGGATTTCACCGCCAGGAGGTCAACTTTCTGGCCAAGCCATTCTCGCCAAAGAGACTCGCGCTCCACATCCACGAGCTGTTGACCAAACGCCGCACGGCGGCGCGCTGACACCATCGCTATTGACCGACGCCGAGCGCGGCCTGGGACACAAACGCAGGGGAAACATTCATGGGAAAAAAGCTGGCGATGGGACTCCTCATCCTCACGATCGCGGCGAGTATTCTGCTCGCGATCGCGGCGGTGGGGCTCGTGGTCACTGGAGGCATGGAGGACGTCATGCGACGCATGGGGATGCCCACGCCGCCAGAATCATTCCCCCCTCCCGGCGATCCCCGCGCGTTCGACGGGTTCGAGATGCTGCCAGAGGTCTCGGACTTCGCGGGGATGAACTGCGAGGTGGTCGAGATCGACCTGATGCGCGTGAGCAGCGAGGGGCTGATGGATCTCGAGGCAGACTACAAACCGCAGGCAAACTACGAGTTCCTCTGTGATGTGATCCTCACCGAACAGGAGCGTAACGCCCCCATTGGCGCCGGTGGCCTCGAGGTCAACGAGGGTGATCGACGCGCGCTCTCGGTGAGCATCTTCCAACCCGGGCAACGCCGCCACTTCTCGAGCCGAGGCAGCGGCACAAACGTCGAGATGGATTACATCCACAAGGGAATGGTGATCCATCGCGCGCATCTCGTTCGCGCCGCGAACGCCCAGAGTATCCCCGCGCCGAGTTGTTCGACGTCACAACTCTGGGAGGCGGCCATCGAAGCTGGGGCGCCTGGTAACGCCGTCGCGCGCATCCGCTACGAAGACAACGCGTATCGCTTCTCCATCGATGGCACAGACGTCGACCTCAAGTTCGACGCCAACTGCGAGCTTATAAAGCGTTAACACCATGGGTTCTCGCTTGCGCCCTCCCCTCCTCCCTTCGATAGTGTGCCCCGGACAATCACATGCTTTCGAGCGAGTAAGAGATACGAGCACCCGCCCTTCTCTCACTCGCGACGATTCATTCGACCGATGACGAGGAGGAGTTCGTGACCTATCGCCTCTTGCTGGTTCTTGCGCTGTTCACGCTTTTGTCGTGCACGGACAGGAACACCAAAGAAGACAAGAAGCCCACCGAGGCCGCCATCGAGGTGCCCGACACCTGGCCGGTTGCCAAGGATCGACGATCGCGCGACATCGCGCCGACCGCATCCGAGGTCGACAAGGTCCTGCTCCGCGGCGCCACGATCTGGACCGCAACCGGCGAGCGCATCGAAGGAGGTGACATCCTCCTCCTCGATGGCAAGATCGCGTCCATCTCCAAGCAGCCGATCGAAGCACCAGAGGGTGTCGAGGTTATCGATGTCAGCGGCAAGTACATCACCCCTGGCCTGATCGACACCCACTCCCACCTCGGCGTCTACCCCACGCCCAACGTCGAGGCGCACTCTGATGGCAACGAGGCGACCTCTCCGACCACGCCCGACGTGTACGCCGAGCACAGCGTCTGGCCGCAAGATCCTGGGTTTCAGCGCGCGCTGGCGGGAGGGATCACCGCGCTCCAGATCCTCCCAGGCTCTGCGAACCTTATCGGCGGACGCTCCGCGACGCTGCAACTCCACCCGGGCATCTCGAGCGCGGCGATGCGCTTTCCAGGCGCACCGGGCGGCGTGAAGATGGCCTGCGGTGAGAACCCGAAGCGCGTCTATGGCTCTCGGGGCGGCAAGCCCTCGACGCGCATGGGCAACATGGCGGTCTGGAGACAAACCTTCCAGAAAGCCGCCGAGACGCGCGACGCCTGGGATGATTACACGCGAAAGCTCGAGAAGTGGTCCAAAGATCCAAACCGCAAGGAAGACAAGAAGCCAAAAGAGCCATCGCTCGATCTGGGACAGGAGACGCTCATCAGCATCCTGCGTGGCGACCTGCTCGTGCACGTGCACTGCTACCGCGCGGACGAGATGATCCAGGTCTTGCAACTGGCGGACGAGTTTGGCTTCGAGATCCGCTCCTTTCACCACGCCGTGGAGGCGTACAAGATCCGCGACGTGCTCGCCGAGTGGGACGTGAGCGTCTCGACATGGGCGGACTGGTGGGGGTTCAAGATCGAGGCACACGACGCGATCTTGCAAAACGCAGGCTTGCTCGATGAGGCAGGCGCTCGCGCCATCATCCACTCGGACTCCGCCATCGACATCCAGCGCCTCAATCAGGAAGCGGCCAAGGCTTACTGGGCGGCCAAACACGCAGGCGTCGACGTGACCGAGGAAGACGCCCTGCGATGGATCACGATCAACGCAGCCTGGGCGCTGGGCATCGACAATGTGACCGGCACGCTCGAAGAAGGAAAGCGTGCGGATGTCGTCGTCTGGTCGGCGAACCCGCTCTCTGTTTACGCGAGCGCGGAGCTTGTCTGGGTCGAGGGCGTGCGCGAATTCGACGCGAGCACCGACCCCACCCCGTGGAGTGATTTCGAAGCGGGACAGCTCCCGGTGAAGGTCCCCATCATCCCTCAGGACGCGAAGAAAGGAGGCAAGCAGTGAAGACCTCGAATACGTTCTCTCGAAACATGCTCGCGCTCCTCGTCCTCTCGATTTGCAACCTCTTCGCGCTCTCGGCGACCGCGCAGGTCGCCATTCAGGGCGGCACCGTTCACACCGTTTCGGGCGATGTGATCGAAGGGGGAACCGTCCTCGTGAGCGCCGATGGCAAGATCGAAGCGGTGGGCAAATCGGGCGCCATCACGGTCCCTGGCGCCTACAAAAAGATCGACGCCAGCGGCAAGATCGTCACGCCCGGACTCTTCGACGCCTACACGACCATCGGGCTGGTCGAGATCTGGGCAGTTCGCGCCTCGCGCCATACGAGCTCTGGCCCGGGGCATTTCAACGCCTCGCACCTCGCGGCGGAGTCGCTCAACCGCCGCAGCGCGAACCTCCCGATCCAACGCGAGGGCGGCGTCACCGACGTGGTGATCATCCCGGAAGGTGGCGTGATCCAGGGCCAGGCTGCGCATATTTCGTTGGCTGGAGAGGCGGTCTTCGCCGCGACGATCACCCCTTCTGTGGCGATGGTCATGAGGCTCGGTTCACGCGCCGCCTCCACGCTCGGCACTTCCCGAGGGGGCGTGCTCGCGACGCTGCGGCAGGTCTATCAGGACGCGCGCTTTTATCAGGCGAACAAGACCAAATACAACGAGCGGCGAAGCCGCGACCTGAGCGCTCCGGCGGGCGATCTCGACGCCCTCTCGAAGACCTTCGAGCGCGGCTTGCCCGTGATGTTCCTCGTCGATCAGGCAGGAGATATCGAAGCCGCGCTCGCCTTCGCCAAGGCTCAGGACATCGCCCCCGTGATCGTCGGCGGTGCGGAAGCCTGGATGGTTCGCGATCAACTCGCCGCCGCCAAGGTCCCCGTCATCACCAACCCGCTCTACAACCTCCCCTCGGACTTCGAAGAGCTCGGTTCGCGCGCCGATAACGCCGCGCTGCTCGCGCAGGCTGGCGTGCCAGTGATTCTGTCCACCTTCGAGTCTCACAACGTGCGCAAGCTGCGCCAGATCGCAGGCAACGCCGTCCGCGCTGGCCTCGATTATGACAGCGCGTTGCGCGCCATCACGCTCGAGCCAGCCACGGCCATGGGCGCTGGCGCGACGCACGGCTCGCTCGAAAAGGGCAAGGTCGCCAACATCGTCATCTGGTCGGGTGATCCTCTGGAGTTCTCCTCGCGCGTCGAGGTGATGATGATCCAGGGCAAGGAGGTCTCGCTCGAGAACCGCCAGCAGGCGCTCTTCGAGCGCTACAAGAAGCTCGAGCGACGCGGTCCACCGGCCAAGAAGGCAACCTCCGAGGAAGCCGCCAAAGACTCCAAGAGCAAAGAGAGTGAGCGTGACTGATTCTGCGATCCATGTCGTGGGCGCGGCGATCTTCGATGATCAGGGGCGCTGCCTACTCGCCAAGCGCAGCGCGCAAATGGCCAACCCCCTGCTCTGGGAGTTCCCCGGAGGAAAGGTCGAGCCCGGCGAGACGCCACAGCTCGCGCTCGAGCGCGAGCTGCGCGAAGAGCTCGCCATCGAGGTCGAGGTCCTCGACTTCATCGCGCGCGGCGAGGCGCGCGTATCGAGCGGCAAGGAGATCATCCTGGACGTGTACCGCGCCGCGCTCGTGCGCGGCGCGGCCACGCCGCGCGAGCACGCCGCGATCGCCTGGGTGTTCCCGAAAGACTTCGTCGACTACACCTTCCCGGAGGCAGATCTCCCCGCGGTCGAAGCGCTCTCGAAATAGATCCTCCCCTGGCGCGGTTGTACACGCCGCGTCAACCAAAACAGGAGGATCGCCATGCCCGCGCCACACCACTACAAGTATCCACGCACGCCACACCTGCCGTGGAGCCCCGGCGCCTCGAGCGACGATGTCTGGATCTCGACCTTCGACGCGTTCCACGGTCAGGAGGTCATCGTCACCGAGAAGATGGATGGCGAGAACACGACGATGTACTCGGATCATATCCACGCCAGATCACTCGACTCCAGACATCACCCCTCACGCTCCTGGGTCAAGGGACTCCACCAACAGATCGCGCACCTGATCCCAGCGCAGTGGCGCGTATGCGGTGAAAACCTCTACGCGCGCCACTCTGTAGGCTATGACGAGCTCTCGAGCTACTTCATGACCTTCTCCATCTGGGATCGAGACAACCGGTGTTTGAGCTGGGACGAGACGCTCGAATGGACCGCGTTGCTTGGCCTCGAGACCGTGCCTGTGTTGTGGGAGGGGGTGTGGGACGAGAAGGCCATACGCGCCATCGAGGTCGACACGGACACGAGCGAAGGCTACGTCGTACGCATACGAGACAGCTTTTGCTACGATGACTTCGCGAGCTCGATCGCCAAATGGGTGCGCGAAAACCACGTGGTCACAGGCGATCACTGGATGTTTGCCGAGATCACCCCCAACACACTCGCCGAGTGATTCATGCACCCCTACCTGCAAAAACTAAAGAAGGAGGACGCGCCGCTGCGCTTCGATGAAGGGAGGTCAGCACTGCTCGAGACCTTGCCGCTGCTCGGTCGCCTCGAGGCGACCGAGCAAGATCCTCTCTGGCACGCGGAGGGGGACGTGGCGATTCACACACGCATGGTGCTCGAGGAGCTCGAGGCCGCGCTCGCGCGCGGCGAGCATGACCTCGACGCGCGCGCGCGCTTCCTGGTCCGCGTGGCGACGCTGCTCCATGACATCGCCAAACCCGTGACCACCACGCGCAGGATCAAGGAGGGCAAAGAACGCGTCGTCGCGCCGCGCCACGCCGAGCGTGGCGCGTCCTACCTGGCATACCGAGGGCTCGACCTTGGCCTGCCGAGAGAGGACCTCTTCGAGATCATGGGGCTCGTGCGCCATCACCACGACCCCAAGTTCCTCATCATCAAGGATCGCCCCGCGCGCGCTTACTGGAAGCTCGCCCGAGGTGCCGGAGCGCGCGCACTGCACGCGCTCGAAATGGCCGACATGCGGGGTCGAGTCTGCGAGGATCGCCAGGAGCAAATCGACTTTATCGAGCTCTTCGCGCTCGGCGCGAAGGAGGCGGGCACCTGGACTGAACCGCTCCCGCAACGCGATTTTCTGGCGAGAACGCGCGAGCTGGTGCTCGAGGCTGGAATGGACGATGACCGCGCCGAGCGCGCGATCATGGAGGGTCTCTGGTCGCTCGAGGCTGGTGAGATCTTCACCCCGGAGGAGGCCATGGCGCGCTCCTATGCCTTGAACGAGCGGTTTTGTCGGGTGGTCATGACGATGGGGCCGAGCGGATGTGGAAAGTCCACCTGGGTCGAGCAACACCTACCCGAGCATGGCGTCATCGCGCTCGATGGATTGCGCGAGGAACTCACGGGTGAGGCGAGCGATCAGAGCAAGAACCTCGAGATCGCGCACCTCGCGAGAGAGCGCCTCAAGGAGCACTTGCGGCGTGAAGAGGATGTCGTCTGGGACGCGACAAACCTGAGGCGCGAGTTCCGCGCGCCGATCACGGGGATCTCGCGCGACTACAAAGCCCACGTCACGCTGGTGCTCTTTCATATGAGCCCGAGCGTGTTCTTCGAGCGTAACCGCTCGCGCTCGCGGAAGGTGCCCGCGGCGATCCTCGAGCGACAGCTCGATGGACTGAACTGGCCAGAGCTTGGAGAAGCACACCGCCTGATCGTCGTCGACGAGCAAGGACGCGTGGTCTCTGACAGCAGGAACCTCTGGCTCGAAGCGTGAGCCGCGCAGCTTCCCTTTGACATCAAGAGGTTAACGAAGCGCGCCCTGATCTCGGAGCGCCATCGCTTTCTTGAGCAGCTCGAGCGCGCGTTGAGATTGCTGATCTCCGGGGCTCAGTTCGAGCACGCGCCGGTTGAAGTCGATGGCCGACTCGAGCTCTCGTCGCATCTGCGCAGACTCGGCTTGTTTTCGGAACATATCGATCGAGGAGCGGATCTTGAACTCGCTGATCTGTTCGCGCCTGTAACGTCTGCGCGAGGGGCCATCCTTGAGGTGCTGGTAAGCCTGCTCGAGGCGTGCCCGGATCTTTTGGAGGTCGGGGCCAACCTCGAGCGCGTCGAAGTTATCCTCGGAGTAATCCTTGACCGCGTTTTGGTATGCCTGCTCGACCTCATCTCCGTATGCAGACCAGTGGAGCCCCAACACGTCGAAGTGATCCTCGCGCTCGATCTTGAGCATCATGAGCTCGAGTTGATTGCGCTGACGCGTGCGCTGCTTGGTCCACTCGGTGACGCGGTCCTTCTCGAGCAAGCCGATATCATCGAGCGCGGCGAGCATGGCCAACGAGTCGCTCTGCCCCATGGGCGAGACGAGCAAGAGGTCGGCGATCTGGCGCTTCTCGGCGAGCCCCACCTCGACAAAGCGACGTTGCTTGGTGGAGAGCCCGAGCTCGTTGATATCGAGCGCGCTGTCCTCGTTCATCTTGAGCATGACGCGCTCGAAGCGCTTCTTGATGGTCTCGAGCCGGGTGGCGTTGATGTTACTCTCGTATTGCTTGAGCGTGACCGAGAAGAGCTGCTGATAGATCGGAACAGGAGGCGTCAGCGTACGCATCAGGCTCGTGTCGAACTGGTAGACTTCCGCCTTCTGCCATTCACCAGACCAGAGCTTTCGCGCCATGAAGATCAGGCGCGTCTTGAGCGCGACGCGCAGATCTCCATACTCCATCAAGCGCAGGTCGAGGAGCGCATCTGCCACACTGGTCCCGAGCGACTCGGCGCGCTCCGAGGCGCGCGCGATGTCCTCGGTCGAGATCTTCCCCGCGTTCGAGAGGAGCACCTCGAGCTTGTCCTCCTCACGCTCGGGCTCGCGCTCGAACTCGATAAGGCACCCTTCGCGGAGCGTGATGACGAGCTTCTCGCGCGCTGCGCCAAAGAGCTCGATCATGCCATTGAAGCGCTCCTGGGCGAGCCTGACGAGCACGGGCAAGACATTGTGGTTCTCGAGCTGGATCACTTCGGGCTCGAGCTCGGCGCGAGGATCGATCTCGGTCACCTCGACGCGACGAAAGGAGCCGCTCTGCTTGATGTCACGACGCACCTCTTGTTGAGGCGGCGGCTCGGGCTGCGCCTCGACCGCCACCGCGGGAGGCGTGTTGGGAGGAATTCGTGGGAGCGCAGGCTTTGTGATATCGCTCGTGGTTCGCGCTTTCGGCGGCGCGCCCGTGCGCATTTGCTCGGGGAGCGCGCGCAACTTCTCGACGACCGAGTGATCATTGATAAACGTCTGGATCGCGACCTGATCGCCCGACACGTGAACGACGCGACCGGGTAAGCTGAGATCATCACTCCAATCCGTTCGCACGACGACATCGATCTCGGTCATCATGGGAGGGGGGTCCTCGAGAGGGACGCAGATGGCCTGCACCTCGAGGAGGTTCGCGAGCTCGCGCTCCAGAGCGTTGGGGGTAAAGAAGACCCCGACAAGACGATCCATGCTCTCGAGCATGTAAGCGCCGTCGCCAGGGATCTCCTCGAGTTCGCCCGCGAGGCGCTCGAACACCTCGCACATGTCGGCGGCTTCTACCTTATCTTGATAGAACTCGATCAGTTGTCGAACAGTCTTCTCAAATTTGGCGAGGTTCTCGCGCATCCAAAGACCTCGAGCCCGTCTCACGAACCCATAAAAGCGAGCTCGCGCGATGGAGGGCGCTCGTAGATGTCCTCGCTGCTGGACACACCAACAGCGCCGCTGGCATTTCGGTAGCCAACGCGTCGAAGACAGCAGACAGCACATCACCCTGCGAGGCTGCTTCGAACGGACAGGGTTTTCGGGACCGGATGGCAAGCGCAACAAATCAAGCGACTCAAAACAGTCTCCCCCCGATTCGCTTCACCTGGTGTGACCACCATCAAAACAAACAATTCACTCCACAGTGATAGGAATTTTATCATATTCACAGTTTTCAGCAAGAATATGATAAAAGAACCATCAAGTTACAGCGAATAAAGGTATGAGACAGCATACCATCGAGCGAGGGTTGGTCACGCCGTGTTCGGTGAACCATTGCTCGGCCGCGCTCAGAGAAGCCCGCGCGCTCTTGCCAAGGATCTGGGCGCGCCAGTAGAGGATCGCGTGTAGGTGAAGGTCGCAGCGCGACGCGCGCGCGCGCTCCTCAGCTTGCTCGAGCAGCTCCACGCAGGTCTTGCGCTCTCCGCTCGCCCACGCGAACTGCGCGCTCCCGAGCGCAGCAAGCGGCCCCGCCAGCGGGTTATTGTTCTTCTCCAGCGCGCGCATGTAGCGCTCCGCGTGCGAGCGCGCCTTCTTCTGCTCGCGCGCATCCTGCGACGCGTTCATGCACGCGAGCCCCGCGCGCATCTCGAGGTCGTCGTGGAAGATCGCGATCATCTCATTTTGCAACAAGAGCGAGCCCTTGAGGGCTTGCCGACGCTCGTCGAGGAGCGCGAAAGCGCGCTCGGGTTGCCCCTGATACAGCGCCGTATTCACGGCGCCGACCATGTACCAGAGGTGCTGGATGAGGAAGCTCTCCTGGCCAAAATCCTCGATGGCGCCATCGAGGACGCGCCGCGCGCGATCAGGATCATCGTTGGCGAGATGCCCCCTGTAACTCCACAGCTTCCAGTTGGTCGTGTAGAGCAAGTCATCGCGCTGGAGCGCCTCGTCGAGCAGATGAGGGAGGCGCTCGACGAAGGGCTCGAACTCTCCCATCATCTCCAAACAGAAAAACTGGTAGAGGCGCGAGCCATCGAGCTCCCAGACAACCCCCTGACAACGCGTCTCGAGGATATGCTCGGCCTCCCTCATCCGCTCCAAACCCTGGCGCCAATCCGCGCCAAGGTAAGCGCTCATCCCCTCGCCAAAGGCGAGGAACGCCTCGGCGTAAGAGCTCACATCCTCGGCCTCGACCAGCTGCCTGCCCGTCTTTAACAGCTCTTCGCCGCGCGCTCTTGTGCGCGCCGCGCCGCTCAAGTGCGTCGCCTCGAGCGCCAGTGAGAGGCAGGCGTGAGAAGGATCACCGGAGTCGAGCGCGTCCAGAAGGTGCAGCGCGCCAAAGTAAGCGCCCGCCTTGAGGTCGAGCGCGCTTAGCATCTGCGCGGCGACCCAGCAGATGTCGAGGCGCTCGCGCTTCTCATCACTGATCTCCTTGCTCGGCTTGACCGCGAGCCCTCGCCACGCGACCCGAGCGCGCAGCGCGAGGAGCTCGGCCAGCAGGAACGCGCCGCGGCGAGGCATCCTCACGCGCAGCTCCTCGAGCAACCCCTCGAGGATCTCGCGCCCCTCTTCGAAGCGACCTCCTCTCAACAGCTGCTCGCCAGCGAGGCGCTCGTATTGTCTGGCGAGCGCGCGATCCTCGGCGTGCGAGCGCGCCTCCTGGTAGGCGCGCGCGGACGCGGCGCCTCTGCCAAGGTAGCCTAGCACCTCGCCAAGACGCGCGTTGATCTCGCACTTCTCCCGAGCCGACCACTCCCCGTACTCGAGCGTCATCTCCCACAGACGCGCGGCGCGCTCGAACGCGAGCACGCTGCTCGCGTGCTCGGCCGCGCGCCAGAGGTATGGCACCGCGTCGCGAGACCTCTCGGCGGCGATGTAATGCCTGGCGACGAGCTCGGGGTCGTGCCCCTCACGCTCGGACAACACCTGCGCGAGGTCCGAGTGCATCCCCACGCGAAGCTCGGCGTCCATCCTGGAGACGACCGTCTCGCGAATGCGCGCGTGGTATGTCTCGAGCCCCTCC
>Ga0208061_100054_pt1 | contig 36859 bp, 31 predicted proteins | sample DeeseametaMP0555_FD_184209 | JGI IMG/M metagenome (GOLD analysis project Ga0208061, IMG submission 184209) | Marine microbial communities from the Deep Atlantic Ocean - MP0555 (SPAdes) | ecosystem: Environmental > Aquatic > Marine > Oceanic | place: South Atlantic Ocean | collected 2011-01-23 | reverse complement strand
GGATGAAGTTCATCCTGCCCCTTCGCGACCCGCCTCTCCTTTCGCGTCGTGTGAGCGCGGGGGTCGCTCTATATCAGCGCATCGTGACGTTCTCTGCGCTCTTCTTGGCCGAGGCCTCGAGGATCTTCTCGAGGTCGGGGATGAGCACGATCTCGGTGCGGCGGTTCTGCGCCTTGCCATCATCGCTCGAGTTGTCTGCGATCGGGTCGAACTCACCGAAGCCCGCCATGCCGAGGACATCCGTCGGGACGCCCGCCTTGATCATGACGTCGAGGGCCGCGCGAGCGCGCTTTGCCGACAGCGCCCAGTTCGAGTCGAACTCCTTGGCTTTCGCCGCGATCGGCACGTTGTCGGTGTGACCTGCGAGCAGGATGCGACGCTGTGCTTCGAGGTTGCTGAGCGCGGTGCCCACCTGGGTGAGAACCTTCACGCCTTGTGGCGAGAGCTTGGCGCTGCCCGACTCGAAGAGGATCTGGTTGGGGAGCTGGATCACGAGCAACCCGCGGCGCGACGTGATGGTCAATTCACCTGCTTCGATCATCTCGGCGAGGACCTTGCGAAGCTCTGCCTCGAGCTTGGCGCGCTCGTCGAGCAGGGCGCGGAGCTCGGCGCCTTCCGACTCGAGCTTGGCGAGGCGCGCCTGCGCGGCCTCGAGGTCTGCGCGCGCCTGAGCTTCGCTCGCCTGGCACGCTTCGAGCGCGCTGTTGTCGACCTTTTGCTTACCCGCACAACCGATCGTGGTGACGCTACAGACAGCCAGGAGACCGAGTGTGGTGATCATCTTTTTCATGGTGCTACTCCTCTTGACGACGCACACACCGATACTTCCACTCGGTGGAGGTGCTTCGTGCTTACGGCCCAAAGTTTACGTGGAATTTGTTCGTGTAGATGGCGCCGCCCTCTGCGAACGAGAGGATTAGGAGTGCTTTACACCATCGTCTACAAACAGGCATTTTAGGCACCTTCCCCCGCAGGCAAGCGGTGAGGTGCATTTTTTTCGTCACTGATTGCTCGAAGTGCCCTCATCGCGAGCATTCATGAGCATATGGCGTGATGAAAAAGATCTTGCCTCGAGCCTGTTTCGGGGGGCACTCTCGAGGAAAAGAGCATCCCCACATGTTGTCAGACTGAAACGCCTCGAGCGGAGCGCCACGCCATGGAACAAGAGGTCCACCTCGGAACACCGTTATCGATCAAGAGCGCCTTTCGCTTCCCGCTACAGCACGCGCTGGCGCGAAAGGAGGTGCTCATTGGCGCAGCGCTCCTGCTCGTCCCGGTGGTCGGCTGGTTGCTCAACATGGGACATCGCATCGAGATGGTGCATCGAATGCATCACGGGTTGCCCGCCTGGCCAGCCTGGAATAACTGGGGCAGGCTCTTCAAACATGGCGTGCTGACGTGCCTCGGCATGATCGAGTACCACGCGCCCGCCTCGATCTGTTTCGCCATCGCTGCCTTCTACGACATCCCCTTGCTTTATGGCGTCGGCGCGGTGCTCTGGGTCATGGCGACGATGATGGTGCCCGGTTACATGACGCACTTTTGCGTGCACTTCGACGCCTCCGAGATCTTTAACCCCTTCAAGGCCACGCGCCGCGTCTTCGAAGGTGGGCTCGCCTACCTCCACGCCTGGATGATCGCGCTGACGGCGATGTGTCTCTCCTTCCTCGGGCTGTTGGTCGTCGGCATTGGCTTTCTGCCTTCGAGCGTGTGGTTCTGGCAGGTCGCGGGCTTTAGCTTCGCAACTGTCTTCACCCAAACCTTTCATTTGCATCAGGATTCGACCGAGCAGGCCGCGACCTCTTGAAAAATTCGAGGATCACGCCCCGAGCGCCATGAAAAACTGCGATGAGTGGGACAGTTGGGAAAGTCTTGCTTTGGTTTAAGTTGTTGTTTTTGTTTGTGTTTTTGTTGTTTTGGTCCTGCTGGCACGAGATCTGCTGAAAGAATGTGGTGATGGATATGAGACACCACATCGCGACCTGGATCGCCCCTGCATTGTTGCTCGTTTGCTTCCTCGGCGCCTGTGTTCCTGCCGAGGAAGGGCGTCAATCTGTGCCTTCGGCGACGACCCCGACCACAGGAGCTTCCGAGCCGACGTTTATCGAGGCGCACGCGGTAGATTACCTCGAAGATCGAGCGTGGCGCCGAGGCCAGCTCGAGGAGTCGCTCTGGATGCCAGAGCTCCCCTACGCGCGAAAGCGTCTGGCGGGTTATGCGCTCCCGGAAGAGGAAGGTGGGTGGGATCTGCTCCCCGAGCTCGGCGCGACGGTGATGCCGATCACCCGCGAGCAGGCCGAGCGAGGTCTCGAGCGCGTGCCTTTCGAGGGCGTGGCGCTCGCGCCCGATGACACCCCGACAACACAGGACGAGTGGGAATCACTCGGCGAGCGCGTCTTCTGGCTGATGCCGATGCGGCGCGACGTGTACCTCGAGTGGGTTGTTATGCGGCCCGAACTCTGGGATGAGATCGGCTTGGAGGTCGATGAACAGGGCGCGCTGAGAGGTGTGGTCCGCTTCGAGGATACGCGCGGTGATGTGCGCATCGGCGCGACCTGCGCCATGTGTCATGGCGCCGATGGCGTCTCGGGGCGGGCGAGCCGCGAGATCGACCTCGGGCGCGCCCGCGTCCTCTTTGCCGAGCTTCGTGATCGCGATCCTGGTCCTTACGGGCAGTGGGGGCCAGGGCGCGTGGACGTGACTGATGATGAGGCGGTCGACGCGCTCGCGATCCCAGACCTCTTTGGCGTCAAGCACCAGTCCCATATGAACACGAGCGGCGCGATCGAGATCCTCAACCCCGCCACGCTCGCGGTGCGTTTCGAGACGCAATACATCGTGGGGCATAGCCTCGAGGCGAGGCCGGACAGGCGCCTGACGTGGGCGCTCGCGGCCTTCGTGATGGGGCTCGAGGAGCCCGAACCCGTGGTGGCAAGATCCGAGGGGACACGCGGCGAGGATGTGTTTATGGGCTCTTGCGCGGGGTGCCATGACCCCGCCAGAGGATACAGCGGCGGGCTGTTTCCGGCAGAGGCGCTCACCAGCGAACCGCAGGCCGCCAACAGCGTGCTCAGAGGGACCGGGTTCTACAAAGCCCCGAGCCTCGTGGGGATCTCACAGGGAGGCCCCTACCTGCACGACGCGAGCGCCGCGACGCTCGAAGAACTCCTGGAGAAAGGACACCCGACAGGCAGCGTGCTTGCTCCCGAGCAGCGCGCGAAGCTGTTGGATTATTTGCAAACGCTTTGAACCAAGCGATTCATTTTCACTTACGGAACGAGAATAGAGAAGGAGCAGCACCATGAAGATGACCTCGATACGAAAACTCAAAACCATCGGCGTGATCGCTGCCATGAGCGTCGCGCTCACCGGCTGCATCGTGCCTGGCAATGGCGGCGAATCCGAGCCCTGGGGCACGGTCGAACCTGGGAACAACAGCACCGCCAATAACCAGCAGTCGAACAATCAGCAGTCAAACAACAACACCTCGAGCAACAATCATACTTCGAGCAACAACCAGTCGACCAACAACGCCTCGGCGAACAACACGTCGAACACGTCGACCAACAACAACAGCTCGAGCAACACCACGACCGTGGAGCCCTCCGAGCGCACGGTGTTGCGCGGCACCTACATCGCTGGCCACCTCGGGAGTTACTGGGATTGCCCCGGTGAGGGTTACACCGGCGAAGAGGCGATGATGAGCGATGGCGCTCAGGGTGACAGCCTGATCGAAGGTGATTGCGCCGAGGATAGCTGCGGGTTCCTCAACTGCCAGGATGCGCAGATGACGGTCCTTCTTAGCAATGACGGTCAGCTCGTCGCCGAAGAGATCGCCGTGGCAAAGATCAGGTTGCTCGACCTCGACGATCGCGAGCTCGGCGTCCTCCCGCTTATCGGCGTCCACGACGCGGACAAGGACGAGATCTTCGACGGGACGCTCGCTGTGGGCCAACAGATCCGACTGCGCGTGGACTTCCTCGGGCCGGAGAACCTGCAGAAGCTCAAGGATGACGCGGCTGGTGACGAGGACAGCGGCATCTCCAATGATGGCGATCGCCTCGCGCGATCTGGCGCCCTGATCGAGATCACGTTTGTCTCCAAGAACGCCGATGACGAGATCGTCGTCTCCAAGGAGATCTACGACCTCCCCGCCGTGGACACCTGAACCGTGTGACTTGCGATGTGAACGGCCCCGTTCATGCGCCATAGCGGCGCGCAAAAGAAAGGGGGCGCGAACTTTTTGAGCGCTGGGTCGATGATTCTCCCAGGATGCAAAAAGTTCGCGCCCCCTTTCTTTTGCTCGGCAGCAAGCGTTGCTACACGTTATGGTCCACGCTCCTTCCGCCGGAGGCATGACCCATGAAAACCAACGCCCACGAAGGGGAGCTCCCCTACAACACGCTGACCGAGCACGCGACCGAGGAGCTTATCGTCGAGCGCAGCCGATTCATCGCGCACGCCTTGCCGGTGGAGAGCGTCGAGGAGGCCGAGGCGTTTGTCGCAGAGCTCAAGCGCGAGCACTACGACGCGCGCCATGTTTGCTATGGATTGCGCGTGGGGCGTGGCGCGCAGGGCGTGGATCGCTCCAACGATGACGGAGAGCCCGCGCGAACGGGCGGTTATCCGCTATGGCAACTGCTCGAAGGGGAGGACGTCATCGACGCCGTGATCGCGGTGGTGCGCTATTTTGGCGGCGTGAAGCTCGGGATGGGAGGTCTGGCCAGGGCGTATCGCGACGCTGGCCGCGCCGCCATGGAGAGCGCCAGGATCGAAACGCGGCACCCCGAATTCATCCTCTCACTCCCGCTCGCCTACGACATGCTCGATCGCGTCAATCACTTACTCGCCCAGCTCGACGGCGTGCGCGTGGTGGATACCGCCTACACTGATCGCGTGGTCCTCTCACTCGCTATCCGTAAGGTCGAGCTCGAGGTTGCGAGAACACGCCTGGGCGCCTTGCTCCAGCAAGACCCCGATGATGTCGGTGTGTTGGAGGAGTGAGCGTTCAGCCAGCGTTTCGCTGTGACCTGTGCTCCTCGATCGTGATCATCAGCGCCAACTCCACGAACCAAACGAATGCGCTGAACACGAGCATGATCGCGAAGCCAAACAGGTCCATGGCGACGAGCCCTCCGATCGTTGCAGGGGAGAGCGTTTCGCCGATCATCTCCGGGGTGAACGAGAGCGAGAGATCCAGGCTCGCGCCGACAAGAGCGAGTATGGCGACGCCCCCGACCGAGACAACCCCTCCCAGGAAAACCATGGCGTGGAAGCAGATAAGCGGGAGGAAGTACTCCTGGCTCAATTCGACGCTCCTGACCAACCCCTGGAAGAAGCCGAGCCCCTGAACGAGCGCCGTGTAGCGCATCGACCAGAAGACGTAGTAGGCGATCACGCCAGGGATCACGCAACACTGGAACCCTCCAAAGACGTACAGTGAGACCATGATCACCACAAAGGGCGCGCGGATCGCAGCCCACGTCAACGCCTTCACGAGCGAGCCCGAGCTGTTTGGCGCTCCCGGGAGTAGCTTCCGGCGAATGGGGATCCCGATAAACAACCATGAGGTGAGCATGAACATCGTCATGAGCGGCGCGATCAACATCTCGATGTTGCCGCTGATGGTTCTGCTGAGCGCGAGCAAAAGCGTATCGCCCGAGGACGCGGCGAGCATGAGCCATTTGACGGCTTCGAGCAGGAGAGAGGGGATCGCGGTGAGCAGCAAGAGCACTCCGAACACGCCCTTGTGGGCTTTCAAGACGTCGACAAAGACTTCCTTGAAGCGTCGTGCCAGCTCTCCGAATTCGATGCTGTCGAGGGTGCGGTTTGGGGCGTGGTGCGTGGTGCGGTGATTCATGGTGTCTCCCTCCAGTGATGGTGTATTCACGGAGGTTTTCGGACATCGACGCACGAACCTTGCGTGGCGCGGTGTTTTTTTGGAGGACGTGACCCGTGGAACCCTCACAAGGTTTGCACCTCGCTCGTGTCGATGGCATCTATCAGGAGTCACGCGCCAGCGATTGGTTGCGTGAGGAAACGAACAGACGCGAACATGGATGCCTGCCCCGAGGACGCTATGAATCTGTATTGGAAGGTTGCTCTCTCGTCGTTGACCGCGCTCTCTCTTGTCGCCATCGCGCCCGCGAACGCCGACGCCCAGGAGAAGATGTGGTCATCCTCCCCGGACGTGACAGAAGAAGATGATGAGTTCGAGACCCCGGAGAACTTTCGCCTCAAGATCGCCGGAGAGTTCGGGCTCCTGAGCGTGCTCTACAACAAGATCCAGCAGGGCGAATCCGGGACGTACTTCGACTACGTGAACGACGGCGGCTTCGAGCTGTTTAACCCATTCCTGCGCGCATCTGGCGAGCTCCAGTGGCGAGGACGCCACAACGTGATCCTGCTCTACCAACCGATCGATCTGCGCTCCAGAGTGCGCCTCAAGGATGATCTCACCGTCGATGAGCTGACCTTCCCCGAAGGGAAGATGATGGATCTTCGCTACGGCTTCGACTTCTTCCGCACCACTTACCACTACGACCTCTCGCCGCGAGAAGATCTCGAGATAGGCGTGGGCGGTGGTTTCCAGATGAGGATCGCAGAGATCGAGTATGTCCCCATCGACGGTTCGGAGGGGCGCGTTAACCGAGATCTCGGACCTGTGCCATTGCTCAAGTTTCGCGCGCGCTATGACTTCTCGAACAAGTACTGGGTGGGGACCGAGATCGACGGATTCTATGCGAGCATCAAGATCGTCAACGGCGACCGCGAGGCGGATGTCACCGGCGCGATCATGGACGCAAGCTTGCGTGGCGGCGCCAAGCTTGGCGAGGGGCTCGATGGGTTCGTGAACCTGCGCTATGTGGGCGGGGGAGGCGTGGGCACGAGCCCGAGCGACGCCGAGGAGAACCCTGGCGACGGTTATACAAAGAACTGGGCGCACTTCGCCGCGATCTCGCTCGGGTTCTACTTCGAGCCGATGTACCTGACCGACTGAATTCCGCTCTAGTGGGGCATCTCGAAGTGGTAGCTGATCCCGAGCAGGACGCGCTCCTGGGTGTTGTCCGCGTCGCGCTCCTGCACGAGGTTGCCCTCTTCATCGAGCATCGACGAGAGCGCGCTGCCTCCCCATCGCTCGAAGGTGAGGTCGATGTTCAACTTCCACACCTTCACGCTCGCGCCGAGCGACCACGCGTTCAGGTAAAGATCGGGGAGCACCGGTGACCAGCGCGCGCCGAGTGAGATCGGCGGCAGCGCGCTCACGAGGCGGTCGAGCTCGAGGTTTGCGCCGAGACCAGCCTGCCCGAGGAGCGTGTCCGAGGCGCGGCTGTTGCCGAGGTCGTATTCTTCGACGGTGCCGTATTCGATCGACTCCGCGCGCACCTGCCCGAACAGCTCGAGGGCGAGCGCGGGGATGGGCCAGAGGCGAAAGCCCGCGTCCAGGCTCAGCGTGAGCGGCGCGGTGTAGTTGATGCCCGAGAGGTTTGGCGCCGAGCCGATGAATGAGCCTCCGACCGTGCCGCCGATGGCGAGTGTTTCGCTGATCGCGTAGCGTTCGGTGATGCGCGCTTTCACGCCTCCACAAACACTATTTCCTGTGGACTGACCTCGGATTTCGAAGACCTGCGCCAGGCAAAGCCCGAAGGGAACCCCGACGTTCGCGGTGAGCAGTGAGTTTTTGGGCTCGGGCTCGGGCTCGATCTCGGTCTTGTCGCCAACGCCCGTGTCGCCATTGCCATCACCAGTGTCCGTCTTCTCGGGCGGCGTGACGGCGGGTTCTCCGAGGTCGATCTTGAGCTCGGTGGTCTCCATGCCGATGACGTTGGTTTGCACCGAGATCTTGGCGCCAGTGCTCTCGCGTGATGCGTTGATGGTGTAGGAGCCGGCGGGCATCTCGACCGTCTCGTTGCAGGCGAGCGCCTTGTCTTCGAGCGTGAGGTCGATGTCTGGGGCCGAGCATGTGATCGCGAGCTCGCCGGGGCAGGTCTCGCGCATTTCCTGGCGGTATTTGTCCAGGCGGATCGAGACGAAGGCTTGCGGGAGCCCATCGACCTCGGGCGCGTCAGCGGTCTGGTCGTAGTACTCCTTGGCCTTGTCGCACTGGCCATCGAGGTAATGCGCGCGCCCCATCGTGAGCACGAGCAGGTCCCCTTGAGGGCCGAGCCTCATGGCCGCCTGGATCAGGTCGATCGCCTCTTCGGCCCTTGGCGGATCTTCTTTGAGGAGGAGGACAGCGCGGTTATTGAGCTCGGCCTGTTGCTGGGTCAGCGTGACCTTTTCGCGTGTCTTTTCTTGCGAGAGCGCCGGGGTGGCCATGCTCGCGAGGCAGGAGAAGAGCACGATGGCGAGCGAGAGCGTGCGGATGCTAGCGGACAAAAATCGCCTCGTCAGTCTGGGAGGAGGAGCTGAGTGGTTTTCTCTTCGGGCTTTTTCTCGGGTTTCTTTTCAGGCTTCTTCACAGGTTTTTTCACGGGCTTCTTGGCGACCTTGACGCGTGTCAGGGTGTGCTCGATGCGCTCCTCGCTCTCCTTGTCGAGCGTGATGGCGAGCGGCTCGAAGCCTTTCTTTGTGAGTCGAAGCTCGCGCACCTGTTCAGGCTCGACGCGGATCTCGAGAGGGGTCTCGCCGAGCTCGTTCCCTTTTTCATCTTCCACGGTCGCGCCGCCAGGTTCCGTCAGGATCTTGATCCGAATCGGTTCGGGCTTCTTCTCCTCGACCGGAGCGGTCTCCTTTGGCGTGGTGTCGACCGCGGCGACGGTGTCGTTTGGCGTCGTCGCCGCAGGGGTTGTCTCTTTGGGGACGATGGTATTCTTGGCGATGGTGTTATTGGCGTTATCGGAGTTGTTCTCCTGCCCATCGCCCTTGTTTTGTTTCGAGATCATCAGGCCACCGATCACGCCCGAGAGCAGCACCAGCAAGATCACGAGGACGCCGATAAATGCCATCGCGGTGCGGTTCTTGCCGCCCGCGCCGAACTCGCCGGTCTGGAACGCTTCATACTCGCCGGAGTAGGCCGCGATCTCGCCGGAGCGCGAGTTTGTCGCGGCGAAACTTCCCGAGGGGTTCTGCGCGCTCGGGGGCTCGGCGGCGAGCTCGGGGCTGTCCCCGGTGATCGTGATCTTGGACTCGAGCGAGGCGTCCGAAGGCACCTCACCAGCCATCGTGGGGAGCATGGAGAGCTCGGAGACGACCTCGCGATCCTCGTCGAGGAAGGAATCACTCGCGGGGAGGTCTCTCGGGTCGACCTTGTTGAGCGCCTCGGCGAACGCGAGCGCGTCGAGGTAACGATCCTCGGGCGCGAGCGCGGTCGCCTTGTCGATGATATCGCCCAGCGGGCTGTCCACGAGCGGTTTCGGGAGCTTGAAGTCTCGCTTGAGGTGGAGCAGGAGCGCGGCGACCGGATCTTCGTGGAAGATGACCGGCTTGCCCGTCAAACACTCGACCAGGATCAGGCCCATCTGGTAGACATCGAGGCTCGGCGAGACGAGCTGGTCGGTGATGTACTCGGGCGACATGTAAGAGGGCGTGCCAAAGAACTCGCCATCGCGCGTGACGCGCCTGGAGTCGGGGCGCTCGATGTGCGCGATGCCAAAGTCCACGATGCACATCGAGGCGTGCAGCGAGCCCGGGTGACGGTAGAAGATGTTGTCTGGCTTGAGGTCCTTGTGCACGATCCCTTTCTGGTGCGCGAGCCCCAACCCTGTGAGCATCGCCACGAACAGCGGCAGCAGCTCTCGAGGTTCTATCGGGCCGTGCGAGAGCAGGTAATCATGCAGGCTGTCTCCCTCCAAGAACTCCATCACCATGAAGGGTTCGCCGATGCCGTGCACCTCGCCAGCGTCATAGATCTTGACGACGCAGGGGTGATCCACGCTCGCGGCGAGCTTTGCCTCGCGCTCGAAGCGCTCGATGATGCGAGAGACCTTGTCACTCTCCTGGTTTTCCGTGATCGCGCCATGAAGGATCTTGATGGCGACGCGACGCTCGAGGTTTAAATCCATCCCCTCGAAGACCACGGCGAAACCTCCCTCGCCGAGCTTTTCCTTGACCTGGAATCGCTCGTTGATGACATCCCCTGGCTGTATCGCCTCGATACTCATCTTGTCCCTGTGTGATTTGCGAGAATGGAGAGGGCTGTCCAGGATTCTAAGGTCTCAACCCTGAAATCACCACTGGCATTTCGGCCACACGCCGCGAGCGGCGCGGCTCGCTCTTCTCACGGCGCGTACTCGAGGCGCAAGACGTAATCGGACTCGCTCGAGTACATCAGGTAGGGGCGTTTCTGGTAGCACTCCTGTGAAGGAGGGGTCAGCGGGGCGCCTTGATAGAGGGCGCGCCGGTTTGGCGACGCCGCCGTGCTGGTGAAGGTCGAGGTGAGGTTCGGGTTCGAGGTGAGCGTCAGATCGGCGACGCGATCCCCCTCCGAGAGGCTCTCGGTCATGACCGCGTCACAATCGTTGGGGCCAAAGATCGCGCCTGCGTTCGGCAGCGCCGTCAACCCGAGTGGAGAGTCGGCGAGCTTGAAGGGCGTGTCGCGCAAGTCGACCTTGCCCGTCACCGCGTAGGTGCGATCGTCGCGCACCTCCAGCGTTCCATAATCCGGGAGCTCCGCCTCGGGGATGGCCGTTTGCACCGTGATCCGGTTGGTGTGCTCCTTATTCGAGATGTTGACCTCGAGCGTATGTGGGTCGATCTCGATGCGTTGGTATTGAATGCCATCGATGGCCTGCGTGCCCGCGTTCGAGTAGGCGATGCCGAAGGTGTTGCTCCCGTTCATTTGCCTGGGCAAGGTTAAATAGGTGACTGGTCGCGCTGTGTTCATGTTTTCACAGTACGCCGTCCACGGCGCCAGCGGGTTTCGGTTCGCATAGAGCATGTAATCGCCATCCTGTGGCGTTACCCCCATGCGCACATCGATCGCCTGTGCCTCCTTGCAGCTTATCGGGTGAGTCAGCGGCGTCGCGCTCGGGGGCGCGTCGTAGGCGATCTCGAGCGTCAACGGAGCGTTTGGCATATCGGAGGTGTTCGTGAACGTGGGGTCGTCGCAACGAAGCCCTCTGTTGACCTGCACAGATGCAGGGCCGAGCGAGCTTTGCCGTGTCACTTCGAGCTCGAACGCGGCCCCTGACGCGAGCAGTCCGACCGATCCCGTCATCGCCATCTGAGGGTTGCAGTACCTGAAGTTGCCATACGCCTTGAACATCGGCGTGACGGGCTTGAAGCCCGTGTTACGCAGATCCAGAGTCGCCTTCGAGTTGTCCGGCGTCACGCGCGAGAGATCAGGGGTATCCTGTTGTCCGCTCGCATACGTGGCCACGGTGCCAAACAGCATGAACTCGTCAGACATCTCTGAGCCCGATGGATCATTGGCCGCGGCGCGATCGTAATAGGTCGTGTTCGCGAAGAAGTTGTCCCCGAGCGCGATAAATGCTCCCGTCGGACCGTTCGGCACGATGCGCACCATCCTGTAGCGGGTCGTAAACTGTGGCGACTCGGCCGAGGGGCCAACCTCCTGGACCTGCGTGAACGCGTTGCCATCACCTGTGGTGTTGCTAAGGGGCAAGTAGCTCCCTGGCAGCGCGCCGCCCAGATCCTTGCAGAACGCCACCCACGGCTTCGCCGGATCGTTGCCGAAATAAAGCTCGTAGAAGTCGTCGATCTGGTCCGCTGGCATGAGCTGCGCCTTGAGCTCGGCGCAGGTCGAAGGATAGAGCTTGCACACCACGCTCCCTGACTCATCCGAGCACTGCTCTGGAGGCGCACACGAGATGTTTGCCGTCTCGCAGTCCTCCTTACAGATCCCGTCCCCATCATTGTCCTGATAACCCGCCTCGCATGTGGTGCAATCCTCGGACACTCCGGCCCGGGCATACCCTCCATCGCAAACGCACTCGATCATATCCATGTCCGAGAGCTGGCAGCTCTCGTTTGGCCCCTGGCAGCTGCTCGCGTCACAGTCCGCGACGCAGACGCCATCGCCATCGTTGTCCTTGTAGCCCGGCGCGCAAGTTTCGCAGGAATCACCGCTGTATCCCTCCTCGCACTTGCAATCCGGCGTCTCGCCATCCACGAGCATGCACACCCCGTGCGTCCCGCAATCGAGGGTGTCACAGAGCGGGCCGCAGGAGTCGTCCCCGGTGCGAGTGTAACCAGAGTTGCAGAGCTCGCAGTTGTCTCCCGCATACGCGGCTTCGCAGGAGCAAGAAATCGTCTCGCCGTCCTCGCACACGCCGTGACCATTGCAGAAGTTCGCGCCCGCGTTGTCACAGGTGAGCTCTTCGGGCATGTCTTCTTCTGGCGACATGTCCTCGATGCTCCCCATATCCTCGGGAGCTTCCATGTCTTCGCCGCCCATATCCATGTTGCCCGAAGAGGACATGTCCTCTTCGACGCCATTGACTCTGTCAGCGAAGGTTTGCTCGGCCGCCTTGTCAGGGTTTAACAAGCAGCCTTGTGTGGCCAAGAGCAGCAAGGACGCAGTGGTGGCCAGGTAAGAACGATTCATGAGGGACTCCCTTGGGTGGATCGCGCCTATTGTACGCCCTCGGTCTCTCGACGCAAGCGCGCTCGAAGCACGCTCCGAAGCACGAATCGACGGGGAGTTCCATCGCCGGATGAGCTTCACATAGCCTCAGGCTCGAGGTAGGCGAAAAAAGAAAGCGGCGAGGATCAGGTGATGTTCACCCGATCCTCGCCGCTTTCTTTTTTCGCGCTCTCCTCGGGCAATACTCCGGACACATCTAACAGCGAAGGTGGCGACGGCCTGAGCAAATGAAGGGACAAGAAAGAGAAAACCTCTGCTAGAGTTGGAGTTCCTACACAACCTACTCAAAACACAGAGGTTTCTCATGACTTACGTCGCCACTATTGTTGACCAGATGCCAGGAATTGAAAAGCACAGAAAGAGCTTTCTCAAGGTTTTGGTGGCCGCATTCTGCACGTTCGTCGGCAAGGCCACCGCAGCAAACCTGGCGCGCTTTGGCATCGGCGAGAAGCGCATCCGCCGTTGGTTCCACAAGCCCTTCGACTGGCAATCCCTCCACGTCGCTGCTTTGAAGCACGCGGGCGTCCTCGAAAACAGGCTGCTCGCCTGCATCGACGCCACCTTCATCAGCAAGGCGGGCAAACACACCGACGACATCGGCTCTTTCTACAACGGCAAGGTCGGGCGCAGCGAGAGAGGATGCGAGGCGATTCACCTGGGCATCCTCGACGCCTGTGAGCACACCGCTTACACCCTGGCTTGCGAGCACACACGGGTTGATGCGCAGGACAACAAGACCAAGCCTTTGCTCTACCTCGACTTCCTGAGCAAACATGCGCCCTTGCTCGAGCAGCAGGGAATCACTCACCTCGTGGCCGATGGCTACTTTACCAAGAGGACCTTTCTCCCTGGCGCATTGAAACTGGGTTTGAGCGTGATCGGAAAGCTGCGCAAAGACGCCAGCATCTTCAAGCTCTACCAGGGGAAGCAGAAAGGACGAGGGCGGCCAAAGAAGTACGATATCAAGCTCGACTTCCAAAACCCAAAGAGGGGGATGAAGTACAGGCGGTGCCGGGCTGAGGGGCTCGACCTCTACTGGCAGGACGCGCGCTCGAAGCACCTCGGTGTGGACATGCGTGTGGTGGTGGTTCGGCAATGGGGGAAGGAGAAGAACCTGGGCATCCTCTACAGCAGCGACCTCTCCCTCGACGCGCTCGACATCGTGAGGATGTACAAGCTGCGGTTTCAGCAGGAGTTTATCTTCCGCGATGGAAAGCAGCACTTCGGGTTGGGGGACTGTCAGATGCGCAAGCGGGTGGCGAAATGAGCACCTGGAAGCGTCGCTGTGCGCGCTGAATCTGCAGCGTTTGGAGGATCGTGAGCTGTGGGATGGGAAGGAAGACCGAGTGATTTCGATGGGCAAGTGGAAGCAACTCAGGTCCACAGAATACGCGGTCGAGCGATTTTTGATCGACTCAGCTTGCGACCCGAGTGATGAGAAATTCAAACGCGCCTTCGACAACCTCCGCAACTCCTTGCTTTATGCGGCTTAGACGACCGTCCATATCTCTTTACTGTGTCCGGACCATTGCTCGGGAAGAGGGGCGTATCACTCGGGCTTGACGAACTTGAGCGTCATCCTGTCGGACTCACCGATCGCGGTGTACTTCTCGCGGTCGGTGTCACCGAGGCGCAACCTTGGAGGGAGCGTCCAGACGCCCTCGGGGTGATCTGCGGTGTCCTTGGGGTTGGCGTTGACCTCGGAGGCTTCGACGAACTTGAAGCCGACCGCTTCGATGTCTGCGATCACGGTGGCTTGGTCCATGTAACCGGACTTCGCGCTCTCCTCGCGGGTCATGCCGTCCTTGCCGCGGTGCTCGACGACGCCGAGCGTGCCGCCTGGCTTGAGCGCCTTGAACGCGGCCTCGTAGACGGCTTTGTCATAGCCCCCTTTGACCCAGTTGTGCACGTTGCGGAAGGTGAGGACAACGTCGAGCTGGTTTTCGAGCGGGATCTCGATCGCCGGTGGGTTCAGTGGGTAGACGGTGACCTTGTCGCCGCCATCGACCTGGCCGAGGTAACCTTTGAGCTTTGCGGCCATGTTGCGGTAGAGCTCGCGCTCGGAGTCTTCGGGGTAAGAGGTGACGTAGAGCTTGCCGGTGTTCGCGATGTAGGGCGTGAGGATGTGCGTGTACCAACCTCCGCCAGCCCACAGCTCGAGGACGTGATCGTCTGGCTCGACGCCAAAGAACTCGAGCGTCTCTTTCGGGTGGCGATAGATGTCACGCGCGCGCTCCTCCTCGGTGCGCAGTTCGTGCGCGAGCGCGTCTTCCAGCGGGTTGGCTTCGACCGCGGGCGTCTCGTTCGCGGCTTCAGGCTGACTCTCTGGCGCGGTGGTCGTTTCGGCGGGGGTATCTTCGACGTCGGGCTTTGGCTCGCCGCCACCCTTGCAGCCGAGCGAGAGCGTGAACAGAGCGCAAGCGATCATCCAGGTCATCTTATGGATCTTCATGTCGTACTCTTCCCTGTATTGCGTGGGATGTGGGGAGGGGCAGGGCGAAATACCCTGCGAGAGGGAGATGTTCCCTACAACGTATGACAGAGCAGATGCAAGGATTCGTCAAAGAGGCGCGTTCCTGTGCAATACTTCGATGTGTACAATCAGCGCGACCTTTCACGGAGCTGACGATGCCCACGGATTCACCAGAAGATCACGCGCTCACCGACTACGAAGAGGACCCCGGCGCGCTTCAGAGCGTGGGGTCGATCGTGTTGCAGTCGCTGCTCGGGGTGCTTGGCTTCGTCGCCGCGTGGTTGCTCTCATGCCTGCCATTGATAGCCTCGGTGGGGTTTTCCTCGGGGTATCTGGGGTTCCTCGTCTGGTCGATCCTGTTGGTGTTGGCCGTCGAGGACTTCTTTGATCTGGATCTTGTCGGCGAGCACAAGCTTTACAGGAGAGCCGAGGATCGGCCCGAGCGGTTGTTGGTCGGTGAGGATGGTGAGGAGTATATCGGCGAGCAAACGGTCGGCATGTTGATGTATGACATGCGCCATAGCCTGTCGGTTCCAAAGCGCCGCCGTGCGCTCTGGATCGCGCGCATCAGGCTGTTGCTCCCGGCGCTCGTGCTCGCTGTATCTGATATCCTCGTGTGGTCTGCGGGCAATACGATCTTTTCACCAGGATGGACTCCCGAGCCGCTGAAGGTGATCTTCGGGATCATCTGGTTTATCTGGTTCGGTCACGAGCTGATGGTGTTTGGCGGCAAGCGCACCCGCGCGACGCGAGGGATGGTCGCGCAGCAGTTGTTGGCAGCGCGCGGCGAGGCGCATCAGGGGGATTTGACCGTCGCGCTCCGGCACGAGTCTGACGTCGATGCAGGCGCGCTCTCGTTGAGCGATGAGAATCACTCGGGAGCGCTCTCGGTGCATGACAACAGGGACTGATTTTACTCTGACCGCGCCGGTGGCCGAGCCAACCGAAGGGGCCGAAACATGGCCCACCCTGGGTGAAAAGACTCCCAGGGTGGGCCATGTTTCGGCCCCTTCGGTTGGCGTGCGAGGGCGGTGGTTCACGTTGCTCGAACAGGCGCGTAGCAAGCCGTGACATCAAGGCGCGAAGGGTTGCACCGCGTCAGGGTCCATTTGCGCTTCTGGCAGGTGTTGCAGGTAGTCATCGCCCACCGCCTGAGTCATCCCTTCGCCGCCATGTTCTCCCGCGATGTAGGTTCGCGAGGTCGGGATATTTGCCTCGCCATAGGCGAAGATATCCGTGGTCGCGTTCCCGTAACCCATCTCCAGAATAAAATCCCTGTCGAGCAGGTCGAGCAGGTAATCTCGCTTGAACACGCCGACGTTGTCCTCGCTCGGGATGACCTCGCTGTTGGAGTTCGTGGTGTGCACGGTGCCGTGCGGGTAATTCTGCGTCTCGAGCCACTCGCGCGTGATGCGCGTCAGGACGTAGGGGCGCCCGGTCAGGTAGACGAGCGGGTAGTTTTGCTGCGCGCGAAGCGCGGTGATTTCCACAGCTCCCTCGCGCGATTCGGGCACCACATCGCCGCTATAAATCGGCTCGAAGAAGTCGGCGATGGCGTCCTGAAAGATCTCGGCATCCTTTGTCGTCAGCGTCCCGTCGATGTCGAAGACGACCAGCCTTGTCTGCGGAGGATAAACGCCGAGTGACGAGCGCGCCGAGGAGTTATCCCCCAACACGCGAAGATAGATCGAGTACACGCCTGGCGCGGGGAGGTCTGCCGTGGGGATCTCGAACGCGATCCTCCCGTCGCTATCAGTAACCTTGATGCCGAGCGATCGGTATTGCCCGGAGCAATCATCGATAAGGATCTCGACGCGCTCGTCCTCGAGGTCCTTCGAGACCTTGCCGTAGGCGAACTTCCCCTCGATGCGGGTGCCATGCGTCGTGGTGGTCAGCGCGTCTTGTGAGGAGTGGTCGGCGGAGGCCAGCGTGATCGCCTTGTTGCGGGTGTGTTGCCACTCCTCTTCAGGGAGGTCTGTCGGCAGCGGCGCGCTCTGACAGCGCTGGAGCTGCGCGAGCATCGGCGCCATATCCTCCTGGCTGTCCATATCCTGACCCGAGCCGAGATCCTGGCTCATGTCCTCGCTGCTCGCGTTATTCTCGTTGTTCGCGTTCATATCCACGCCAGCATCCGGCGAGGGCATTTCCATATCGCCCATATCCTCGCCGATCTCCATCCCTGGCGATGTGGCGTTCGCCGTATTCGCGGCATCATCTGCGCACGCAGACAGCAGCGTTGTCACAGCGAGCACTATCAAAAGATGGCGTTGTCCAATCAGCGTCATCACGACTCCTTTTCAAGCATACCGAACGCGAGCCTCTGGATTTTGCACGGGCGCTCGCGTGATGCAAGGCGCTGTGTGTGCGCTGCGACCTTTGGAATCGCACAGCGTTGTTTCGAGAAAAGAAACTGTCAGCGAATGCTTCGAGCGCGCTCTCATGAATAACGGCAGTTGTTCGAATGGGCCGAGCCAGCGTTTGGCGTGGCGAGCGAGCATAGACCTGAATCAGCGATGGAGGTCGCGATGACGAAAGACGTGGAAAGAGACGAGAGCGCTCGAGAGAAAGAAGCGCGACGAGACAGGCTGGTCTTTGTCGGGTTGTTGCTGGTCAGCTTTTTGTTGCTGTTGGGCTCCGCCAACTTCCCAGAAGAGGTGGCCATCAAGTTTCGTATGTTGGCCACGGTGGCAGGCAACGGAGCCTTTTTGTTGGCCGAGTGACGTGCCCAGCCAGACGGATTGGACCAGAGACAGCAGTGTTTTTCGGAGGTGAGCTCATGAGTGAGACGAAACAGGAAAGAGATAGCGAGCGCGAACACCGAACCAAGATGATGAAGGCGTTCTTCATCCTGGGCGCTGCGATCATAGGCGTCGCGTTGTTCCTCCCGTTCGAGGCCGCCCAACGACTCCACGTCGTGTCGGCGATCGCTTTCTTCGCGGCGCTCTTGCTCAAGCCAGTGCGCTGCACGTGCGAGTGACCGTTGGCGTGGTGTGCGAGTTTTTCATGGAAAGAGATAGGGGTCTTTGTTTTTATCTGTTTCTGTGTAATAGAGTTAGGTAACAACCCAATCTTTATCGAGAGTCATATGAAGACGAGAGCTTGGAGCGTTTTGCTGGCCGTCATGTTGTGCGTGTGTCCCCTTACTGTAACAGGGCAGGAGCGCGTGCGTTCACCGGTAGTTTTGCCACACGTCCAGGCAAGAGGTGTGGAACAACCTCCGGTGGGCAGGCCGCTGGCGCCGTTGCCTTCGACAACTTCGCGCCAACAAAAGCTGCGCCGTGATGCATCGCGAACGACATTCATCGTCATGACCGCCGTATTGATTGTCAGTACAGGCATCGCGATGCGACCCGCGAACAGCGAAACCGAGGAAGAGGTCATGCGTTCGATTCGGCCACAGATGGCCTTCAGTTCGCTGATCGGAGGTCTGACCTCTATTGCGGCCATGAGCGCCGGACTCGAGCTCGGGAATGGTTGGGTGGTTGGTGCCAGCGGGTTGAGTTACGCAGCCGTCATCGCATATCCCTTCTACTTGAGATATCAGTCTCTCGAGACTATCGAGATCCCGGAGCAACCTGTGCAACAACAGCAGGAACCTCCGCCGGGTTGTTGTGTTCTTTGTGGAGCGGGACAGTCTGCTTGTGGAAATGGCTGCATTCCAGACGGTGAGTTTTGCTCGACAGCATCGGGCTGTGCTTGTGGCTGAGGTTTTTACAACGAGATAGACAACAGCCATGGAATGAAGCGCTTTGTTATGCGGTTTGCTCCCCGCACGATCCCCAGGCAAGAGCAGGGTGAAGGAGGAGTGAAGTGTCCACGAAGGTGGTGTTTTTGGATATCGACGGGGTGCTCAACGGGTACCCCTTTCTCGATGAGGTCGAGGCCAACTCGACCGCAGCGCCCTTATCGCGCGAGTGGTGGAGCGAGTTTATCGACGACGCGCGCGTGGAGCGCCTGAACCACATCCTCGAGGTGACGGGCGCCAAGGTCGTGCTCTCGTCTTCGTGGCGAATGCGCTGGCCCTACAAGGAGCTCCAGGAGTTGTTCGAGGAGCACGGGTTTCGCGGTGAGTTTGTCGACGCCACGGGCGACGAGCCGCGCGGCAAGCGAGGCGCGCAGATCGCGCGCTGGTTGCAGTACGCGCCCTTCGAGGTCTTCTCCTACGTTTGCCTCGACGATGACCTCGACATGAAAGAGGTCGAGGAGCGCTGGGTCCAGACCTCTCCAGATCGCGGAGGCATCACCGAGGAAGAGGTCGAGCGCGCCATCGCCCTGCTCGAGCAACCGCTGGGACCTACCTCCGAGCAGTGATACAATTCGTGGTCTCGGCCACGTCTCGAGGTCCATATGCGCTCACATTCTCATCCGTTTATTCTCGGCGCGCTCGCGTGCCTGCTGCTTTTTCCGATGGCTTCTTGCCAGCGCGCGCTCCCCGATTTGGAGGACGCCCGGCGAGATTTGCGGGATGAGGAGAAAGCCTTCCCTGGCGCGCAGGGGTTCGCGGCGGCAGCGGTGGGAGGTCGTGGCGGAGAGGTTGTTCGCGTGACGACGCTGGCCGCCAGCGGTGAGGGGAGTCTGCGTCATGCGCTCGAGCGAAAAGGACCTCGCACGATCGTCTTCGAGGTCGGCGGCGTGATCGAGCTCTCGGAGAACCTCGTCATCGCGAATCCCCACGTCACGATTGCTGGCCAGACGGCGCCGAGTCCGGGCATCACATTGATCGGAGGAGGGCTCGAGATCATGGCGCACGAGGTGATCGTGCGCCACCTGAGGATCAGACCAGGAGATCGCGAGGAGGGCGCCAAACCTGAAAACCGCGACGCCATCGCGATCCTTGGAGATCCGCGAGGTGAGCGCGAGGTGTACAACGTGCTGATCGACCACTGCACGCTCTCGTGGGGCATCGATGAGACGTTTAGCACCTGGTACGAGGGTGTGCGTGATATCACGCTCTCGAACTCGTTGATTTATGAATCGCTCGACGACTCGCTCCACCCCCAGGGGCCGCACTCCAAGGCGGTGCTTATCGGCGATCACACGCGCCGCTTCTCGATGATCGGCAATGTGCTGGCCCATAATGATGATCGCAACCCGATCCTCAAGGGGGACGCCAGCGGGCTGATGGTCAACAACCTCATCTATGATCCTGGCCGCTGGCCGCTGACGTTCTTTGATCGCGAGCGCCGCGGCCCATCGCTCTTTACGGCGGTGGGGAACACGTTTATCGCGGGCGCCTCGACGCCACCCGAGCATCAGACGATCCTGATCGGTCGCAACATGAAGTCAGGGACGCGGATCTACCTGTATGACAACATCGGCCTGCATGGCGTCGTGCAGGACCCGTGGGATATGGTCGAGAACAAGTCGCGGCGTGCGAGTGATGCTCGCGTCGACGAGCCGCCGGTGTGGCTCGAGGGCCTGGAGCCCCTACCTGCGAGCGCGCTCGAGGGGCGTTTGCTCGACACCGCAGGCGCTCGCCCGCGCGATCGAGACGAGCACGACGCGCGCGTGATCGCTCAGATTCGCGATCGTTCTGGCCGCATCATCGATTCTCAGTCCGAGGTCGGTGGGTTTCCTCCGGTCACTCCAGCGACCCAGGCGACATGGGCGTTGCCTGATGATGAGGAACTCGAGGAGCGGCTCGAGCAAATGCACCGAGAGCTTATCCCCTGACGCGTTTGTAAAAAGAGAAAAGCGAGGTCGAGGATGCTTCCGCATCCCCGACCTCGCTTTTCTTATGATGTGCTACCGCGCGCTGGCGCGGAGCGTATTCTGTTCGATTATTGCGCGGGTGGTGTCGCGCGCTCGTCGACGATGGTCACCTGTTTGTAGGTCGTCACGATGAAGTAATCGTTCTCCTCGACGGCTTCCTTGGTGTCTTCGTCGATCGGCTTCCTGAAGGTTTTGAGGACGCCTTCATCCGCGAGCACACCTTCGAGCACGAGCGCCTGACCGGCGTTGATGTTGATCATGGCGTCCTTGAACTCGGTTTGTTCGCGCATCGTCACGAACACGCGCTGGTCGCCATCGGTCACGTAGAACCCTCGGTCGGAGATGACCTCGTCGACGTACACGAGGCCATTGACCATCGTACCCACGCTGGGTCTGGTCAGCAGCGCGACGATGTCGACGACTTCGTTGCTGTCATCGTCGAGGTCGCCATAGGCGTACCCATCCTTCTTCTCGAGCGGATATCCATCAGGCTCGTCGTTGAGGATCGCCTCGTCGGCGTCATTCTGATTATTCTGAGTCCCATCTTCTGACAGGATCGTCTCGTCGATGTCTCCTTGCTTCGAGGCGGATTTATCCACCGAGCAAGCAGCCAGGGTGAGCGAAGCAGCGGTCAGCAAAACAAACATACGTGCGAGCTTCATATCGAAACCTCCGTTCCATTTCTATTCCATTCGTGCGGCCTGATGATGCGTAAAACCGGCTTGTTTCCGATGTGATACGCGGTCACCAGCATTCATTGCTCAAGAACGTATGGAGCTACAGAAGGTCGACAAGGAATTCTTTGGGATGGCGGTTTTGACGGTCGAAAAGCAACGGAGGGTATTGAAGATATTGCAGTGCTTCTCTTCAACACCCTCACGGGCTGTCTATGGGAAAAAGACCTGGAGGAGCGCGATAGCGCGTTCCAGGTCCTGCTCTCGCAGGTGGCGTGCGGCGACGTCTGCGCGCACGTGCAGCTCCACGCCTTCTGCCACGCGCATCCGCGCCCAGCTCTCGGAGCCGCCAGGGGGTGTGACGTTTTTTGATGAATGTGACACCACTTCGCGAGCCGACATCGAGGAGGTGTCGGGTTCAGGCTCATCGAGCTTTTGCTTGATCACATCGAGCGAGAACCCTTCATCCTGGAGGTCGCGAATCTCGAGCAGGGCGTCCAGATGATCCTGCGTATAGTGCTTGCCTCTTCCTAGCCCTGTAGGCGCAGGAAGTAGCTCTCGATTGATGTAGTATCGGATCGTTCTCCGGCTGACTTCGCCGAGCTCGGCGAGCTCCTGGATGGAGTATTCTGCGTCCTGTCCCATGCGTGGTCCTGCCGCTGTTAAAAGGGGAGTCGATCCATTCACGTCAGCGACAGGTTAATAATGTGACAGTTGTGGTGTCAATATTTGGTGTGATGTTTTTCGCGCGCAGAGGTAACCCTGCATGATGCCTGTCAGGAGGGTGAATGGCTTCATTTTTTTGCTGTTCTTTCGCGCGCATCGGGGTTTGATCTGCCATCGCCTTTCGCGAGGCTCATGGCATGCAGTGATGTGTTGTGCATCGCGTCAGCGTCGAAACGGTTGCTTTGGCGTGGCTTCTTTTTTGGCTTCAGGGAGGTGTGTGTCATAACCCTCGCCGAGCGGCTGTGTCTTCTCTTTGCCGCCGTGTGGGCCTGCGATGAACGTGCGCCTGGGAGAGACTTTGGCGGCGCTGTAAGCGAAGATGTCCGTCTCGGCGTTGCCATAGGCGGCTTCGAGGATAAAGCCTCTGGCGATGAGTGATTTCAGGTAGTCGCGCTTGAAGACGCCGACCCCTTTCTCGGTGGGGAGCACCTGCTCGCTCTCGTCTGTGACGTGCAGGTTTCCTGGGGCGAACCCTTGTGTGTTTAGCCACTCGCGCGTGATGCGTGTCAGCGCGTAGGGGCGCCCGGTCAGGTAGACGAGCGGGTAGCCCTGGGCGTGGCGAAGTTTTGTGACTTCTACTGCGCCAGGGCGTTTCTCGGGGACGACGTCCTCGTCATAAATGGGCTCGAAGAAGTCGGCGATGGCGTCCTCGAAGATCTCGGCGTCCTTTGTCGTCAGCGTCCCGTCGATGTCGAACACCACGAGCTTGGTTTTCGGGGGGAAGACGCGCAGCGTCGCCCTCGCCACGGTGCCATCCCCCTGAACGCGCAGCGCGAGGTTGTAGACGCCTGGCTTTGGCAGCCTCGCCATGTCGAGCGCGAACGAGATGCGACCGTCATCATCTGTTTTTGCTGTCCCCAGGCTCTTGTAGCTCCCATCACAGGCGTCGATCAGGATCTCGACGAACTCGTCCTCGAGATCCTTCGAGGATCTGCCATAGGCAAACTTACCTGTGAGCGTGACGCCGTGCGTGGTCGTCGTCAGGATATCCTGCGCGCTGTGATCGGCCTTGCCCGATGCCACGAGCGCGGAGCGGCGGTGCTCCCAGTCTCGATGCTTCTCGAGCTTGTCCAGCACGCCGCTCGTGCACACCTGAAGCTTTGGTTTTGCCTTCTTTGGCGTCCGCGCCTCGAGCGATGACGTATAGCAAAACGTGCACGACACAAGCGCCGTGAGCGCGGTCAATGTGATCAGCGGATGCTCGGTCATGCGTCGTGACATGGTGCTCTCGTGCGCTGGTTCCAACAGGGATTCGGTGGTGTAAGACGAGTATGTTTGTAACAGTACCCGATAGTTGCCATATGATGAAGCTAGAGGGGCATAAACGCTTGACTCCAGTCGAATTTATTCTCCTGAGTCCAGCCGTACCCCAGCGTGTGTACGAGGCCATCGATGTAACGTACAGGCAAAGTTCCCCAACAGCGGCTATCCACCATGAACGAGCGATCATCGACGAGGACAAAGACCTGCTCTGGTGGTACTCGGAATTCTAATGGGTCGCTCTCTTTTTGCACCGATGCTTTGGCGGTGTAGACCCTGTGAGGGAGCGCGTTTCCTGGGAGCACTTCGACGTTGAAGTCTCGGTCGGTGATCGACTCGTGGGTTGGGAACGTCGTGTAGGATGCGTTCTCGCCATTCAGGCGGATGAAGCCATCGAAGACATCGATCTTGTCGCCGGGTAATCCGATGATCCGCCCGAAGCGCACCTTGTTTTTGTTCTCGAAGAGGAATCGAGGATCGCATCTGCTGTCGCTGCCTTGACGGGCCATGACGCGTTCGCTGGCGAAAGCTTGAGGGAGGCTAAATTGGACGATGTCACCTCTCTTCCAGGGGCGCGCGACGAACGCTGTTTTGGCGGTGAAGGTATGATCCAGCGGTTGAAACGTCGGGCTCATCTCTGGCATGCGCGTCAGCCTTCGTGTCTCGAGCAGCGCCCGTAGCAAGAGGCGTAAGAGGAACTTGTTCCCACCGACCCGGATTGTATTTTCTGTTGCCTGGATGGCGAAGAGAGCCGAGGTCGCCTCCACTTCTTGCTCGACCTTCTCTGCGGCCGCTTCCAGCGTCTCTTCGGCGCGCCCGAGCGCGCTCGGATTCTGAAAGCGCAGCCACGCGACACCCTCGCCATAGTTGTCCATGGTTGCCACGAGCTCCTGCGTTGTCTCGATTGCTCCCCAGCGCGCCGCGAGCAAGACCTGGTTGTCTTTCAGGTTGTTTTTGACCCTTTCCTGCAACCAGGCGGGGGCACCCGGGCTGTTGAGCCCGCCTCGTTGGACGACAATACGTAAGACGTTTATCTGGGCGAACGCGTCCTCGATGCGCATCGAGACCTTGATGGCAGGTCGAGGAAGAGAACCCTCATCATCACCGGGAGGGATATAGTCCGCGATGTTCAGGAAGCAATCTGCGGCCTTGAAGCTGAATTGACCATGCCACTCGAGGATCAGATCGCCTCGTTCGGTATAAAGGCCGTGCACTTCGTCGAGATCGGCGTCCTCCTCACAGCGCTTCTCGTAGAAATGCAAGAACCTCACATACCCCTCCGCCCCCAGCCGGATGTGGAACGACATCATGGTGTCTGCTGGGGCGGTCTTCAGGAGCTCGAGGGCGTTGTCACGAAAGGTCGCTTCGAAGATGTTGAGCCGTGGATCTTCACGCGTTCCTCTGCAACTTCCAAGCAACGTCACGAGCGTGAGGAGGGTCGGCAGCAAGAGCGGTTCGAGGGATTTGGATAACATCGAGTTTTGCAAGAAAAGATACGGTTTGAAGTGGTATCACTCTCGCTTTTTAGTCGAGGAGACTTCGATGCACAAGTCAGGTCTCCCGGCGCTCCTGCTCGAGCGGGGTGCCCTGGGCACCCGTGAGCCTCGAGGTCGCGATGCGTAGCGACCAGCCATTGGGGCCCACTCGAAACACGCTGCACGTTTCGGAGCACCTCGTGAACCACCGGCCGACCGATCAACGCCAAGTCTGCCCCATATCGAATGATGGGGGGCAGCGAACGCGCCGTCATTCCTGTGCTGTGGCGCAGCGTGAGGAGCCTTTATGGATGTTCATAGTGGCAGGCGCGTGAGCGGGGGGCCATGCCACGCGTCCTGCGAAACGGTGCAACCTGGTCAATGCTGCTCGCGCTTTACGCCAAAGGCGCTCATCAGATCCTCGAGGATCAGGTAGAGGCATGGGATGAGCAGGAGGATGAGCGCCGTTGCGAACACGATGCCAAACCCGAGTGAGATCGCCATCGGGATAAGATGGCGCGCCTGGTTCGAGGTCTCGACGATGATCGGGAGCAAGCCTCCGGCGGTGGTCAGCGTGGTCAGCAAGATTGGCCGAAAGCGCCGGACCCCTGCGCTATGGATCGCCTCGAACGCGCTCTTCTCACCGCGCGTGCGGTTGGCGTAGTCGATCATGATGAGCGCGTCGTTCACGACCACGCCGGACAGCGCGATGATCCCCATCAGGCTCATCAGCGAGAGGTCATGTCCGAGCAGAATGTGCCCGATCACGGCGCCGATCACGCCGAATGGGATCGCGCCGAGCACGATCAGCGGCTGCGCGTAGCTGCGAAACGCGATGGCGAGCAGCGAGTAAATGATGAGCATCGCCAGCATAAAGCCGCCATAGAGCGCCGCTGTGGACTCGCGCATCTCCGCGTCACTCCCTTCGAAGCTCCACGTCAGGCCGGGGAACGCCGCGCGCACCTCGGGCAATTCATCTCGCTGGAACGCCTCGAGCACGCGCGACATCGCGTTCTTTGGCTCGACGTCGGCGCTGACCGTGACCACGCGACGCCCATCGCGCCTGGAGATGCTCGTGAACGCTTCGGTGCGTTTGATGTCGACGACATCGAGCAGCGGCGCCTCGACGCCAGCGCTGTTGCGGACCACGAAGTCCTCGAAGAAGTAGAGGTCCTTGCGCTGCTCGTAGGGGAGCTTGACGCGAACCTCGACCTCGTTGATGCCGCGAAGCTGGCGCAGCGCGAGCGCGCCAAAGAACGCATCGCGTACCTGCCGCCCGACCTCCTCGGGGGTGAAGCCGAGCGCGCGGCCTTCAGGTCGCAGCTTGATGTCGAACTGGGCCTTGCCGCGGTTGTAGTTGTCCGAGACATCGCGCGTCTCACTGTAACTCTCGATGCGGGCCTTGAAGTCCTTCGAGGCCGCCGCGAGCGCGTCGATGTCATTGTGGCTCAGGTCGACCTCGAGGTCAGGTCTCGCGCCGCCCGGGCCGCGCTCGGCCTCGAACGAGATCTGCTTCACGCCGTCGATATCCCCGATCTCATCGCGCCACAGGTCGATGACCTGCTTGGCGGTCACGTCTCGCTCGTCTGGCGGCTTCATCACGATCTCGACGTCGATGAAGTAGCCGCGGCGGACGTTGGTCTTGACCCCGTATGCCACCTCGTAGAGGTCGTGCTCGTCGAACATGCGCAAGGTCGCGTCGGTGACCTGCTTGGCGATCCTGGCCGATTGCTCGGGCGTGGTGCCGATCGGCAGGCGGACGCCCGCTTCGATCTCGTGCGCGGCGACCTCGGGCATCATGATCATGCCCATATGATCGCTGTAGGCGTAACCTCCCACGACGCCGAGCAGGCTGACCGCGGCGACGAAGGTGACGTAGCGGTAGCGGAGCGCCTTCCGCAAGAGCGGCCCGAAGAAGCGCTCGATCCCTCGGTTGACCAGGTTGGCGAACGCGCGCTGCTTATCATTGAGCCATCGCTCCAACCCCGAACCTTCCCACCGAGAGCGGTGCCCGAGGTGTGACGGCAGGATAAAGAGCGCCTCGAAGAGTGACACCAACAGCACGATGATCACCACCGCGGGCATCGGCCACCAATACTTCCCGGTGGTTCCCGGGATAAACAACAGCGGCACGAACGCCACGGTGGTCGTCAGGATCGTGAAGACCACCGGCCGCGCGATCTCGCGCGTGGCCCGGATCGCGATCCCCATCCTGTCTTCATCCCCCTCGACTTCTCGCATCTCGTGGATGTTCTCGCCGACCACGATCGCGTCATCGACCACGATGCCGAGCGCCACGAGGAAGCCAAACATCGAGATCATGTTGATGCTGACATCGGCCATTGGCAAAAACAGCAGGCTCCCCACAAAGGAGACCGCCATGCCCATCATGACCCAGAAGGCGAGCCGCAGTTCGAGGAATAGCGCGAGGATCGCGAGCACGATGACCACCGCCATCGCCGCGTTCTCCAGCAGCAACCCGAGGCGATCCTCGTACTCCTTTGCGGCGTTGCCATCGATGCGAACCTTGACCCCTTCCGGGATCGTGCGCTCGAAGTCACGCATGACCTCGTCGACGGCGGCGGCGATTTCGAGCGGGGATTGATCGCCGACGCGATAGACCTGCACCTCCATCGAGGGGAGGCTGTTAAACTGTGAGTGGAACCCGACCTCCTCGAAGCCATCCTCGACCGTGCCGAGCTCGCCGAGCGTGATCTGAGCTCCCGAAGGATCGGAGATGATCGCGATCTCGGAGAGTTGCTGCGCCCACTGCTTACGCTCTTTCATCCTGAGCAAGATCTCGCCGCTGTGCGTCTGCACGTCGCCCGCGGGGATATCCTGGCTCGAGGCGCCGATGATGTCGGCGACCTCTCCGAGCGTCAGGCCATGCTCGCGCAACCTGTCCGCCGGGATCTCGATGTGGGTGATGTATCCTGGCGCGCGCCCGAGGTCGACCTGGCTGATCGTCGGGTGATTGAGCAGCTGGTCGCGCAATCGCTCGCCGAGCTTTCGCAACACCCAGACGTCGACCTCTCCATAGAGCCCGAGCTCCATCACCTCGCGCTGCCTCGCTTGCAGGCGAACCTCGGGTTGCTCCGCCTCGTCGGGGAAGGTGCGGATTCTGCTGACCGCCTGATCGATGTCCTGGAACGCTGTCATGCGGTCCGTGCCAGCGACCAGTTCGATCTGGACGCTGCCAGATCCTTCGCGCGCCGTGGACATGATCTCCTTGATCCCCTGGACGCCTCGCACGGCGCTCTCCACGGGCATCAGGATGCCGGTCTCGACCTCTGCCGGGGCGGCGCCAGGGTAGCTGACCGAGACCTCGACCACGTCGAGTTGGAACTCCGGCTCGACCTCTTTCTGAATCGTGCTCGCGCTCCAGAAGCCGCCAAGCAAGAGCATCAACATCAACAGGTTCGACGCGATCCCGTTCTTTGCCATCCAGGCGATCGGGCCCCTGAGCTCTTTTGTCTTTTGTGGGGAGGATGTCTCTGTGTCGTCGCTCATCGCTCACCCCCCGCCGTGTTCATGGCCGCCTCTTGCTTCTTTGGCTTGAGGCGTAGCGGCTCGCCATCGACGGGGGTCGAGATATTGGTGGTGACGATCTTGTCGCCATCCTTCAATCCGGCGGTGATGTAGGCGAAGTCTGCGTCCTGAAAGGCGACCTCGACCTCGCGCACGCTCAGCTTGTCCTCGGCCATCACCCAGACGGTGTCTCTGTCGCGCAGGTAATCGCGCGAGAGCTTGACCGCGTGATCGACCTCGCGTCCCTGAATGCTGACCTCGACGAACTCGCCGAGAATCAATGGGGGTTGATCTTTTAAGGCCTCGCCGCGTGCCATCGGGTCCTTGACCTCGGCCAGTATTCTGGCCATGCGCGTGTCATTATCGAGCGAGCCGACGAGGCTCACCAGGTGTGCCTCTCTCGACTGATCCTTCTCCCAGACGCGGGGGTTGCGGATGTGAACCGTGGCGCCTTGTTCACCGCGCTCGAGGTTCGGGAGCGTGATCCAGCGAAGCTTCGAGAGCGGCACGTCGATGGCGACCCAGTAGGCATCGAGGCCGACGAGCCGACCGACGCTCGTGCTGGGGCCAAGCTGTGAGCCGACGTTGGCGGTGCGTTGTAGGATGTGTGCGTCGAAGGGGGCCTCGATGGTGGTGCGCTTCAGATCCAGCCTGGCCTGCGCGACGGTCGCCCTGGCGCCCTTGATGCGCCCCTGGAGAGATTCGAGCTGGGGCTCGCGCAGCAGCAGCTTCTTCTTCTCGGGCGCGAGCTCCTTGTCGAGGTACTTGTATTCGGAGCGCGCCAGATCCTGGCGTCCTTTTTCGATGGCGAGCTCCGCCTCGATCTCCTCGAGCGCGCTCTGGCGCTGCGCGAGCGTGTTGCGAAAGTCCGCGTTCTCCAGCCTGACGAGCAGCTCACCCTTCTTGACAAAGCCCCCGGGAACGAACGCCTCGGAGATCTCGACCACGCGGCCGCTGACCTGGGGTTGCAGCTGCACATCGACGGCGGCGCGCACCACGCCGGTTGCCTGGATGTGTGGGCGGTGCTTGCCGGTGGTGACCTCGAGCACGTCGACGAGCATCGGCGTCTTCTTGGTCGCGCCTTCTTTTTGCGCCGTCGGTTCGGTGTTGAACGTCACGAACGCGAGGCTCCCAGCGGCGGCGATAATCACCGCACATATGGCCGCCGAGAGCTTCCAACTCCCCGCTTCGTGTGGCTGTTCTTCCGATTCACTCGACATGTTCCCCTCGGGGGTTTGGGTGTGAGACGCGGACGCCCTCGGGCGTGAACACCGAGCGCGGGATCAGGCGCGAGGTGAGATGCTCGAGCCTGGTGCTTCGGCGCATCCAGCGCGCGCCGGGAGGGTTTTTGGCGCGCGGGCAGGATGGGATGGTGATGCGCGCGTAAATCCCTTTGGTCTAAAATAAAATAGCGCTTCGCACGAGCTTCTCAAGAGGATTTTTCAGAGAAACACTCGATAAAAGTCATTGCTCTTTTTCATAGGTGGAGCGCGTCGGCAAGTGGTTCTTCGTTTTCTTTGTCACGCAGTGTCAGAGACAGCAGCGTTTGGAGATGGATGTCATTTTTGACGAAAGATACATTCTGACGGCTACTGTCAAATTCTGTCATATAAGTCGATGTCGGTGTCTTGTGTCTCTTTTAAGGGTTTGATTTTTAGTTGTTATTTTGGTTTGTGTGGTTTTTGGCATGGTGGCTGCAGTGTGGCACATCCACACCGACGCATCTGCGATGAGCCATACATCGAAGACGCATGACCCATGCCAGATACCAGGAAACACCATGTCTTTACTTTCTCGAACCTCGCGCCCCGCTCACTCCATTCATTACGCCAAGCTCGCGAACATCGCCCTCACGTCCCTCTCCATGTTTGCCATCCTCACGTTCGCGGGCACCGCGTCAGCGCAGGTGACGACGAGCTTCGATACCACGGGCTACCCCGAGCGGATCGCGCTCGAGGCGGCGCTGACAGATGCGGACAGTAACGATGACAACATCCAGGAGATCTCTGTCCAGACCGGCGGTGATTGGCTCGTTATCACAGACAACACATTTCAACACAGCGCCAACTTCCAGTTCGCCGCGAGGTTTGTCGCCGAAGCGCGCTGGTCCACATACAACGAGACGATCGATGCCGTCGCCGTCGCCCCGGACAACAGCTACGTCGTGGTCGCCAACGGCACGCGTTACTCGTCGCTCACTCCTGCGCAGAACCCCGACTTGCTCGAAGCCCTGATCGACTACTACATCTCGGAAAACGGCTCGATCGACGAGCTCGTCTTCGACTCGGACGGGGTTGGCTGGGTGGTCTCATCGAACGGCCTCTCCTTTTCCTTCGAGATGCCAGACGAGTTTCAGGACGCGTGGTGGGACACGTACGAAACGGATCGTCCTATCCGCGCGGCGTCGACCAATGGGGCAGGGGAGTGGGTGCTCCACGCCGCGAATTGGTTCGCCAGCGATGGCGCGAGCCAGCCTTTCCGCTACGAGTTGGCTGTTCAGAACCGGCTCGGGCGAAGCATCGACCACGTCCATTACAACGCTGTCGGGGGTTACCTGATCGGCTCCAATGGTGATTACGTCTACGGTTCGGGGGTGCTCGATCAACTCGAAGAGAACGTCAGGCCAGCGGGTTCAGGCAGCATTACCGTGATCCAGCCGCTCTGGTCAGCGCTTCTCTACGATAACATTATCGGGGCGAGCATCGCTTACTACCAAAATGGCGAGCTCGTCGAGCGGCGCGGGTATGGGTTAAAGCGCGACTTCCCCAATCGCTACAAGGGCGAAAACTGGGTCGGCGTCGACACGCGCTTCGAGTTCGCCTCGGTCTCCAAGACGGTCGCGGCGGCCACGACGCTCGCGGTCATCAGCGATCCTGCCCAGAGCTTGACGCTCGAGACCACGGTGGACAGCGTGGGAGGTTCCACGACCGCGCTGCAACGTTGGATCGACGAAGGGGAGCAGCTCTACAACACGACCTTCCCCAGCACCATGAAGGTCAAGCACCTGCTCTCGCATACAAGCGGCCTGGAAGGGCGGGGCTCGACGATCGCTGGAAAGGACTGGGGCGGAGTCCAGCACTTTGCCTGGGATGATAACAAGCCAGGTCCGTTCCAGCTCTTGATGGGGACCGATGATGACGACTGCGACACGGCGAGCTGCGCGTTGCCTGGCAACGCCGATGATATCCTCTGGTGCGGCACCAATACCAACGGGCTCGTCTCTCCAGGAGAAGCCTTTCACTACTCGGGCGGCGGCTACACCGCGCTCGAGGCCGTGCTCGCCGCACAAACTGGCAACCTCTTCCCGGGTGCGGCGAACTACCGGATCTTCTCGCCGCTCGGGATGACGCGCTCGACCTACCTCTCCCCGAGCGACGAGTGGGGCGCTGGTGATACGATGATGCAGCACGAGGTCGGTCCGAGCGGAGTCGTCGCCAAGAGCAATCCTGGCGTGATGTTCCACCATGCAGCAGCGAGTTTGATGTCCACGCCGACAGATGTCGGTCGCGTCGGCGTGATGATCGATGCCGGAGGTTTGCCCGATGCATTCTCGCCAGAGACTGACCGCATCATCGACGCGTCTCTCATGACTCAGATGCTCACGCCCGCGGTGCTCGATAACGGGAACTCGGTCACTTATGGGCTGGGGCTCTCGATGAAGAAGAGGTCGAGCTGCCTGAACGGCGATGGCACCGCCAAGATCGTCTGGCACACCGGCGTGAACGAGAGCGCGAGGGCGTTGCTCGCCATCAATCGAGACACCAGCGAGGTCATCGTTATCTCGTTCGCCGCGGCAGATGAGGTCAGCGCGGACACCTTTCAAACAAGGCTCTACGCGAGGGTGCTCGAGGTGCTCGGTTGGGATACGACCTGCGTTCTGTGAACCTCTCTGCGCAGGATAAAAACGAACCGGGGGCCAAAAACAGATTCCTGTTTTTGGCCCCCGGTTCGTTTTTTCGAGATCCAATTCGTGTCGTCGTCGTTGAAGAGATGGGAGTCAACACCAATGACAATCCAAAGAGGGAATCGACGATGAAGCGATATATTGCAGAGAAGGAAACCAGCACCATGATGTACGCGGCGATGGTGTATTGCGGGGTGCTCGCGCTCGGCGAGGTCTTTCTCGCCATCGAGGGCGTCTCGGGGTCGAACGCCGTGTTGATGATCGTGCTCGCGATTTGCGGCCTGGTGGGCGCGCGAAGTGCGATGATTCTGGCAAAGCGCCGAGAGCTCTGGATCGAGCTCGACGAGAGCGTCCTTCGCGTCGGTCACAGGAAGCATCACACGACGCTCGCCTACGAGGAGATGCGGGCTGTGAAGGTCAAGAGGTATGGCCGCGCGCTCGAGGTCGCGACAAGGGATGGCGAGCACGAGTTCGACATCTGCGTCGATGAGGTGCAGGGGTTCCTCGAGGCGCTGTGCGAGAAGCTCGAAGGGCGCCGCTGCGCGATCGACTTCGAGAGCTTCGAGCAAGCATTCCGCGCCATCGAGGAGCGCGAGCGTCCTCCGACCGCGAGGCGAGTGTTTGCCTCGGCGATCCTCGGCGGGTTGGTGATGGGCGCGACCTACCTTGGCTTCGTGATGTTGCTCCCCTACCTGATGTGATCTGCGCGCTTTGCCTGCGGCGCGAGGGTCGCGTTCACTCGGCTTGCTCGAGCATATAAGCGGTCATCGCGCCGATGCCATCCACCGTGCAGGTGTCACAACCTCCGAGTTTGGGGTGGCCTCCCTTGCCTTTGACCGCGTTATTGACGAGGTCATGCCGGTTTCGCTCCTCGAGGATGCTCTTCCAGCGATCCTTGTCACCGAGCTTTGGCGCCCCCACGAGGCCGATGTCGTGACACCCCGAGCAGTGCTCTTCGTAGCCCTTCTTGTCGCTCGGATACCAGCCGCCAACGCCCCCCTTCTTGTCCGCCGAGGCGTAGAACTCTTCGAGTGATTGCCCCTCGGAGATGGAGCGCGCCGTGATCGGCTCGAGCTCGAAGTGTTGATCTTCGGGCACGCACGCGGCCACGCCATCCTCCACGATCTGTGTCAACGTCGACTCGTGGACCTCGGGTTCGTCGAGGTAGGTCGCGACCTCGGGCTGTGATGCGATATGATCCCAGAGGCAGTTGCACATGGTCGCGCAGCGGCTATCCCCACCTTCCTCGCGACATTTCTGTGTGCACGGGCTGACGAATGCTCCGCGGTACCTGGTGATCTCTTCTTCGGTCAATTGTCTCGTGGCCGAGCCAGAGCCGTCAAACAGTCCTCCTGGACCTTTTGTCATCAGATAAATCAAGCCAGGGGGCGTGAAGAAGGCGACCACGATCAACGCTGCGATGCTCGCGCGGATGACAAACTCTGACTCCACTCCGATCATCTCGAAGAACTTGAGCGCGAACAGCGCCATATGCTCCCACAACATTCGGATGAGCATGACGTAGACCACCACGAAGATGAGGAACCCTACGGCGTATGCTCTGAGCCCCATGGAGAGCTCGAGGGATGCGAGCGTATGTGGTGAAGATAAAAGGATTTGTGCTGCGTAAGACATCGTCGCTCCCCCTTGAATTCGTATGCGGAAGGGCCACCCATAAAATGGAGCTGCCACGAGCAGCTCGCTTCGGGGGTGTTCGAAAATCGCGTGATCGGTTTTTGGAAGGTGTGCTCTTCTCTGTCACACCGTTTTTGACCTCTATCACGCGAAATTTGGATCGTCCAGATGCTTGGCGTTAAGTCATAGATTGCATTACGGTAAGGTTTCGAGTTGTTGGTAAAATGATAATAGTGAGAAAAGTGTTTTTCCAAAAAATGTGTCATCGCGCTCGCGTCGTGGTCTCACTCCAGGTGAGGTCGCGTAGGGTTCGGCTCGGTCATCGCGTGGGGGAGCCCGACGGCAAAAGATGACACCATCCCGCTTTGATGCGGCGTGGCTCCGTGCCTCGCGCGACCTCCTTTTGACGGGGTGTTTGTCTCGTGGGAGATTTGCGCCGAGCGACCAGGCAAGGTTCGCTCGTCATTCTCCCTCACGCAGAGGTCGCAAAGGATGTGGCACGCGCGTTATCCCTCGTTGATGGGGCTTGTCTTTCTGGAAGCGGTGGTGCGCCACGAGAGCTTCACGCGCGCCGCGCGAGAGTTGCACGTCACCCAGTCGGCGGTGAGTCATCGTATCCGGGAGCTCGAGGATCATCTGGGGCACAAGCTCTTTGTGCGCGAGCCATCCTCCACACAGCCCACGCCGCGCGCGATTCATCTGGCCGCCGTGGTGCGATCCTCGCTCACAGAGATCGCGCGCGTGCTCGATGAGAACGATGCGCGTGAGGTGGATGCATCATCACCTGCCGAGCCGCGAGAGATCCAGCTCGGGATCGCGCCCTCGCTCGCAAATCACTGGCTCGTCCCGATGCTCCCCGAGTTCTCCGAGGCAAACCCTGGGTGGTCCCTTCGCCCGCGCGTTTCGCTCGCTTTCCAGGACCTGAGCGAGGTCGACGCCACCCTGCGCTATGGCATGGGTGGCTACGACGGTGTCGCCTCGATCCTGCTTGCCGAGGAAGCTCTTATCGCCGTGTGCACGCCCTCGCTTCTCGAGCAAACGCCCGACTTCGACATCGCCCACGCGCTCCTCCTGCAAGCCTACACGCCGACCTCGCCGAGGCCGGACTCCCCGCTCTCACTGTGGATGAACGCGCAGGGGCTCGAGCATAAAGGAAAGAGCAACACGTTCGAGCGTCAGTCGATGGCCGTGATCGCGGCCTCGAGCGGGCAGGGCGTGGCGATCGTTCCCTCGCGTATGGCGAGCGTGGCGCTCGCGCGCGGCGAGCTCGTGTTGGCCGATGAACGAAGCGCCAGAGATCCGCTCTCTTATTACCTTGTCTGGTCGCCAGAGCATGCCCCGCTCGATGCCATAGAGATGCTTCACGGTTGGATGATAAGCGTACTTTCGGGGTCATGAGCGCTACTCATGAGGGGGTGTGAGGAGGTTTCGTTTGGATCTTTGCCGGGTGTCACCACGATTGGGTGTGCAACAGATGATGCATTCGTTTTCCCCACCAGGAGGTTCTCCATGGCTGACAAGATCGAACAACCGACCCGCGCCCTCGCCAATCAACAACTCCCCCTCGTCGGCCTCGGCTGCATGGGCATGTCCGACTTCTATGGCGGCGCCTCCGAAGAGCAGAGCATCGCGACGCTCCACCACGCCCTCGATATCGGCGTCACGCACTGGGACACCGCCGACATGTACGGCCCACACGCCAACGAGAGGCTCCTCTCTCGCGTGCTCGCTGAGCGTCGCGACGAGGTGTTCTTGGCCACCAAGTTCGGGATCATGCGCGATCCTGACAGTGGCGCCTTCGTCGGCGTCAACGGCAAGCCCGAGTACGTGCGCCAGGCGTGCCTCGATAGCCTGGAGCGCCTGGGCGTCGATCAGATCGACCTCTACTACCAGCACCGCCCAGATCTCTCTGTTCCTGTGGACGAGACGATCTCTGCGATGGCCGAGCTCGTCTCGGATGGCCTCGTCAAAAACATCGGCGTCTCCGAGTTCGACGCTGATCGTCTGCGCAAAGCGCACGAGGTTCATCCGATCGCGGCGTACCAAGGGGAGCTCTCGATCTGGACACGTGAGCACGAGGAGAACGGCGTGATCGCTGCCTGCAAAGAGCTCGGCATCACCTTTGTCGCCTACAGCCCGCTCGGTCGTGGCTTTCTGACTGGCGCGATCAAGAGCCGCGAGGATCTCGACGAGAACGATTGGCGTCGCAGCAACCCGAGGTTCTCCGAGGAGAACTTTGACAAGAACCTCGAGCTGGTCGAAACCGTCGCCGCCATCGCCGCTGACCGGGGCGTCACGCCCGCACAGGTCGCGCTCGCCTGGGTCCTCGGGCGCCACGAGCACGTGATCACGATCCCTGGCACCACCAAGAAGCATCGCGTCGAGGAGAACGCCAAAGCCGCTGCCTTGACCCTCACCGAAGACGAGATGGCCCGCCTCGACGCGCTCCCCCAAGGCGCAGGAAAGCGCTACGCCTGATGCTCTTCCTCGCGCTCGAACCTCCATCTTCGATGGAACGGAAAGGGCGCATCTGCTGGCGCTCCCGCGCGATCCTGGCACGATTTTCGAATTTTTTAATATCTTCAGACAGCGCTCCTGACCTCCAGCGCGAGCGTCTGGTGGGTATCGGAGCACGTTTCGAAAATCGTGCCAGGATCGCCGGGGTGGTCGTGAGTGGTTCACGAGATCTGGTTTGGTAGGCGTCTGGCCATATCTGTCACTCGCGCCAGATACCAGCAGTCGCGATCAGAAGCGGTGAGGTTATGGGGGGCAGATACCTTCGTTCTGGTCATCCTCGATCAGACAGGAGCCATTGCAACAGGATGCTCGCTGCTGGCCGCCGCATGTATCACCTTCGAGCAGGCACACGCGCACGGTCGCGTTCTGCGTGGTCTCGGTCACGCCGTTGTAATCCTCGAAGCTCGC
>Ga0208061_100053_pt1 | contig 37837 bp, 28 predicted proteins | sample DeeseametaMP0555_FD_184209 | JGI IMG/M metagenome (GOLD analysis project Ga0208061, IMG submission 184209) | Marine microbial communities from the Deep Atlantic Ocean - MP0555 (SPAdes) | ecosystem: Environmental > Aquatic > Marine > Oceanic | place: South Atlantic Ocean | collected 2011-01-23 | reverse complement strand
GGATGGCGAACAAGAAAAGAAGAGAGGGCGCGGGGTTTTCAAAACCCCGCGCCCTCTCTTCTTTTCTTGTTCGCCAGAGGTTCTTACCAACGGCCGCGCTCGGCGCTGAGTTTGCCGCTGAGTTCATGACAGACGCGGCTCATCACGGCAGGAATCACCGTGGAGATGAGCGAGCTCGCCAGCAAGGTGGTCATCAATCCAGCGATGCTGATGATGGCAGGCCACTTGGCCGCGCTGCTCGGGTTGCTCGCGAACATGTACCAGAGCGAGGCGACGAGACCCGAGGTCAACGTCGTCGCGAGCGGGTAGAGGAACAGCCCGAGCGGGTATTGAAGTTTGTTGGGGGCGCTGTTTTTGGAAAAGAAACCTCCAGCGAGCGCCACCGCGGTCACGATCATACCCACGCCGCCAGCGAGCACCGCCAGCGCGAGGTAGAGCTTTCCAAAACCGAGGTAGAGCAACGCGCCACCGAGCGCCATCACCGTGATGCCGGGCAAGGTCGTGATTCCCTGCTGCATCGAACGCAACACGCGAGAGCGCGTCCACACGAGCGTCGCCCAGCTACCCCAGGTCGAGGTGAGCACGAGCGTCATGACCATGTAGATGGAGAGCTTCCATGGGCTCCACATCTCGAACTGTGTGCCCAGGATGTAGACGAGTAACGTCGGGAGGCCGATACATAGCGCGTTGGCTACAGTCCAAAGGGTGGACTCTCCCACAAAACGTAGAATGCGTCGTTTGGTCTCCATCAGGCTCCTCGGGGTCGTCAGATTCACGGGTCGTCAGATTCTCAGTAAGAATCATAGAACAAAACAGCATACAGTCCAACAACACCCCAAAAACTCTCTACATTCCGCGCTGATTTTCTCTTTTGCAGATCACCACGCGGACGCGAGCTTCTCGGCGTGCTCGCGGGCGCCGGGCGTATCCACATCCTGCCAGAGAAAACGCAGGATGTCGGGGAAGGCGAAGCGCCCGGCTGCCTCGAGGCGCTTGACCGCGTCCGAGGTCGAGCAATCTCCGCGCTCGGAGAGCGCATCACGCAGCGCCTGCGCGAAGCCATCGCCACACCAGAACAACCCCACATCCACCTTGTCGAAAGGATCGATCTCCTTGCTGATGGCGTCGAGGCTCCCATCCTCTTTAAACCGAACCTTGGTCGCGTCGGGCACGTCATAGATGGTGTCGAGCTTGCTATCTACAAAGAGCGCGCCCTGGACCTCCTCGCCCCACTGCGTCTCGACCTCGCCAGCGGCGATCGCCTCGAACATCCCTGGCTCGAAGAGGTGGTCGGCCATCGTCAACCAGAAGGGAACCTCTGAGGGACCATCCACGCCAGCGAGCACCGAGAGCCCGTTGGAGCGATCGAAGTCCGGGTTGTAGGCAAAGTCGATGGCGATCTGTCTGGCGTCATCGCCAGCGGTCAACGCCTCGACGGCCTCCTCGAGCACCTCGTGCCGGTAGCCCGTGATCACGGTCACGTGCTCGACGCCGAGCGCGCGAAAGTTCTCGAGGTGACGATCGAGCATCGTGCGGCCGCCGATCTCGACGAGCAGCTTGTGCCCTTCCTTTGCTTCGAGGCGGCTGCCAAAGCCAGCTGCCAGAATAATCGCGTGGCGTGTATCGAGCGGGTTCATCTCGGGAAACGTCCTTCTCTGATGGTACTAAAAAATGCGCGCAAGAAAGCACGCGAGGTTGCTCCCCCATAACAAGGAAGCAACCTCGCGCCAATCATAGATCGCCCACACCTTCTATCGCGTATCGAGGAAGGCGCGAGCGGATGTCACTCAGCCAAGGTTTTTGAACGCCATCACGACCGCGGTGCGATCGTCGCCGCCCATGTTCGCCGTCAGGCCAACCTGGGGACGCGTGGGGATCTGGTAGTCGCCACACTGGCCCTTCATCTGGCGGTAGACCTCGAAGACCTGCTTGACGCCGGTCGCGCCCACAGGGTGACCGAATGCCATCAGGCCGCCGCCGGTGTTGACGGGCGTGTCGCCCTCGATGCCGGTCGCGCCAGCCTTGCCAAGCTCGGTGCCCTTGCCGCGCTCTGCGAATCCGAGCGCCTCGTACATCATGACCTCGGTGATGGCGAAGCAGTCGTGCACTTCGCACACCTGCACGTCACCAGGCTCGATGCCTGCGTCGCCGTAGGCTTCGGTCGCGGCCTTGTTGGTGTTGCCGAGGAAGGTGAAGTCCTCGACGTTGCCGAGCGCGCTGGTGGCGATGCCGTAGGAGAGGAGCTCGATGCAGTCCTCAGGCTTCTTGCCAATCTTTGCCAGGCCCTCTTCGGTCGCCAGGATGATCGCCGCGGCGCCGTCGGAGACCTGCGAGCAGTCGGTGACCTTGAGGTGGTCGTGGAGCTCCTCGTTCTTGAGGAAGCGAGGGTTGCGATCAGAAGCGCTGGATGCCTTCTCGAGATCGACCTCGACGGTGCGCATGTGCGCGTAAGGGTTCTTGTTGCCGTTGGCGTATGCCTTGACGACCACAGGAGCGATATCAGCGTCGTCGACGCCGTAGGCTTCCTTGTAGTGCTTGGCGCGGCGAGCGAACAGCGCGGGGAAGGTGAAGTCGTCGATGGAACGCTCCGACTCCCAGTGCGCGGCGCGCGCCAGGAATCCGGCGCCATCACGCGCGGACACCGAGGTTTGCACCTCGCTGCCGACCGCGAGCACGATGTCGAGCCCGGCGAGCAGCGATTCGACCGCGCCCGTCACGGCGAGTCCGCCCGAAGCGCATGCGGCCTCGACGCGGATGAATGGCGTCCCATTGAGATCTTCGTGAGCGCGCACAGCCAGCGCACCCATGTGCCCCTGGTTGCTAAACAGCTCGCCGGCGAAGTTGCCGACGTAGCCGCGCTGGATCTGGGAAGCCTCGACGCCGGTTTTCTCGAGCGCGCCGCGAATCGCGGCTGCGGTCAATTCTTCGAGCGTGGGGTTCTCACGCTCGCCGAAGTCGGGATGCTTCTTCCAGATGAAGTCGGGATGATGCTTGCCGATAAAGGTCGTCAGGTCACCGCCGACGACGAAGATTCTTTTGTTCGGCTTCATAAATGAACACTCCTTGAAGGCCACGAGCGAATGGGAAACGACGACAGTCGCCTTGCATTCATAGTCGGTTTGGACGAGAAATCCAACACTCTCTTGTGCCACGTTCTCGAGGGGATATTTGGAGAGCGCACCGCGGGCTTGTTCCGAGCTTCCCAGAACCCCTGTCGGGCGCACCCTATAGATGTGTACCCGAAGCGAGAAGTTTCAAGTCGGAGAGAGAGAACTTTGAACTCGACGACAAGGTGGGGTTATACTCTCGAGATGCGAGAGTCTTGGGAGCGCGTTTTATCCCATACTCCCACCAAGCCATCACTCTTTGGGGAGAGCCCTCATTATGATCGTGCGCCTGAGATCCGCCATTGTTCACACGTTTTGCTGCGCGCTCTTGCTCGCGCTCGGCACGCTCGCCATCACACCAGCCTGCTCTCCAGCGCCCACGGCATGCGCCGATGCGGGCGATTGCTTTGTCGGGGAGTCCTGCCAGAGCGGCGCGTGCGTGGTAGATGGCGTGGCCGGAGATATGGATGGCGCTGACGCCGATACGACCACCGATATGGACGGCGACATGCCAGCCAACGCGGATATGGACATGGACGTGCTCGTCCCCGAGTGCCCCGCCGCTCGCCCGGACAGCTGCGAAGACCTGTGCGTCGACCTGCAGAACGATCCAGGATACTGCGGTGACTGTGACACCGCCTGCGGCACCGGAGAGGTTTGCGATCAGGGCAGCTGCCTCGAGATCGGGGACTGCCGCCAGGAGGGAAATAACTGCGTCGGCCTGACCTACTGCGACATGAGCGATGGCGTCTGCAAGCCTGGCTGCGACAGCGACGCGCAGTGCGGCGATGGCTACGTCTGCGATATGGACTCGAATAGCTGTGCTTGCGCTGATGGCTTCCACGAATGCATGGGCGCCTGCTCCCCGAATGACTCGGTGCTGACCTGCGGCGATCGCTGCGAGCCGTGCCCGCAACCTGAAGGTTCGACGGCGACCTGCGAGATGGCGATGACCTGCGGGCTCGAGTGTGATGATGGCTACGAACTCTGCGGCGGGACCTGCGCGGTGTGCCCGGACTCTCCGGGCGTGAACGCCACGGCCTGCATGGGGAACGCCTGCGTGGTGACCTCCTGCATCTCGCCATACACCCTGTGCGATGATGGCTGCTGCGCGCCGCCGCTGATGACGCGAAACTCCCTGACAGGCGTCGGCGCGCAGGAAGAGACCGACATGGCGATCGATTCGAGCGGCGTCCTCCACATCGCCTTCTACGATCCGGTCGAGAGCGCCATCGGCTACGTCTACTCGATCAACAACAGCTGGTCCGCGCCCGAGTACCCGGACGGCGTCGGCGGCATCCTGACCGACGAGGACGTGGGTCGCTACGCGAGCATCGTCGTCGACGCGCAGGGCAAACCCCACATGCTCTACTACAACGTGTCGCGCGGGCAGCTTGTCCACCTCGAGCGCAGCAACGGCAACTGGTCGATGCCCGAGGTCGTCGATGGCAACCCGATGGCGGTCGGCCTGCACACCTCGGCGGCTTTTGACAGCACCGGGAAGCTGCACGTGGTGTACTACGATCGCGACAATGAAAACCTGCGTTATGCCGTCCGCGCCACCAACGGCACCTGGACCGCTGGCGAGGTGATCGATGCGAGGCCAAAGGTTGGCCTGAGCTCCTCGCTGGCGATCGATTCCAGCGACAACCTGCACGTCGCCTACCGCGATCAAACCAACAACACGCTGCGCTACGTCAAGACCGTCAATGGCCAGTGGGGCAACTCGGTGGCGATCGACGAGACCGGCAACGTCGGCTGGAAGCCCTCACTGGTCGTCGATCCGCAGGATAACCTCCACGTCGTCTATCACTCCTATACCGACAACGCGCTCCGATACATCTCCTTCCAGAACCTCGCCTGGAGCACGCCGACAAACATCACCTCGAGCGGCGTGGCGGGCCTGAGCAATGACCTCGGCGTGGACGCGCAGGGGAACCTTCACGCGATCTACTACGAATCGAGCAGCCGCGACCTTCGCTACATCGGCTTTGACGGCGCGCAGTGGAGCGCCCCTGAAGACCTCGTGACCATGGGCGACGTTGGCCAAAACCCCTCGATCGCCATCGACGCCTACGGCCGCGTTCACGCGGCTTACCTGAACAACTCATCCTCGCAGATCAATTACACCAACTACGCGCCCTGAACTGTTCCTCGTGAACCACCGGGCGGCGGCTTCTTTTTGCTTGGCGGAAGTTTTGCAGAATTCGAGGACAAGCCCCCCGCGCCTTCGGCGCTGCCCCCCAGAGGTGGGCTTGTTGGCGGAGGTCGTGCAGAACGTGAAAACAAGCCCACCGCGCCTTCGGCGCTGCCCCCCAGAGTGGGGCGATCTCGTGGCTTCTTGAACGTTGGCGTTTTGCGCCAGGGCGCTTCGAGATTTGCGATGAGCTTCATGAGGGTGCCAAACGCGAACCTCGACGCTCAAATCCTCGCCAAGAAGCCCACCAAACTTGGGGGGCAGCGCCGCAGGCGCGGGGGGCTTGTCACACGCTCTGCACGACCTTCAAGAAGAGCAAAACGCCAACCGCACACCCAACGCCAGGTCTGCCCCCCTCCCGAACGCGAAGCGTGAGGCACAGGGGGGCCGCGGACGAGCGACAGCGAGGGCCGCGGGGGGCGCGAGGCCCGCGGGGGGTGGCCGCGGGGGGTGGCCGCGGGGGGCGGCGCACAAAAGAGCTCAAGGATTGAGGCGCTGGATCTTCCACGGCTCCTCGGGAGAGGCTCTCGTGAACTCGAAGCGATCGTGGAGGCGATGATCGCCAGAAGACCAGAACTCGATGCGGGTGGGGACGATGCGAAGCCCGCTCCAATGAGGAGGTCTGGGGATCGGCTTGTCCTGGTATTCGGCTTCGAGTTGCGCGACGCGTCGCTCGAGGGTGGCGCGGCTCTCCAAGGGGCGAGACTGGTGCGAGGCCCACGCGCCGATCTGGGAACCTCGCTCGCGGGTCGCGAAGTAGGCATCGGCCTGAGCATCGGAGACCTGTTCGAGCGGCCCTTCGATGCGGATCTGTCGCTCCAGCGAGCGCCAGTGAAAGGTCATCGAGGCCTTGCGCGTGTGAAGCGCCTCCTCGCCCTTGCGGCTGGCGAGGTTGGTGTAGAAGACAAACCCCTCCTCGCCCCACTCCTTGAGCAGGACCATCCTGCCAGAGGGTTGTCCTTCGGCATCCACGGTCGAGAGGCAGCACGCGTTGTGTTCCCGGATGTCGGCGCGCTTTGCTTCGGCGAGCCAGGCGCCAAACCATGGGATCGGTTCGTCGTAGAGGGGAGCTTCGAGGTCGTGTCGGGCGCTGGTCACGGTCATCCTCGCGATCGGGATAAGAATAAATCAACCTCCGCGCTCCGATGACGTGGAGGATGAATCAATGGTATAGGTGAGCCGGCCCACATGGATTGTCACGTGGCGGCGATGCCCTGCATCTACTATAGAGATGCGCGCGATTGCCAGACAAGTTCACCGCCTTCGCCGACTCGCCAGAAATGATCGGCTCGCGTGGCCCGTTGTCAACTGCGCGAGCGCGTCCAGGATAACAAACGCGACATCACGCGCTGGACACGGATCGAAACAGCGTCGATGGCGCGCCCAGGAAAAACATCGCATATTCGCGCGGCGACGCAGCACGCGCCATAAGCATAGCCAGGACATCTCATCTTCGAGAGGGAGACTTCGATATGAGTCAGTACGATCGCGAAAGTGACGTCATCACAAAGAAAAAGAAGAAGACCCAGAAACCAAAGAAGTACAAGGTCATCTTCCATAATGACGACTACACGACCATGGAGTTCGTGATTCATGTGCTCGAGACGGTCTTTCGCAAGACGAGCCCGGAGGCCTACCAGATCATGCTGCACGTGCACCAATCGGGCTCTGGCGTCGCGGGCGTCTACACGTTCAACATCGCCGAGACAAAGGTTCACCAGACCATGGAGCTGGCACGTTCAGAAGGTCACCCCCTGATGGTGACGATGGAACCCGAATAAATATCGCCGCGAAACAAACCGCGAAGTTCGTGCGTTGACCGGAACAAACCTCTCGCCGACATCCTGCGGCGCGAGCGTGAGAACCCTGGCCGCGTGTGTGGTGGAGAAAAAACTCCCCTTTCCCAAACCGCAGCGGCGTTCATCTTCAACGACAGCAAATCCCGCGGCGCGCCACACACCTCGTAAAAGAGGTATGGCGCACCACCCCGATCCGGAAAAGCGCGAAAGCCTGAAGGATCTCCAGAAAGCGCGAAAAGAGAATTCGACATGATTCAAAAAGATCTCGAAGTCGCCCTCTACGCCGCCATCCGCGAGGCGCAGCGTAGACGTCACGAATACATCACGCTCGAGCACCTGCTCTATACCCTTTGCTTTGACAAGACGACCGTCAAGATCCTGCGCAACGTGGGCGCGGACGTCGAGGAGCTCAAGGAGGATCTCGAGAACTACCTCGACGAGGATCTCGAGTCGCTGCCCGCGAGCGCGCACATCGAACCGATGCAGACGCTCGCCTTCCAACGCATCATGCAGCGCGCGATCATGCACGTGCGCTCGTCAGGCAAGGAAGAGGTCGATGGCGGCAACGTGCTCGTGGCCATCTTCAGCGAGGTGGACTCGCACGCGGTCTACTTCCTGAACAATCAAGGCGTCGAGCGCCTCGATGTCGTCCAGTACATCTCCCACGGCATCTCCAAACTCGAAGGCGAAGGCGACTGGAAGGAGGACCCCATGTACTCAGGGGACGACGAACTCGAAGACGAAGAACAGGTCAACAACCCCCTCGAGGCGTTCTGCACGAACCTCGTGGAGAAGGCGATGGATGGGAAGATCGATCCTCTGATCGGTCGCCATGACGAGGTCGAGCGCACCATCCAGATCCTGTGCCGTCGCAGAAAGAACAACCCGATCTACGTCGGTGATCCCGGCGTCGGCAAGACCGCGATCGTCGAAGGGCTCGCGCTCAAGATCGCCGAGGGCGATGTCCCCGAGCCGCTCCGCGACGCGGTCATCTGGTCGCTCGATATGGGCGCGCTGCTCGCGGGCACGAAGTTTCGCGGTCAATTCGAGGAGCGCCTCAAGGCCGTGGTCAAGGCGCTCGAGAAGGAAGAGAACGCCGTCCTCTTCATCGACGAGATCCACACCATCGTCGGCGCTGGCGCCACGAGCGGTGGCACCATGGACGCCTCGAACCTGCTCAAGCCCGCGCTCGCCAATGATATGCGCTGCATCGGCTCGACCACCCACGAGGAGTTCAAGCGCAGCTTCGACAAGGATCGCGCGCTCGCGCGTCGTTTCCAGAAGGTCGACATCCTCGAGCCCACGGTCAAAGAAACCCGCGAGATCCTTCGCGGGTTGCGCAAGCACTACGAGGAGTTCCACGAGGTCACCTACACCGACGAGGCGCTCGACGCCGCCGCAGACCTCTCCTTCAAGTACATGCGCGAGCAACGCCTGCCGGACAAGGCGATCGATGTCATCGACGAGGCGGGCTCTCGCTTCAAGCTCCAGCGCACTCCCGGCAAGGAGGTCCTGATCGATGTCGAGCGCGTCCAGGAGGTCATCTCCAAGATCGCGCGCATCCCCGATATCAACGTCAAGGGCGATGACAAGGAGCGCCTGCGTCAGCTCGAAGGCACCCTCAAGAAGAACGTCTTCGGGCAGGATGACGCCATCGAGGCGGTGGTCCAGGCGGTGAAGCTGAGCCGCGCTGGCCTGACGCGCCCCGACAAGCCCGTCGGAAACTTCGTCTTCGCCGGTCCCACAGGCGTCGGTAAAACGGAGGTCGCAAAACAACTAGCGCTCTCGCTGGGCGTGGACTTCATCCGCTTTGACATGTCCGAGTACATGGAGCGCCACGCGGTCAGTCGACTGATCGGTGCACCTCCCGGATACGTCGGCTACGACCAAGGCGGTCAGCTCACCGAAGCCGTGCGCAAGTCGCCCCACTCCGTGGTCCTGCTCGACGAGATCGAGAAGGCGCACCCGGACATCTTCAACGTCCTGCTCCAAATTATGGACAACGCGCGCCTGACGGATAACTCGGGCCGCGAGGCAGACTTCCGCAACGTGATCATCATCATGACCACGAACGCTGGCGCGCGTGAGATGCAGCAGAAGACCGTCGGCTTTGGCAAGGGGATCGACCTCTCGAGCTCTGCGCGAGCCCTCGAGAAGCTCTTCCCGCCAGAGTTCAGGAACCGCCTCGACGCCACGATCACCTTCGCGCCGCTGCCGATCGAGATCGTGACGACGATCGTGGACAAGTTCACGCGCGAGCTCGAGTTGCAGCTGGCAAGTCGCCACGTGCGCATCTCGCTCTCGGAAGAAGCGCGCGAATGGCTCGCCAACGAAGGCTACGACGAGCTCCTCGGCGCGCGCCCGCTGGCGCGCATCATCCAGGAGCACATCAAGCGCCCGCTGGCTGACGAGATCCTCTTCGGAGAACTCGAGGATGGAGGCCGCGCGCACTTCGACCTGACCGATGGCAAGCTCACCTTCACCGTCAAACCTCTCACAGACGAGGAGCGCGCAGCGATCGACCGCATCCTCGCTGATGAAGAGGAGCCCGAGGAAGAGGACACCTCGGAGGGCGGTGAGGATGTCGTACTCGAAGGCGACGGAGACGCCGGGGATAGCGAGGGGCCTTCACAGCCAAAAGAAGAGGTTCGAGAGGCCGTGGCCGAAGAACCTGTCGAGGCATAAGCGATAGACCTCGCCAGAACGCAAAAAAGCGCCGTGACTTCCATCACGGCGCTTTTTTTGTGCACGCTACCAGCCAGGTCGCGCAGTAAAGCCAGGGCTCAGAATGAACGAGGGACTTTTCGCGTCGGCGTGGTCTTCTGACGAATCACTTTCCTGCGGATCACACGCCTCGTGGTCTCGCTCTCCTTCTCTTCGGCGCTCGAGGTGTCCGTCTCTTCCTTATCCTTTTCGCTGACTGTTTTTTCTTCAGGCGTGGGCTTGGAGGAAGTCTCGCTGACCGAAGGTGTCGGTTCCGGCGCTGGTTTAACCTCATCCTTTGGCTGCACGGGCGCTTCCTTCGCTGGCGCTGCTTTACGCCTGGGAGCCTTTCTTTCTTTGACCTCGGGCGCGCGCTCGACAGGCGCGGGGAGCGCCACAGCTTTCGTCGTCTCGGAGGTCTCGGCCTCTGAGACGTCAGCGGAGTCGGAGGGTTCAGCCTCAGCCTCGACAGCACTGTCGTCGACCTGGTCCACGATGGCAGCGGGTATGGCAGGAGATTCCTCGAGCGTGTTCTCGGGGCGAGCATTGGTGGGCTGCTCGGCGCGGGTGATCGAGGCACCTTCTGGTTGTTCGCTCCTGTCCGTTTGAAGGAGCACCACGATCGTCCCGGCGCACAGGACAAGCACCACGACAAGCGCAGCGAGCACCGAGAGCGCTTGCTTCGACGAGAGCTTTGCCCCTTCCGCATCGTCGAAGTCGCGCGTCGAGGTTCGAGACGATGCTCCCGCCTCGCCAGGCACATCGCCGCGCGCGACCTCTGTCGAGTCCACGCTCGCCGCCGGGACGCGCGTTTCGAGCCCCTGGAGCGAAGGATCGATCCCTGCCGTGGGAGGAGAGAAGTCGAGCGCTCCGATCACGCGAAGTTCCTGGGTGGCGTCCCCTCCCACTGCGGCGAGGACTTGCTTGATGGAGGCAGCGAGCGCGGCGGCGCTGGCAGGACGTTTGGCAGGATCTTTCTCGAGGCATTGCTCGATGAGTTCGCTCGTTCCTGGCGAGAGCATCGGCGCGTGATCGAGGATCGGCGTGGGCTCGAGGTGCACGTGCGCGTGCGCCATATCTTCGGAATCGAAGGGCAAACAAGCCGTCGCGAGTTGGTAGAGGGTGACGCCGACCTGGTAGATGTCCGTTTTGACCGTGAGGTCGCCGCCCTCGATCTGCTCGGGCGCCATATATGCGAGCGTGCCACGGCGACGAGTGCTGCGGAGCGTGAGCTGCTCGAGCGAACGCGCCAACCCGAAGTCCACGACCTTGAGCGAGCCATCCTGACGAATCAGGAGGTTTCCCGGCTTGATGTCACGGTGAATCACGCCGCGCTCGTGCATGTGCGCGAGCGCGGAACAGAGTTGATGCGCGACCTTGAGGAGCGCTGGCTCATCCATGCCGCCGTAGAACTGGAGGTGCTCCTCGATGCTACGACCCTGCACGAACTCGGTCACGAGCATGGCCACCTCGTCCACGATCGCGACATCATGGATGGCCACCAGGTTGGGGTGCTTGAGCGTGGCGAGGTTGCGCGCCTCGACCATAAAGATGCGTTGTGCTTCGCGGTTCTCTCGCAGCTCTTCGTTAAGGATTTTGATGGCGACATCACGCTCGAGCAAGGTGTCATACGCCTTGAACACCACCCCCATACCGCCCTGCCCGAGCAGCTGCTCGTAACGATAGCGACCCGCGAACTTGGTGAGGTGTTGTTTGATGAACGTGATCTGTGTCGTCATGTCCTTACACTGCGTCCTTCCCCATCTCCTGGCGAATCCGCTTCTTGGTCGCGGCCCAGCTACAGATGGGGCATTGGGTCAGGTCATGTCCACGAGCCGGACAATACTCCCGACCGAAGAAAATAAACTGCAGGTGTCGCTTCCCCCAGGTCTCCCTGGGGAACAGCTTCTTGAGGTCACGCTCGGTCTGCGCGACATTTTTGGCCTTGGAGAGTCCCCAACGCGCGGCCAACCTGTGGATATGAGTATCCACGGGAAAGGCGGGTTCTCCAAACCATTGCGTCAGGACCACCGAGGCGGTCTTGTGACCCACGCCAGGGAGCTGCTCCATCGCCGCGAGCTCTCCCGGCACCTCGCCATCATACTCGTCGACGAGGATCTGTGAGAGCGCCTGGATGTTCTTTGCCTTGGTCGGCGCGAGCCCACAGGAGCGGATCGCCTCGGTGATCGTGTCGAGCTCGAGTTCGAGCATCGCCTCGGGCGTGTCCGCCATGGCAAAGAGCCCGGGCGTCACCTTGTTCACGCGCTCGTCGGTGCACTGCGCGGAGAGGAGCACCGCGACGAGGAGTGTGTATGCGTCTCTGTGCTCGAGCGGGGTCGGCGTCTCCGGGTAGAGCTCCTCGAACATCTCGCTGATTTTATCTGCCTTATCCTGTCTTCTCATCTCTGACTAACGCTAAAGGTTTCCTCACGCATTGCACGCGTTCAGGTGAGTATCTGTCGCTCCGTTTAGCCTTCCTGCTGCCCCTTGTTCTCCAACAAGAGCCGCTCTCTGGACTCGTGCGTGAGTTGAAAGGGAAAGAAGGTCGCCTCGCCGATAGGGCCGAGGCCAAACCAGCCTGCCCGCGCGCCCTGGCTCGCGCGCCAGATGGCAACGAGCGGGAAGAGGTAAGTGGCGAGCATGGCCAAAAACAACACCGGGTGTACGACAATCCCCAACACGAGCAAACCGTAAAAGAGCACGAAGGCCACCCCGGCCGCCTTGGCGTGATGAAGCACGAAGGGATCATCGCGCTGGAAGAGCGAGAAGAGGAAGATCGGGAAGCCGAATAACACGCTCATATGACACAGAATCGCCATCGAACGCGCCCTCGCGGCGCGTTCTTCCTTGCTCAGGCGCCCATCCTCGCCGGGGCGACGCACGAGCCCGCGGATGGTCGGAGAGAGCCCCTCTTCCCTGGATTCATAGGTCTCGATCCACCCGTCGGTTTCCGGCGGCGGCCCCATCCAGGGTGGGCGTGATTTGTTTTGCTCGCTCATCGTTTCCCCATGCGTCGCGAGACGCTCGAACAGGTCTCCAGTCGTGTAAACCCCGTATAAGACAAGGTAAACGCCATCATTATAGTACCAACTCGAACGCACCTCACGAGAGACCTCGAGACATCGGGGCTCTTTACCAAAAGAAGCAACCGCGCTACATGGTGGGCTGCGTATAAACAAGATGAAATCCACCCGCTCGGGGACGCAGAAAAAAGAAGGAAGGAGGAGTGATGTCGACAAGAACCGAATATGACAGCATGGGCGCCATCGAGGTCGAGCAAGATCGCTACTGGGGCGCGCAAACGCAGCGCTCGCTCCAGAACTTCAAGATCGGCGGGCACCGCATGCCTCGCCCCATGATCAAGGCGCTCGGCCTCGTGAAGTGGGCAGCAGCGAGCGCGAACAACGAGCTCGGCTCGTTGTCGGATGCCAAGAAGGACCTCATCCAGCAGGCCGCCGAAGAGGTGATCGCAGGGAAGCTCGACGAGCACTTCCCGCTGGTGGTGTGGCAGACGGGTTCGGGAACCCAGACCAACATGAACACCAACGAGGTCATCTCGAACCGCGCCATCGAGATCGCTGGCGGCGAGATGGGCTCGAAAGAGCCGATCCACCCGAACGATGATGTCAACAAGAGTCAGTCCACCAATGACTCCTTCCCGACCTCGATCCACGTGGCCGTGGTCGACGAGTTCCACAGCGCGCTGTTGCCTGCGGTCAAGAAGCTCAAGGGCGCCATCGAGGAGAAGGCGAAAGCGTTCGACGGCGTGATCAAGACCGGCCGCACGCACCTTATGGATGCGACACCGCTAACGCTTGGCCAGGAGCTCTCCGGCTGGGCCGCGCAGCTCGACTACTGCATCAGGGCCGCCGAGCAATCGCTCGAGCTGCTCTACGATCTGGCCATCGGCGGCACCGCCGTGGGCACGGGCCTGAACACCAAGGAGGGTTACGACGCCAAGGTTTGCGCGGCGCTTGCTGATCGCACCGGCTACCCCTTCAAGCCTGCGCCGAACAAGTTCGCGCAGCTCGCGGGCAAGGACGCGCTCGTCGAAGCACACGGCGCGCTCCGCACGCTGGCGTGTGCGCTCAACAAGATCGCGAACGACGTGCGCTGGCTCGCGAGTGGTCCTCGCTGTGGCATCGGCGAGTTGATCATCCCGGCAAACGAACCTGGCTCCTCGATCATGCCAGGCAAGGTCAATCCGACGCAGGCCGAGGCGATGACGATGGTGTGCGCGTATGTCCTCGGACACGACGCGGCGATGAGCTTCGCGGGCGCCTCCGGGAACTTCGAGCTCAACGTGTACATGCCCATGATCGCGCACACGGTGCTCGAGTCAGCGCGCGTGCTCACGGACGCCTGTGACTCCTTCACCGACCACTGCGTTGTCGGCATCGAGCCAAACTACGAGCGCATCCAGCTCAACCTGGAGCGCAGCCTGATGCTCGTGACCGCGCTCAACACGGTCATCGGCTACGACAAGGCGGCCGAGATCGCCAAGAAGGCGTACAAGGAGGACAAGACCTTGCGCGAGGTCGCCATCGAGCTCGGCTACCTCACCGGCGAGCAGTTCGACGAGGCGGTCGTCCCCGCGGATATGATCGCGCCGAACAAGTGATCGTCCTCGCGCTCCTTATCCAAAAGGACGCGCACGACGAGCAAATGAGAAGAGGGCCGCAGGGTTTGCAAACCTTGCGGCCCTCTTCTTTTTCCAGGAAATCGATTGGAACCTGCGACTGCTTACAGATAGAATCAGTTCAAAGCATTTCTATCGCCGATAAACCAATTGCACGGCAATGCACCGGGGGGTCACGACTCGTAGAGTCAACCGCTGGTGATCTATTGTCTTGCCTTTGACCTCGAACACCCCCTGAACGGAGAAGACCATGTTCGAACATGCTCCCTTATCGAGGAGCGCGACAAACGCGCTGCTCGCCACCTTCGCGCTCGCAGCAGGCGCCATCGCCGCGCCTGCGACAGCGCGGGCGCAAACACTCGTCGCGCCGACGAGCGCCACCTCGACCAACGAGATCTCGGCCAACTATGGCGCGTTACAGACCATCAACGGCGGAGGTCTCAGCGGCAACGACCTCTCGGCGACTCACGAGCGCGGCTCGTCCTCGGGCTACGAGGACAAGTTCTGGATCTCGTCCGCTGGCGTGGGCCACCCTCAGACGCTGACCTACAACTTCAACTCGGAAGATCTTAGCGGCGTGGCCATCTGGAACACGGCCTTCGTGCTCCCATTGCAGAGCCACTACGAGTTTGATGGGACCATCACCGAATTCGATCTCGAGATCGATTACAGTGGTGGCACCGTCAGCGTCGCTGGCTTGACGATGACGGAGGACAACGTCAACGCGCAGACATTCGACTTCTGCGGGACGCTCACCGACGTGACGCAGATCAGGTTCCTGACCCGCGCGGACAACCGCCCCGCTGGCGGCAGTGACAAGAACCTCTACATGTCCGAGTTCCGCGGCGTGGCAAACGGCCCGGCGGCAAATTGCATCTTCGGCACGAGCATCACGGCGCCATCCAACGGCGCGACGCTGACGGATGGCACACCGACCATCGAGGGCACCTACACGCCCGGCGGCACCGTGAACATCACCGTCAGCGACTCCGCAGGCAACGTCGTCGAGACCGCGACCGTCGTCGCCGATGGCTCGGGTCAATGGACCTACACCTCGTCGGGGCTCGGTGATGACACGTACACCGCGCAGGCGGCGGTGAATGACCCAAACATCGGACAACTCACCGTGAGCGTCGACTTCTCGCTCGACCTTTGCGGCAACACCGTCGTCGATGTTGGCGAGCAATGCGATGGCGCAGCCGAAGGCTGCGACGCTTCGTGCAACGTCATCTCCGGTTATGACTGCAGCTGCGCGATGCCGTATCAAGCATCGGGCACAGCAACCTCTGCGGGCGCTATCGGCGGCGACGGGGGCGGCGTCGTAGGACGCCAGGACTGCCCTGTTGGAGAGGTCCTCATCGGCGTCGGGTTCGAGATCTCCGATAGCAACGGCACGGTGACGCGCTCTCGCCTCTTCTGCGGTGACATCTCGATCGATGCACAGGGCAACGTGATCACCACACAGACCTCCACGCTCACATCAGCCGGTGCCGGGTGCGCGGGTTGGGACCCAGCGACGGCAACCCCCGACACTCTCTGCCCTTCAGGCTCTGTGCTCACCGGCATGAGCGCCCAGAACGTCGGCACCACCACGTTCAGCGACATCAGCATCACCTGCACCCCTGTCGATGTCGATGGCTCGCTCCTCGACGCCCAGGCGACGACCACGCTCGTCCCAGGCAGCGACTCGGGCGCTGGCTCCACAGCGAGCGCGGCGACCTGCCCTGCGGGTCAGGTCATGAACGGCTTCGACAGCCGCACAGGTTGTGGACAGGATAAAATCGAGCCGTTCTGCGCCCCTCTCGTCGAGAGTTGCCAGGAGCAAACCTCGGTGTGCGCAGACGTCACCGCGCCGATCCTCACGCTCGACCAACCTACAGATGGCGCCACGTTCGCGGCAGATTCCATCACAATTAGCGGCACCAGCGAAGCTGGCGCGGCGATCGAGGTCACCGTGACCGATGACAGCGGCGCCGCGACCGTGCTGACGACCACCGCTGACGCCAACGGCGACTGGACCATCGATACTCCCTCGCTGGCCGACGGCGCCTACACCGCGTCGGTGACCGCGACGGACGCGAGCAACAACACCAGCGCGCCAGCGACCACGAACTTCGAGCTCGACACCACCCCACCAGCGCTGGCGGTCACGGCTCCCGCAGATGGCGCCATCACCAACTCCACCACTGTCAGCGTCAACGGCACCAGCGAAGCTGGCGCGGCGATCGAGGTCACCGTGACCGATGACAGCGGCGCAGCGACCGTGTTGACGACCACCGCTGACGCCAACGGCGACTGGACCATCGACACGGCGATGCTCACGGATGGTGCTTACACCGTATCGGTGACCGCGGCAGATGCGCTCGGGAACACCTCGACGCCAGCGACGAGCACGTTCACCGTGGACACCACCGCCCCGACCATCAGCATCAGCACGCCTACCGACGGCCAGATCCTCACCGAGATGATCTCGACGACGGGCACCACCGAGGCGGGATTGAGCGTGACACTCAGTTACCAGGACGCGAACGGCATGGAGCTCGCCACGACCTCCTCGGTGGCCGATGCCGCTGGCGCGTGGTCTGGCATGTTCACCGCGAGCATGTCCGGCATGCGCACCATCGTCGCGACGACCATGGACGCAGCGGGTAACCCGGCGAGCGCACAGGTCAGCTTCGCGATCGACCTCCGCGTGCCGATGCTCGACCTCGAGAGCCCCTCCGATGAGCTCGAGACCCAGGATGTGAGGCCCTCCTTCTCCGGGACCGTGGACCTCGCCGCGGGCGTCGAGGTCGTCATCCTCGACGATCAGGGCAACGAAGTCGCGCGCTACAATGGCATGACTGATATGAACGGCACGTTCGTGGTCGCCCCTGACGCGGACCTCGCCGATGGCACCTACACCGCAGAGGTGACCGCGACTGGCGCGAACGGCAAGTCGACGACCACCACGATCACCTTCACAGTCGACACCACCGCGCCGACGCTCACGCTCGTCACACCGGCCGATGGCCTGGTCACCAGCATGGCCGAGACGCTCGTGACCGGCACGACCGAACCCGAGATCTTTGTCGGCGCGACGATCTTCGACGCTCAGGATAACGAGTACTTCAACTCCAACATCGAGTCTGACGCGCAAGGCGCATGGAGCATCGACGCGGGGACGCTGGAAGACGGCACCTACACCGTGATCGCCACGGCAGCGGACGCGGCGGGCAACGAGGTGATGGCAGGTCCGAACACCTTCACCATCGACTCGACCGCGCCGATGGTCACCATCGACAGCCCCACGATGGGCGAGCGCGTGACCACGCTGCGCCCGACAATCAGCGGGACCGCGGATGCAGGGTTGGATGTCGTGATCACGCTCGATGGCCAGGAGCTCGGCACCGCGACCGCAGCAAACGATGGCGCGTGGAGCATCGATCCCACCGAGGATCTCGCAGAGGGCGAGCACACCGTCGCCGCGAGCGCGACAGATGCCAGCGGAAACACGGGCACATCGGGTGATGTGACCTTCACCGTCGACCTCATCGACCCGCTCGTGGTCACGAGCCCCGAGGATGGCGCGACGATCCCCGCCACTGGCGAAACCACGGTCACAGGAACCGGCGAGCCCGGCACCGAGATCACGGTCACCGTCGGCGATGAAACGGTCACCACGACCGTCGATGACGAGGGCAACTGGTCCGTCGCCATCGATCCGAGCGGCGCGACCGAAGGCACCATCACGGTGACCGATGGCGAGGAGACGATCACGATCACCGTGACGCTCGATCCAGGCATGGTCGACAACGCCGATCCCGGCAACATGGAACCTGGCAACCAGAACCCAGGCAATATGGAGCCTGGCAATCAGGATCCTGGCAACCAGGATCCCGGCATGATGGACCCCGAGCTCGGCGGCGGCACCAGCGGCACCGAGGAAGGTTGCGGTTGCTCGACGCAGTCGGCGCCGGGATCGCCAGGGCTGCTCCTGCTCGCGCTTGGCTTCGTCGGTTTGCTGCGTCGACGTCGGCGATGACCGCTCGCCACGGCGCCAGCCCCCACCGTGAGAACGCGTGAGGTTGGCGGCCGGAGCGAAGTTGGCACGAAAATCGAAAACTGCCTGACCACGAGAGAGGCGCCTTGTTTCAGAGACAGGGCGCCTCTCTTCTGTTTTATGCGCCTCTCTTCTGTTTTATGCGCCACTCGATTTTCGTGCCAACTTCGCCCGGGGTCGCGCTGGCGAGGACGCGACAAGAAAACGCGTGGCGAGGCGCGAAACACTCTGAATAGATACCGTCTAACGTTTTCTGGCGAATTGGTGTAAGAAGAGGATGTGTGAACCACCTCGTCCGAAAGCCTCAAGAGAGTTCATGAAGCGACCAAGCGCCGAGTTGCTCGTATCAGCCTATGCTCAGGGGATCTTTCCCATGGCGCACTCTGACCATGGGGACGAGATCTACTGGTACGCCCCGGACCCGCGCGCGATCCTGCCGCTGGATCAGTTTCACGCGTCGCGCAGGTTGCGTCAGCGCGTGCGCGCCGAAGAGTTCGAGATCCGCTACAGCACGTGCTTCGAGCGCGTGATGGAAGCGTGCGCCGCGCCAAGGGAGAGCGAACCGACGACCTGGATCTCTTCTGGATTGATCGACGCCTACGTCGACCTCCACAGGTTGGGGCTCGCGCACTCGGTCGAGGCGTGGAGAGAGGACGAGCTCGTCGGCGGCTTGTACGGCGTCTCCATCGGCGGCCTGTTCGCTGGCGAGTCGATGTTCTCCAAGGAGCCCAACTCTTCCAAGGTTTGCCTGGTGCACCTGGTCGAGAGGATGAAGACGCGCGGGATGACGCTGCTCGATATCCAGTTCATGACCGAGCACCTGCGCCGCTTTGGCGCCATCGAGATCCCGCGCGAAGAATACGAAGAGCGCGTGCGCGAGGCGATCACGCTCGAGTGCAGCTTCCTTTAGCTTTCTGCTCTAAACCTATCGCCAAACCATCCGATGAAAGGGAGGTGGGAATCCTACCACTCTCGTGATTCGGAGGTATTATGCGCGTATTCGAAGGTTCATCCAACGCACCAGACGCATCGGCAGCGGTCGAAGAGGCCCTGAGCAGCTGGCACACCACGGGCGATGAAGCGCCCGACATCATCTTCGCGTTCTGCTCCACGACTCAGGACGCAGCCCAGACATTCAAGGACATTCAGACGCGCTACCCCGAGAGCATCGTCGTCGGTTGCACGACCACCGGGGAGCACATCTCGGGCAAGCATCACAACGGCTCGCTGGTGGTCGCCGGGTTACACACGCCCGAGATCCAGTGGAGCGCGGTGCTCCTCGACAACCTGTCGACGCTCGATGACAGCGCCGTCGAGCAGAAAGCCCACGACGCGATGCACGCGCTCGGGCTGGAGCCTGGAAACTTCGACCCGGAGGGTTGCTTTAGCCTGCTCTTTATCGACGGGCTCTCGATGAAGGAGGAGTTTATCTCCTCCTCGCTCGCCGACGCTCTCGATGGCATCCCGCTGATCGGAGGTTCTGCCGGAGACGACCTCGCCTTCGAACGCACCCACGTCTCGCTCGCAGGCCAGGCGGTCAGCGACGCCGCGGTGGTCGTGATCGGCAAGAGCGAGACCCCCTTCACCATCATCAAACACCAACACTTCGCGCCGACGCCCGAGAGGCTTGTCGTGACGCGCGTCGATCCCGCGACGCGGCGCGTCTACGAGTTCGACGGCTACCCCGCGCTCGAAGCCTACGCGCGAGTGCTCGGGCTCACCCCTGCGGAGGTCACCAACGAGGTGACCTTCATGAACCCGGTCACCTTCCGCTGCAACAACGAGATCTACGTCCGCTCGATCCAGAAGATCGAGGAGGATGGTTCGATCACGTTCTATTGCGCCGTCGAGGAAGGGATGGTGCTCGAGGTTGGCGGGCACAGAGAGATGGAGACCGAGTTCATCAACACCTTCTCGCAGCTCAAGAGCGAGCTCGGCGATATCGAGTTCATTCTTGGCTACAACTGCATCCTGCGCGCGCTGGAGGCGGAGCAACGCGAACTCCACGATGAACTGGGCGCGATCCTGAGCGCGACGGCCAACCACGTCATCGGGTTCGACACCTATGGAGAACAACTCAACGGGCTCCATATCAACCAAACGCTGGTCGCGCTCGCGCTCACGAGCGCAGCCTGAGCCACTCTCCTCCCCTCCACGCATAGCAACCAAGACCGAGGCATCTCCATGCAACAACATGACGTCGACACTCTGCGCCGCCGCGCCGACGCGGCAGAGCGCACCGCAGATATCCTGAAAGCCAAGGTGATCGAGCTCTACAACGATGGCCCGAGCACCTCCATCCACAGGCAACTCGAGCGCGCGCGGCAGCGCGAAGAGGCCGCGCAACGCCGCCAGGAGGTCATGCGCGCGCGCGCTCAGGAGCTCGAGAACTACAGCGCCATCCTCGAGAAACAGGTCGAAGATCGCACGCGCACCATCCGAGAGATCCTCGATCACGTCGCCACAGGGTTCTTGCTCGTGGATCGCACCGGCACGATCCTCCCTGGCTACAGCAAGTCATGCCACAGGCTCCTCTCGTTCGACACAGAGCTCGCGGGGCAGAAGCTCTGGGACGCGCTCGGGCTCGATGAAAACGAACGCTTCTCCTACGAGCTCGGCTTCGAGCAAATCATCGAGGACTTCTTCCCCGAAGAGACCGCGCTCGGCCAACTCCAGGAGCGCGTCGACCTCGAAGGCAAGGTCCTGCGCATCAGCGGCAGCGTCATCCGAGATGACGCGCAACAGATCGACAAGCTGCTGTTCACGCTCAGCGACATCACCCAACAGATCGAGGCCGAGCGCGAGCGCGAGACGAGCCGCGTCCTGCTCGAGATCTTGCGCCAGCGAGATCCCTTCGAGGCTTTCCTGCAAGACACCAAGGTCAAGATCGAGCTCGGCCGAAAGGCGGTCGCGCTCGGAGACGAGCACTACACGCGAAGGGTCATCCACACGATCAAGGGCAACGCGGGCTCGTATGGGCTGACGCACGTGATGCAAACCTGCCATGATGTGGAGTCGCGCGAGGTCATCACGCAGGAAGACCTGCTCGAGATCGAGGAGAGCCTGCGAGGCTTTTTGCAAGAGCACCACGCGGTGCTCGACATCCGCTACGAGGACAACCGCACGCAGGTCTACGAAATCGAGGCCACCGAGCTCCAGGCGCTCGAGAGCCTCGCCAGACAGAGCTCGGACCCTCAAACCTCCGCGACCATCCTCGCCTGGGTCGAGCACGCGAGGCTCTGTCCCGCGAGCGCTTTGCTCGGGCCGCTCGACAACTTCATGACGCAGATCGCGCAGCGCCTCGAGAAGGAGATCGAGTTCGAGGTGCAGGGTGGAGATGTCCTGGTCGACGCAGAGCTTATCCGCCCGGTCGTGATGAGCCTGACGCACCTGCTGCGCAACGCCGCAGACCATGGCATCGAACACGCCAGCGAGCGTTTTGACAAGCCGCCGCGCGGTCACATCGCGCTCAGGTTCGAGGATCGCGGGACGGCTCATCACATCTCCGTGGCGGACGATGGGCGAGGCATCGACACGAACCAGCTCGCGCAGTGCGCGCTCGCCAATGGAATCCTCGATGTCTCTGAAGTCCAGCAGCGCACGAGCGAACAACTGCTCGAGCTGATCTACCTCGACGGGCTCTCGACGGTATCACTGGCCACTGAAATCTCGGGGCGAGGCGTGGGCATGTCGGCGATTCGAGCAGAGGCGGAGCGATGTGGTGGTCACATCGAGATCGAGACCGATCAGGGCAAGGGGACAGTCTTCACGCTTATCCTGCCCAAACATCAGGTGGCCGCAGCGAGCTGAGGCGAAACCTCAACGCGTGCACCCCTCTCCCATGGCCCACTGCCAGAGGACATCATCGAGGCCATCGACCACGCGCGCGAACCTCGGGTAATCGAGCGTGTCGGGCGTATCGGTGAGCTGATGGTAGTGGCTGTTCCTGAAGAAGGAGGTGTCGGTGACCATGATCGCGGGGTACCCCTGCTCCCAGTAAGACCAGTGGTCGGAGTAATCGAGCCCCTCGATAAACCTTGGCCCCGCGAAGCCCTCGCTGGGGAAGGAGGCGCTCTCTCGGAATGAACGCACCGAGCATTTGACCTGGCTGCGATCCTTGACCTGCCCGACAAAGGCGACAAAGTCCGCGGTGTCGGGATAAAAGCTGCGCAGCACTGGAGGGTACTTCTGAGAGCCCTTGGCGGTGTCGTAATACCCGAGCATCTCGAGCGAGAACATCATCACGACCTTCTTGTTCTCGGATGCCATGATGCGAGCATCGCCGAGGCTCCCCATCGCCTCTCGCTTGAAGTAGGGGGGCTCCTCGTTGGCGTAGAAGAGGAACCTGACGGTGCGTGAGGGGGCCTCGCCGCGCGCCGCGAAAGCTCGCGCGACCTCGATCCCTGCGGCCACGCCGCTCGCGTTATCATCGGCGCCCGGTGTGCTCATGTGTGAGTCATAGTGGGCGCCGATGACGAGGATCTCGTCAGGATATTTACTCCCCTCGATCTCTGCGACGACGTTGTAAGAGGGCTCCTTTGCCCCCTCGACCTGCTGCTCGCTCACCTCGAAGGCGCCCATCTCGGTGAGCTGCCCTCGGATGTAGGCGCGCGCCTTCTCGTAGCGCTCCGGATCGGTGTGGTTGCGCGGCACGAGCGGCCCCGCGAGCAAGCCGACGTGGCCCTCGAGCCGCGCCTGGAGCTCCCCTTGAGGTGCGGTGAGCTTCGGGAGCTCCCCCTCGTAGCTTTGCCCTGGCATGCAAGTACACCAACCGAGCAAGGCCACAAAAATCACGATCAGCGACCCGACCACGATGAATGGTCGGAGGATCGAAACAGCGAGGCCATGACGCCCTCGGGGTGGAACAGACATTCGTGACCTCCGGTGAGATAGCAGGAGCCGCGTGGCTCGTGAGTTCATGCATGTCCAACACCCTACCCCACCAGGAAGCTTCCAACAAAGACGCCTCCGCTGTCTGCCAGCGCCGCTTCAGACCGCGTGGAAGAGCCAGCTGCGATGGATCCCCGGCCGAAAATCCTCCGGGACCGAGCGGTCGGTGACCTCCTGCGCGCGCCTCGCGAGCCCCTCGTCGAGCTCGAAGTTACGAAAGTTATTCGAGAAGTAGAGCACGCCATCATGCGTCAAAAGGTCGAGGCAGTGCTGTATCATCTCGACGTGATCGCGTTGAACATCCAGGTCGCGCTCCATCTTCTTCGAGCGCGAGAAGGTCGGAGGATCGAGCACGATCACTTCGTATTTGCGACCGAGCGAGACCTCCTTGGGGAGCCAACGCAGGATATCCGAGCGCACGAGGATATGCTGCTCGGGATCGATCCCGTTGAGCTCGAGGTTTCGCCCCGCCCACTCGAGGTAGGTGTTGGAGAGATCGACCGAGGTGGTGTGCGCGCCAGCGCACGCCCCCCACACCGAGAAGGCGCCGGTGTAACAGAAGAGGTTGAGCAACCGCGGCGTCTTCCTGCCCATGCCACGCAACGTCGAGGCGACCTCGCGCCGCAGGTTCCGATGGTCGAGGAAGAGCCCGGTGTCGATATAGTCGCCGAGGTTGACGTGGAAGCGGTGACCGCCCTCCTCGACGACAAACTCGGCGTCTGCGCCGCCGCTCTGGCGCTCGTATTGCGAGCTCCCCTTCTGACGCACGCGCGTGCGCAGGAAAATCTGCGACTTCGAGATCGAGAGCACCTGACACAACGCGTCGACGACCTCGACGCGCTGACGGGCGCGATCCTCATCGCTCGCCTTCCTGCTCGGGTATTCTTGCAGGAAGACCTGGTCGCCGTACAGATCCACGCTCCAGGGATACTCGGGCATATCGCGGTCATAGAGGCGATAGGCTTGTGTCGGCCAACGCTTTGCCCACCTGGCGAGGTGTTTGCGTCGCTTTTTGATTCGATTGAGGAATGCGCTCATGAAGATTTCGGTCCCATCAAAGTCACAAGGGCACTTGTCGAGTTGCCCACTCTGCCCTAGGTTGTACGCGTACCAAGGCCTCGCCAACTCGCTCACGCGAATGCTCGCGGCGACGCATCCCCTCCAAAACGTGGAAGGACCGCGCCAAACGCGCGCATCGCGTCGCCAAGGCCCCACCCTACTGTTTTCTTGTAGGTCACGGCACACACTGTCTCGGTGCGGCGCAAGACGCCGCACCATGGATATACCCCGAAGTAGTCCCGGATACCATGGAACGAAGACTGACAATCATTCAGGGCGATTTGACCCTGCTCCCGCTGCGCGATGGCGCGATCATCAACCCCTCGAATACAGGCATGATCCTGACCAATCGAGGCATCGGCCAGCAGCTCTTGCGCCGCGCGGGACCCTTTATCCAACAAACCCTCCACACCGAGCGTAGCCGCCTGCGTGGTGGACGCCTCGACCCTGGCCACGTGTTGGCCACGGACGCAGGGCAGCTTCAAGCGAGCAAGCTCATCCACGTCGCCATCGTCGGTGGACGCAAGGTCAACGCGCGCCTGATCGCGCGCGGCCTGCTCAACGCCTACGATCTGGCTGACGAGATCGGCATGCAGGCGCTGGGCATCCCTCCTATCGGGCCAGGGATCTCGAAGCTCACGATGGAGGAGTTCCTCGAGGTCTTCTGGAGGATCACCTCCGAGGAGTTTTTGCGCCTGGAGAATGTCCTCGACATCTTCCTCTGCGCAGACTCGGACGAAGAGTTCCAGCAGATCAAGGCTTACGCCATCGAGCATGCCGACGAGTTCCCCGAGGGGGTCACGCTCGACATCAGCGAGGATGGCATCAGCCTGAGCATGTTCTCCTCGCAATTCCAGTGAGAGCAGCGCGTCGATGAGCGACTTTGGAGCGGTTGCCAATCACGAAGGTCGTGGCCACGGCAAGTTGATCCTGCTCGGCGAGCACGCGGTGGTGTGGGGATGTCCCGCCATCGCGGCGAGCCTTGGAGCGGGCGCGACGGCGACGATTCGCGGTGTGTCTTCCGACGGCGCGACGCTTATTCGCGTCTTCGAGGAAGATCGACCCGAGACGCCGCTCTTTACCACCTCCCCTGCTCCTGACGGCGAAGCCCCCATCGAGCGCGCGATGAGCGCGCTGATGGCGCGCTTTCCGCTGACCGATCCTATCGACATCGACATCACGCTCGGTATCCCTCCGGGCGCTGGCCTGGGGTCCTCCGCGGCGCTCGCGGTCGCCATCGCGGACGCGCTCGGCGCGGCGACAGGCAATCGGGACGCCGACGTGATCGAGGACGCCGTCGCGGCCTCCGAGGCGATCTTCCATGGCAACGCCTCGGGCATCGATCAAGCCGCGGCCATGGGCCGCGGTCTGTTTCGCTTCCAACGCGACACGGGGCGCGCCAGGATCACCCCCCTCGACCTCCCCTCATTCGACGTGCTCGTGTGTCAGGCCGCCAGCGGCGCCTCGACGGCCAACATGGTCGCTGGCGTCGCCGCGCGACGCCAGCGGCACCCCAAAAGCGTCGGGCTCATCGGAGATGCCATCGAGAGCATCGTCGAGGAGGCGATCGAAGCGATCCGAGCAGAGGATCTCGTGCGCCTTGGCGAGCTGTGTGATTTGAATCACGGACTGCTCGCGAGCCTCGGGGTCTCGACGCAGGAGCTCGACCTGGCGTGTCATCTGGCGCGCGAGGCGGGCGCGCTCGGCGCGAAGCTCACGGGAGCCGGCGGCGGGGGTTGCGTCTTTGCCATCGTCGATGCAGAAGAGGATCGCCGCGAGGCGATCCTGACAGCGTGGCGCGCGCGCGGCTTGCGTTGCTTCGCGACCACCCTGGGCGCACGAACCCAAGAGAGAGAATGATGCGAAAAGCCACAGCCCTTGCACACCCGAACATCGCGCTCGTCAAATACTGGGGAAAGCGCGATCTGACCTACAACCTGCCCGCCGCGGGCAGCGTCTCGATGACGCTCGATGGGATGAGCACCAGGACGACGGTGCGCTTTGACCCCGAGCTCGAGCAGGATCGCATCTCGCTCAACGGCGAGGAGCTCGAGCGCGGCAAATCTGCGCGCCTCGCGAGGTTCATGGATCGCGTTCGCATCATCGCGCAAAGTCAGGAGTTCGCGCACGTCGACACGGTCAATGATTTCCCCACGAGCGCAGGACTCGCGAGCTCCGCCTCGGGCTTCGCCGCGCTCGCGCTCGCGGCGACGAAGGCGGCTGGCGTGGATCTCGACCCGAGGAAGCTCTCGATCCTCGCGAGGCTCGGCTCGGGCTCTGCCGCCCGAAGCATCTACGGAGGTTGGGCGGAGATGATGCCCGGCGTGCTGGCCGACGGCACCGACTGCTACGCGCGCCAGATCGCGGACGAGTCCTACTGGGATCTTCGCTGCCTCGTGGCCGTGTGCGCCCAGGGACCCAAGGCGATCGGCTCGACCGAGGCGATGATGCAGACGGCGCGCACGGCGCCTTACTACGAGGCGTGGGTGGCGGATGTGCCACGCCACATCCAGCGCGCGCACGACGCGATCCAGGCGCGCGATTTCGAGGCGCTCGCCCTCATCGCCGAGGAGAGCTGCCTGCGCATGCACGCCTGCGCCATGGCCGCGAGCCCCGGCATCCTCTACTGGAAGGGGATCACGGTCGAGCTTATCCACCACATCCGCGCGCTGCGCGCGTCGGGCACGCCGGTCTTCTTCACGATCGATGCCGGCCCCCACATCAAGGCGTTTTGCACGCCCGATGTCGAGGATCGCGTCGCCGCATCCCTGGCAGAGATCGATGGCGTCCTCGATGTGCTCCACACCAAACCGGGCGCTGGCGCGCGCTTGATCTAGAGCACGGCTCGAACAACGCAACGCCCCTCTCGCGCAGCGCGTGAACCTCACGCGCTCCTCGCGCGTATCCACAACATCGTAAGAAATGTGAAGATTCGGGAAGTTCTACTCCCTCCCCATTCGTTCTTTTGTTAAGGTGTTGTGGTGAAAGTGACGCGTCAGTCACATTCTTAACACCCGAGACATACGGACTGCCAGAGATCACCTTTGGCGGCTCCACCACCGACAGCAGCGCAATCACGTGGAGTTGATACGCGAACAATTCGGCGAACTTCGCAGCTTGCTCCAGGGGCCACCCGCGCAGCAAACATGGCAGAATCTGTGCGCGATGCTCGAGCAATGGGACGAGGAGACCTTTGGAGAGGTCGCGCTCTCCTATGCCCTCGATCATTTGCGACGTTGGGATGACGCGATCCGAAGAGCCCCGAGGCGATGGCTCGACCGCGCCCGCGCGGGAAAACCACCGATCTTCTTGAGGCTGGCGCGCAGCGTCGACTTGCACCAGAGCGGGATCAGCGACGACGAGCTCTCCGCGCTCGCGCGCATCCCGGCGATGCGCCACATTCGCTGGTTGGATGTCAGCCGAAACTGGGTGCGCGCCGATGGCGCGCGCCAGCTGGCGACATCACCACACCTCGTGGGCCTGCGCGCGCTCGACCTCTCTTATAACCAGATCGGTGATCGCGGGCTGACGGCGCTCGGGCACGCCGCATCACTCCACGGCCTGCGCTCGCTCCGCGTGGCCAGAAATGACATCAGCCACACGGGGCTCGGGCGCCTGGGACGCGCGCCATTTATCCAGAACCTTCGAAGCCTCGATCTGAGCGCCAACTGGTTGCGTCGCGAGGCGGGCAAGATCCTCTCGGGCTGCCCCTTCGAGGAGCTCGAACACCTGAGCCTCTCGGGGAACCAGCTCGGCGACGAGGGCGTGCGTCCGCTGCTCGAAGGGAACTCCTCGCTCCAACATCTGCGCGTGCTCGAGCTTCGTCGCAATGATATCGGCCCGCTCGGAGCCCAGTACCTCGCGTGGCTCACCACGCACAACCGCCTCGAAGAACTCTACCTGGAAGGAAACCGCCTCGGAAATCAGGGCGTGCGTTACTTGACCGAATCCTCACGCCTGAAGCACCTGCGTATCCTCGAACTCACCAGCAACGACCTGCGTGACGAGGCGATGTGGGCGCTCGCTGACGCGCCACACCTGGAGTCACTGCATACGCTGGATCTTGGCCGCAACTGGCTCACCTCCGAGGGCGCGGCGATCCTCGCCAGAGCGCGCGGTCTCGACGCGCTCCGCGAGCTCTCGCTGGCGGCAAACCAGCTCGCCGATGAGGGCGCCAGAGCCCTGGCCGAATGGGACGCGCTAAAGCACATCGAGACCCTCGATCTTCGCCACAATGACCTCGAAGTCGGCGCCATGCAAGCGCTCGCTGGCGCCGCTCACTTCGAGCAGCTCCACGCCCTCTTTTTGGACAACAACCCGATCGGCGATCGCGGCCTCGAGATCCTCGTCAGCGGCCTCGAGCCGCTCGAGACGTTGAGCCTCGAGAACACCTCGATCGGCGATGAAGCGATCCGACACCTCGTCGAATCACGCGCCATCGAGAACATCCGCGCGCTCAACCTGCGCCACAACGATCTCACCGATCAAAGCGCCGCGCTGCTGGCGCGGTGCGCCTCGCTCGCTCGCGTCGAGGAGCTCGATCTGCGCTACAACCGGATCACTGGACGTGGCGCCAACATGCTGGCAAACTCCCCGCATCTCCCCGAGTTCGTCCGCGCCACGTGGCGTGCGCGCGTCGTCTAAAACGCCCTCACTCCTACCCAAAACGGTGACGCCCCATGAGCTCATGGTTCTACGAGGCCGACATGTCCTCGTTCGGGGAACTACGCAGCCTCCTCCACAAAGGCCCTATCGCGTGGAACGAGATCTCGCTGCTGCTCGAAAAATGGACCCCTGACGAGAGCTTTCACGACACCGTCATCCCCTACGTCCGCGATCACATCGCCAAATGGCCTGAAGGCTTCGCCACGCCTCCAGGTCGCTGGAAGCGTTGGTTGCTACACGGCTACGAGGTGCACCCGATGGTGCTCTTCGACACCCTCGATATGAGCAACCGGCACATGGAGAGCAAGGACCTCGACACCCTCGCCAAGCTCTCGTGCATCAAGCACACGCGGGTGCTCAACTTCGAATCTTGCAACCTCTACCCCTTCGAGTTGACGCCTTTCTTCGAGCGCGAGGTCTTGCCGAACGTGTCCGTGTTGCGGCTAAACCGCAACAACCTCAGCGGAGAGCGCGGCGCGGAGTTGTTCCGACGCACCAAGATCGCAGGTCTACACACCCTGGGCTTGCGCATGACAGGGCTGGACAACCGCAGCATCGGAGCGCTGGTCAACTCGCCATCGGTGTGGACGCTGCAAATCCTGAAACTGAGCGGCAACATCCTCGACGAACATTCGCGCGCGCTGTTGTTCGAGACCGACAAGATGCTCTCGCTGAGATCGATCGACCTCAACCAGGTCGGGCTCACCGCGTCCAACCTAGGCGCGATGGCCCGAGCGCCTTGGCTGACGTCGTTGCGGTGGTTGAGCTTCGAGTTTACGGGAGCGCAGCACGCCAGCGCGCGGGCGCTCGAGAAGTTCCTCTCCTCGCCAGCGCTCGGGAACCTGGAATGCCTCGTCATCACCAACGGGTGGCTCGATGACAGGATCGCGCGCCATATCGCAGCGCAACCTCACCTGAGGAAGCTCAAGCACCTCGGCTTCAACGCCTACCCCGACCTCGAGCTGGCAAAAAAACACCCGCCAGCGTCGCGCCCTCAGGTGATGGCTGTGGGCGGGTGCACGGTGGCGGGGATAGAGGCGATCGTGGAATCGCCGCACCTCTCGAGGGAGGTCAAGGAGTACTGGATGCTCGCGCTCGAAGGTCTCGAATAATCGCGAGCACGATATCAAGAGTCGAAGCGATCGCGCACTGCCATGCTCGCGGCGAACGCCATCAGGATCGAAATCACCACCATCAAACCGCGAAGCAACGAGGGCTCCTGCGCCTCGCGCTGGACCACGGCCTTCGTGATATCGAGGCTCTCGGCGGTGAGCTGCCCTGCGATCAAATCACAACTCAGGGGAACATGAGCCGCGCCGCTGACCTCGGGAGCATCCCACACGCCGGGCATGATCAGGCTCGCGCGCACGTAGCGCGAGATCTGCTCGTCATGTGCCCTTGCTCCATCAACACACGAGGTGGACGCCACCGCCTCATCGCTCACGTCTCCATCGATCGAAACCTTGTAGAGCAATCCCTCTCGCCAGCGCTCGGCGCGCTCGGGGAGATCGAGCGAGACCTGCCTGCCGATCCTCCCCTCCATGCTCTGGAGCTCGCTGATGTTCAAGCGAACATCAGCGTCGCTCTTTAGCACATCGCGAAACGAGAGCGTGTCCACCTCGAAGTTCCAGCGATGCTTCACCTGGCAATCCGATGGGGTCTTACAATCGACAAAGCGAAGCTGATAACGATCGCCAGCGATGAACCCGCGCACAGGCTCGATGAGGTAGATCCCGTTCGATGCGGGGCTGTTGTTGATGTGCAGTTGAAGGAGCGTGTCCTCTCCCTTGTCGAGGTTGACCATCTGGAGATGATCGTACCAGGTCGCCTTGGGCTGCTTCGCGAACCAGGAGTTCGCGGTCTGAAGAATCACCCCCTGAGCATCTGCGGGGAGCACCGTATCGCTCCCGAGATGAATCGCCGATTTGAACTGCCCAGGACAGGTCGCGCTCGCGGTCGACGCGAAAAACGAAGCTCCAACAGCGAGTGTCAGCGCGAGGGTGGCGATCGAGGAGAGGCGGCGATTCATGGGAGGCTCCTTGGGTTTGGAGAGGCTGGCGAGTGATCCAATAGGATCAACCATCAAGCCGAGTCACTTCTTCCGCTGATCGCGAGAAGTCCTGACGATCACACGACATTCAGCGCGATATGTTCACACCCTTTCGGCAAATCACCGAGCACGCCATCCCAATCACTCGTCTTCGCGCCGACGAGCAGCGAGAAATCACCGCCCCCTGCCCCGCTCGGCTTGCACGCGAGCCCAGACGCGCGCGCTCGCTCGGCGAGCGCGCGGTGCAATGGCGTCGAGATCGGCGCATGACACAAAGCTCCGAGCGCTTCCATGGCGCTGTCCGCGCGATCGATCACCTCGACAAACGCCACCGCGTCAGCAGCCTCCAGCGCCGCGATCCCATCCTCGGCGCATCGCGCGATGCGCTCGAGCGCATCGCGCACCTCACCAGGGTGCTTCGCGAGCGTCCCCTCCACGCGACCGATGAGCTCGGTGGAGCTCGCTGGCGCGCCTGTCCAGATCGCCTCGATCCTGATCAGCTCGGGCAACAGGTCGAGCCTGGCAACCCTGGCAACCCCGCCCGCGTGCTCACCGCGTGAGCTATCCTGCTCGAGCAGTGGGAATGGCTGTTGTGGTTCGTCGAGTTTGTAGGCGAGCACGCCTCCAAAGCACGCGGCGGCGATGTCGCCGCCGCTGCCGCGACCGTTCTGGATCTCGCGGTGCGCGGCGAAGGCTGTCGCGAAACGTTCCATTGGCGAGAGCTGCGGCGCGACCGCTTCGAGCAAGGCCGCCGTCGACGCGGCGCTCGAGCCGAGCCCGAGCTTTTCGCCGCGATGGTAGAGCTGGCTGACATCGGCGAGCAAGGAATCGAGCACGCCCTCATCCGCGCGCGCGTGGCGGAGCACCGCGCGAGGGAGCGTATCACTGGCCTCGAAGTCAGCCCCTTCCACGCGATATCCAGGGGGCAGCTCATCATGCTGGCGAATATGAACAAAGCGATCCATGGCGCACACCAGCGACCATCCCCCCGCGAGCACGGCGTACTCGCCGAGCAGGAAGAGCTTCCCAGGCGCGGAGCCAAGCGTGTTCTCTCTGTTTGTCATCAAGAGACCTCCAACGAGCACAAGAAATGGCTGGGGCCAATGAGCTTGTCCTGAGAAGGACAAGCCTCATCGGCCCCAGCGTCAAGGTCTAGCGCGTGTCCTCATGGACACGCGCGAAGCATCAGGATGCCTCATTTGGCGAGACGATCGCGCGCAGGTACTCGCGCTTCATGCGCGCGATACTCGAGAGCGGGATCTCCTTGGGGCACGCCGCCGCGCACTCGCCGATGTTGGAGCAGTTGCCAAAGCCCTCTGCGTCCATCTGGTCGACCATGCGCTTGACGCGACGGCTACGCTCGGGGTGCCCTTGAGGCATGAGCGTGAGGTGCGAGATCTTGGCGCTCGTGAAGAGCGAAGCGCTCGCGTTGGGGCATGCCGCGACGCATGCTCCGCAGCCGATGCAGGTCGCCATATCGAAGGCGCGATCGGAGGTGTCCTTTGGGATCAAGATCGTGTTCGCGTCTGCGTGAGGGCCGGTGCCGACCGAGACATAACCGCCAGCGGCGATGATGCGATCGAAGGCGTCGCGGTCGACCGCGAGGTCGCGAATCACCGGGAAAGCATCTGCTTTCCAGGGTTCGATGGTGATCGTCTCGCCGTCGTGGAAGTCACGCATGTAGAGCTGACATGTCGCGACCGCGCGGTTTGGCCCGTGGGCCTGACCGTTGATGACGAGACCACAGGTGCCGCAGATGCCTTCACGACAATCACTCTCGAACTCGACGGGCTCCTTGCCATCCTTCATGAGCTGCTCGTTGAGCAGATCCATCATCTCGAGGAAGGAAGCATCCTCGCTCACGCCCGAGACCGCGTAATCTTCGAGCCGACCAGGACTATCGGGGCCATCCTGTTTCCAGATCCGAAGTTTCAAATCCATGGGTACTTATCCTTGTATCTGGCTCGCCGCCCGCCCGCGCTCAGATGGCGGGCACGAGGGCGACGAAACGTGCATCACTTGTAGCTGCGTTGCGTGAGCTTGACGTTTTCGAAGGTCAGATCCTCTTTGTGGAGCTTGTGATCCTTGCCTTCGCCTTTCCACTCCCACGCGGCGACATACGAGAAGTTCTCGTCGTCACGAAGCGCCTCGCCCTCGCTTGTCTGGTGCTCGCTGCGGAAGTGACCGCCAGCGGACTCGTCGCGCTCGAGCGCGTCGCGCGCCATGAGCTTGCCGAGCTCGAAGAAGTCCGAGACACGCAAGGCGAGCTCGAGCGTCTTGTTGAACTGCGAGTCGGAGCCAGGCACGAACACGGTATCCCAGAACTTCTCCTCGATCTCCGGGATCTTCTCGAGCGCCTCCTTGAGGCCAGCCGCGTCGCGCTCCATGCCGACGTGATCCCACATCGTGAGGCCAAGCTCGCGGTAGAGCTCGAGGACGGTGTGACGCGTCTTCGACTTCTTGCGCTTGCCGTCGGGATCGAGCACGCGCTTGATCTGCTTCTTGACGCTGTCGGTCGCCTCCTTGAAGGGGTCCGAATCGAGAGACACGGGCGGGAGCTCCTCGCTGGCGAGGTAATCACCGATCGTGTAGGGCAGCACGAAGTAGCCGTCACACAGCCCCTGCATGAGCGCGGATGCGCCCAGGCGGTTGGCGCCGTGGTCCGAGAAGTTCGCCTCGCCCAGCACGTAGAGCCCGGGGAGGTTACTCATCAGGTTGTAGTCCACCCAGAGACCGCCCATGGTGTAGTGCACCGCGGGGTAGATGCGCATCGGCACCTCATAGGGATCATCGCCCGTGATCTCCTTGTAGATGTCGAACAGGTTGCCGTAGCGCTCGGAGATGGCGGGCACGCCGAGGCGCTCGACGGCGTCTCGGAAATCGAGGAAGACCGCGAGGCGATCCTTCCCAGGTCCGACGCCGCGCCCCCTGTCCGTCATCATCTTCGCGTTGCGCGATGCCACGTCGCGAGGCACGAGGTTACCGAACGTCGGGTAACGACGCTCGAGGTAGTAATCTCGCTCCTTGCTATCGATCTCATGCACATTGGCCAAGCTGTCCTGACGTTCCTTTGGAACCCAGACGCGACCATCGTTACGCAGTGATTCACTCATCAGCGTCAGCTTCGACTGCTGCTCGCCGGAGACCGGGATACAGGTCGGGTGAATCTGGACGTAGCAAGGGTTGGCCATGAAGGCGCCGCGACGGTGCGCGCGCCATGCGGCCGAGCCATTGGAGTTCCAGGCGTTGGTCGAGAGGAAGTAGACGCGACCGTAGCCGCCCGAGGCGAGCACCACGGCGTGGGCGCTGTGCTGCTCGATCTCTCCCGTGATCAGGTTGCGCACGATGATGCCGCGCGCCTTCCCGTCGACGACCACGAGATCCATCATCTCGCGGCGAGAGAAGAGCTCGACCTTGCCGCGATCGACCTGGCGCATGAGCGCCTGGTATGCGCCGAGCAAGAGCTGCTGACCGGTCTGGCCCCTGGCGTAGAAGGTACGCGAGACGAGCGCGCCACCGAACGAACGGTTGGCCAACTCTCCGCCGTACTCACGCGCGAAGGGGACGCCCTGAGCGACAGCCTGGTCGATGATGTTCGCGCTCAACTGCGCGAGGCGATAAACGTTCGCCTCGCGGGAGCGGAAGTCACCACCCTTAACCGTGTCGTAGAAGAGGCGCCAGACGGAGTCGCCATCGTTGGGGTAGTTCTTGGTCGAGTTGATCCCGCCCTGAGCCGCGATCGAGTGCGCGCGGCGAGGGGAGTCGTGGATGCAGAAGGACTTGACGTTGTAGCCAAGCTCTGCGAGCGACGCGGCCGCCGAAGCGCCCGCCAAACCTGTCCCCACCACGATGATGTCGAACTTGCGCTTGTTGGCCGGGTTGACGACCTTGACGTGTTGCTTGTGATGGTCCCATTTTTCTTCAATGGGACCTTCTGGAACTTTCGAATCGAGAATCGACGACATACGTCACGCTCCCTATCAGATCAGAGATTGGTGAGGAAAATGTAGACCGGAATACCCAAAAACCCTGCGGACAACGCGGCAGCAACCACGATGGCTGCGAGCGTGGCGGGCTTCTCCAGACGCCAGTTGAGCGCGCCGATCGATTGGAAAGCGCTCCAGAATCCGTGGCGAAGGTGCGCGAACACCACGCCCATGCAGAACATGTAGAAGGCAACCCAACCCGGGTTTTTGAACGCGTGCACCACGCGTGCGTACAGGTCAGTGGCTTGTTCGCCGTTGACGGTCGTGGTCTTGTTCGCGATCTCCGCGGGCGAGAACACGCCGTATTTGAAGTGCAGCACGTGCGTCACGATGAAGACAAAGAGAATGCCCCCGGTGAAGATCATCCCGCGAGAGAAGACGCTGAAGTAACTCGGCCCGCCCTTGGAGCGCTGCGCCGCCTGGTAACGCACAGGTCCCGCCGCCTTGCGGTTCGAGACCTGCAAGCCGAGCGCGACCGCCACGTGCAGCAGGAAGATGCCGATAAGTCCAAGCTCTAAGGCCCAGAGCAGCGGGCCAAGATCATGCAACCCCTTGGCGTAGGCGTTAAAGGCCGTGCCGTCGCCGTAAAGTTGGAGGTTGCCCAGCAGGTGCGTCACGATAAAGCCGACCATCGCCAGCCCGGAGACCGACATCAGGTACTTTCGGCCAAGTGACGAGTTCAGCGCTTTCTTCAAGGGAACCATGTTTACTCCCAGGTTTCATTCTCTAGAAGTCGTCGCACCGACTTTTGCTCCCAAGCTCGTCGGTACATATCGCTTCCACGGTCTACGATGCATCAAGAGGGGTGAGTGATTCACCTTCGACGTTCCTCTTGGCTTCGCTGTCTATCAACATTTATTGCAGTGCACAACAAAGGACCCACTTGTATTCTCTACGAGTGAGGGTCGTCGCCTTTATGGCGCCCTCCCATACCACGGCTGTCACTCGGTTGCCACAATCAATGGTCTTCGAACACGCGTTCGACGGCGTAAAATCGACCTCTTTTCGAGTACAGCGCCAACCTCCAAACTGCTCACAAATGATGTCGGTGCTACAATCGCGCATCGATGCCATCCTGTAGGACGCGAAATACACCGTCGAAGTCTCCTTTCAGGCAAACTCGCTGATGCGCTCTGATGATGCCCCACAACAAGCCGCCACGCCCCTCGATGACACCGCGCCCGAGGCCGAGCTCGAAGACTTTAGCCGCGCGCGCGCGCTCGAACTTATCCTCTACACTCACGACGACAGCGCGGGAGGGCTCACGCCATGGCGCATGTCACAGATCGCCTATGTCTTCGCGGCGCTCGCGCACCTCTGGTTAGAAGATGCCTGGCAGCTCGATTGGTTGCTCGCTGATCTCTTGTTATTGGCAGGCGCAGTGATCATCCTCTTTCTGAGGGGCGCGCTGCTCGGCTGGGTGCTCGCGATCCCCGGGCTGCTGCTCCCGCTGCTGACCGCCAGAGATCAGCTCACGCAATCAGTGATTCTCCTCCTGCTCGCCGCGAGCGCGGCGCTCTCTCTTGGAAAGGGCGCCTACGATACGCACAAAAACAAGGGGCGCGCTCGCGAGGGTGAGAATCACTCCTCCCCTCCTGGCTTGCTCTCATCCTGGCGAGTGGTTTGCGCCTCGACCTACGCGTTGGCCGCGGTCCACAAGCTCAACCGGGAGTATTTCGACCCCGAGTACAGCTGCGCGGTTTATGGCTGGGACAAGGTGATCGATTACTGGAACCTGCCCCCAGAGATCTTGCCTGCGGCGATCGTCGCGCTCATGCCTGCGATCACGGTCGGTTGCGAGCTGACGATCTTCGCGCTCTACACCGCCGGATACGCCAGACCTGCACGGCTTATCTCGATCGCATTTCATATCCCCTTGACGCTGACCATGGCGCCAGCGTTTGCCATGGTCATGCTCGCTGGCCACGCCTCGTTTTTGACGAGGCAGGAGATCGATCGCGCGCGCGAGGTAATAAAGAGCAAGGCAGGGATCGTGCTCGGCCTCGTCGCGCTGATCCTCACCGCCGTAAGCCTCGCGCTTCACGGGATGCCTCTCCCCGAGGTGAGCATGATCCCCAAGGAGTGGCTGCTCTGGTTCTTGACGCTGCTGTCCGCTTGTTGGATCGCGACGCTCGGCCTCAAAAGCAGCAAAAGAGAGGAGACTGGTGACGATGGCGCTGCGCTGTTCTCGCTCTCTTTCTCGAGCGCGCTCCCCATCCTGACGGCGCTGGTGTTTTGGGGGAACGGGCTGACGCCATACGCGGGGGTGCAGTATCAACACGCCGCCGCGATGCTCAGCAACCTGCGCATCGATCAAGGATGTTGGAACTCCTACCTCTTCCCCGAGTCGGTGCGCTTGCGGGACGACTACATCCGCGTCGATCGCGCCTACTTCAACGCCCCTGGCGCGATCCCTGATTACGAAAACATCGTCACAGAGCAGCTCTGGAGCCCGCCTCAATTGAGGCAAATGCAGCGAAACTGGTGCAAACCCTCGGCGCGCCCTTTTTATCTCGAGGGCACGTGGCGCGGAGAGCATTTTGTGATCGAGGATCTCTGCGCGCTCGGGCACGACGAGCTCCCCTTCGAGGGAGCTGGCGCGTTTGGCGTCGAGCTCTTCCCGAACGCGCTCCGCTTCCAGAAGAACCTCGAGCGCGCCTGCCCGCAAAAGTGCATCCATTAAAAAAGAAGCGGGTTCGA
>Ga0208061_100052_pt1 | contig 38138 bp, 30 predicted proteins | sample DeeseametaMP0555_FD_184209 | JGI IMG/M metagenome (GOLD analysis project Ga0208061, IMG submission 184209) | Marine microbial communities from the Deep Atlantic Ocean - MP0555 (SPAdes) | ecosystem: Environmental > Aquatic > Marine > Oceanic | place: South Atlantic Ocean | collected 2011-01-23 | reverse complement strand
TTGCGTCTTGGTGCTTCGAATGTAGCGATGAGTTTTGCCATGGCACTCTTTTGCAAAACTCATCGCTACACTCGAAGCGCGAGTTTCCCTCCTGGCGCAGCCGGGGGGGACAAAACACGCCGTTTCACCTGCGCTAGCGCATCGTGGTTCGAAGGGGGCTCACCGCTTCTCCATGGCAGGCGTGTTTCGGGGGGGCCGGAGTTCGAATATCTTCAACACCCTCCATAGCTCATCGCCTGAGCAAAAAGCAGGCCACGGAAAAGTTTTACGCGCTGGTTATCTTTTTCGACCTGCCCTCAAAACTTTTCCGTGGCCTGCTTTTTGCGCGCCGCGACGTCGGCGCCCCCTAAAAAAAGATCCCATCGAACACCGCGCGCGGCTCCTGCGTCAGCGTCCTCTTGAAGAAGTCCGCCATCACCCGATCGAAGTTATCTCGAGGATGCCGCGCGAACACCTGCTTGACCTCGTGCTTGCTCAACCCGAAGCGTTTCACACCACGCGTATGCTCGATCCAGACCGCCTGGCGAAATGCCTCGGCCGCAGCGCTCGCCCCCGCGAGAGGCAAGACCCTGTGATTGAGCAAGATGCACTCCTTGAGCGTCTGCCTGGGCACATCACTGTCCTCGAGAAGCGACGCCGTCTCGCGCTCGAACAACGCCCAGCTTCGCAACATGTAGTGCTCCCCCTCATCCTGTTCGCTCACCAGACCAAGGTCGTGCAGCATCGAGAGCAGGTAGACCACGCCCCCCTCCATCTCGATCCCATCTCGCGCCATGATCAGGAGCGCGAAATCCGCCAGGCGACGGCAGTGATTTCGCAACCCGTCGCCGCTGTAAGGAGAGTAGCGATCAAAGATCTGATCGGCGCTCGTGACGAGCTCGCTCCGCGAAACTGATGTCAGAAAACTCTGCATGCCGACCCCTCCGTTGGCCGCCTGTCAATGAGATGCATCTCCTAACAGAATGCACGGTATCGGGCGTAGGTCGCAAGAAGCCTTGGAGAATGTGTGGAATGAAATCCGCGATTTCGCGTATAATTTCGAGAGTGAGGTGGAGGACCCAGCACGTGGGAGGTGCACCATCGAACTCTCGAGCATCATCGGACTGACCGCGGGCGCCCTGCTCTTTGGCCCCACAGCCTGGCTCCTCTACAAGGACGCGCTGGGTAGGCGTCGCCTCGTCTTGCAGAACGAACGCTGGCGAACACACCTCCTCGAATCCTTCAACGAACCCTCCGCCACGCTCGATGAAACCTCACCGCTCCTCCCTCACCGCACCAGCGGATCGACACGCGGCGTCAAGTTAACCTGGGCGCTTCGCCCCGATGGCGTCAAACCCTTTGCTAACCTCACCCTCGAGATGGAGCGCTCCGAGGAGCTGCCGATGTTGCCGCCCCTCCAGCTCTCCTGGAGGGGCGGCGAGCGCACGCTGGCGAATGAAAAAATCGCCGGGCCGCCATGGAGCTTCGAGGACAGAGACTTCGATCAACACTTCGACTACGGCGGCGACGAGGAACGCATCCTCTCGTGCCTGTGGCACGGCGCCAGAGATATCCTCATCGGCCTCTCCGCGCTCGCGCGCTTTCGCACCTGCTGGCTTATCGTCCACGAGAACAGGTTCAGCGTTCGCTGGCGCATCCCTCAACGCGAGGTCGAAGATCCGGCGGTCTACGCGATGCTGCGCTCGGCGGTCGAGCTCGGCCTCGAGATCTGCGCGCCACGAGAAGTGATCACCCCGAGCAGACTCAGCAGCTACGCGGATGACGCCGAATCACCGGGGAGCACACGCGCGCTCGAGCTCCTGTTTCAAAAGCACCCGAACAGCGCCGCGGGGGCGCGCGCCGCGAGAGCGATCCGCGCCAACGATGCGCTGGCGATGATGTTGATGGCGACCTTGCACGCGCCTCACCTGCTCGAGGAAGAGCTGCAATGGCTCGCGCTCGATGATGGGATGCGTCACAACCCGAGCGCACCACGCAGGCGGCAAGCCCTCGACGCTGTGCTCGAGCGAGGGTTGCTCGCGAGGCCGATCCTGCAATCGGCGCTCGAACATATGGCCATCAATGAACCCGATCCCGAGCTGAGAGCCTTCGCGCAAACACACGCGCTCCGCGTCGGAAAGGAGAGCCCGCACATCGACGCCGCCAGTGTCATGCTCGCCGCACAACGCTTGCTCAAACATACGCGCAACCTCGCGCCCACCACGCGCCAGCGCCTCGAGCTCGCGTTGATGCAGACGTCCGCCAGGCCAGGACTTCAAACCTACATCCGGCTCGCCGAGCGCAGCACGGACAAGATCCTTCGCTACTCCTCGCTTCGCGCGCTGAACAGCAGGTTCCCTCACGACCCCGAAGCGATCGCCACGCTCGCGGCGCGCACCCACGCCGAGCCGATCCCCTGGATCGCGGACTGGTGCCAGCGCGCGCTCGAGGAGGGCTGTAAGGAGCGCGTCGTCTGCGATATCCTCGAGGATATCGCGCGTGACACCTCGCGCGTCCTCAGGACGCGCATGGTCGCAGCCTGCGCGGTTCCCATGCGCACGGGGAGCCTGCTGATGCGCTTTATCATCAGCCAGGAACTCTCACTGGCAGAACGAATCGAGGTCGCGCGCGTCCTGACCAGAACCCAACAGGGAGAGCGCGCCAGGAAAGCCTTCAAGCAGTCATTGCGCAATGCGCACCTGGAAGAGCGCGACGCCATCTTCATGGCGCTGGCGATGGCGAGCGAACTCGTCTGGACGCTCGAACTCCTGAGCACCGCCATCGCCAGCATCTCGGGTCAAACGCGCTGCGTGATCCTTGATGATTGGCTCGCGCGCGATGAGTTCGCGCGCGCCGAGCTTGGATTTATCGAGCTGATCACGGTGATGATGCTCGATGATCGCGCTGACAGCGTGCACCGACGCGCAGCGCAGCTGCTCTCGGAGGTCGGCTCCCCGAAGGTCGTCCCCAGGCTACGGCTCTTACTCACCCACGAGGAGGCGCGCAGCGTGGGACTTCGCACACAACACGAACTCCAGCGCATCCTCTCGCTCGAGCGCATCATCAAGGCGATCCATGCACGCGTGGATCGCATCGAAGGAGGTCTCACCCTCTCCAGACCGAGCGATCATCAGGGCGCCATCACAATGACGGATGTGCGCGGCCAGCTCGAGCTGCTCGAGCACGAGCGAGACGTTCAGAGCTGACCTCTACTCCGCGCCTGCGCCAAACGGTGAGGGCTCGCCAAAGCTCCAGTAAGCCCAACGCACGCGCCTGGCGAGCCGCAACTCGAACCCGCCCGTCCCCGAGTGATGCACCAGGGTTCGCGCATCATCGGTGCCGACATCATAAATCAATGGCGTGCTCCCATCCTCGAAGCTGACCTCGATATGCCACACCTCGTGTGACGTCCCTGCGGCGTCCTCGACTTCACGCTTATCCACCACCTTCAACACCCCCTTTCGCCATGAGGGCGTGCGCGCGTGCGAGTTGATCTGACCGGAGAACACCTGGAGCTCCTCGCGCAACCCCACCTTCAAGGGGAGCGCTCGCACGGCGAGGAACAACTGCTCCTCGAAGACGCCTCGGTCTGGCCACGTCAGCTCGAGATCCCCCTGGCTCTCGTCCTCGAAGTAAGAGTGATAACGCCAAACAGGCTTTGCGCCGCGTAGGTCGAGGTACTTCGTCGTGATCCCGCACCACTCGTGCGAGGTCGTCACGGACTTCACCAGCGCGAACGGGTTATCTCGCCGCGAGAACGTGCTGGACGCGAACTGATACGGATAATTCTCGGTCGGCATCGTGTAGACCACCTGCGTCTTCATCACAGGGATGGTCTCCTCGCTGCCAGGCGTATCACTCTTGACCAGGAGCCTCGCGTCAAAGGGCTCCTTGACCTGCACGAGCGTCAGCTCGAACTCGCGCTGCTTGCCATAGCGCATCCTCGTCCCTTTGTATTTGGCGACCTCGGCCTTGCCATCGTGCCAACGCTTGCTGTCGGCGAAGTTCGTGACCTCGATAGGGGACACCGCCGCGCGAGTGCGCTCGAGCGCACTCGCGATGCCACCTGCGCCAGCATCCTCCGAAGCCGCAGGGCTCGAGGAGACGCTCTCGGGGGTCGCCTGCTTGCGCGGATCGCAGCCGAGCGTGGCGAGCGTCAGGGAGGCTGACAGGAGCAAGATGGGGGTGTACAACTTCTTCATCGCGGGTCCTTTCTCTGCTTCCTTGTTTCGGACCATGGGAGCGTCACCTCTGGGATGCGTGACGCGAGTGAATCCGTTCACTCGATCTTGCGCACCGACTCCGAAACCTCCACCTCGACGAGATGATCGATGTCCTCTGCTTTCCTGAGCGCGCGCTGGACGAACCTGCTCAACCTGACCTACCGCGTCCCACCCGAGCTGCTCGAGGAGTACGTCCCCAAAGGGGTCGAACTCGACGTGCAACAGGGCTCGGCGTTTGTCAGCCTCGTCGCCTTCGACTTCCTCGACACCAAGGTCTTTGGCATCCCCTGGCCTGGCTATCGCGACTTCCCGGAGCTCAACCTGCGCTACTACCTGCGTCACGGAGATCAGCGCGGCGTGGCATTTATTCAGGAGTACGTGCCAAAGAGGATCATCGCCAGGATGGCGCGCGCCATCTACAACGAGCCTTACGATTACGCGCCGATGTGGAGCAGCTGTGAAGAGGATGAAACCAGCCGCAAGTTCCTGCTCGGGTTAAAGGTCGGCGGCAGAGATCACACCATCCGCGTCGAGGCCACACCACCTGCCTACAAACCACCGCGAGGTTCCATCGGGCACTACTTCAAGGAGCACGAGTGGGGCTTTGGGCGCACTCACAGCGGCAAGACGCTCTCCTATCGCGTCGAGCACGAGGTGTGGGATGTCTACGACGTGCAGTCCTACGCGCTCGATGTCGATTTCGGCCTGTTGTATGGCGAAAAATGGGGATTCCTGGCGGATGAAAAGCCACTCTGCTCCGTCTTCGCGCTCGGCTCTCCCGTCAAGGTCTACCCCAAGGGAGACCTGAGCCACGTCCACGGAGAACCGATGGATGGCGACCTCCCTCCAGAACTGAAGGAATCATGAGCACTTCGAAGCTTGAAAACGTCACCATCGAAGCGCTCGTCGAGCGCTACGAGTTGATCCTCTTCGACGCCTACGGTGTGTTGGTTCGCTCGGACGGCGCCATCGATGGCGCCGCGGAGCTCATCGCGCACCTCAACGCCAGCGAGCACGCTTACTTCGTGCTGACCAACGACTCCTCGCGCCAGATCGCGACCGCGGCGGCGCGCTACCAGGAGCTCGGGCTCGCCATCCCGCAGGATCGCGTCATCACATCAGGCAGCCTACTCGATCGCTACTTCGAGGAGCACGACCTCCGCGGCGCGCCCGCGCTCGTGCTCGGTCAGGGAGACGCCGTCGAGTACGTGCGAAAGGCTGGAGGGGATGTGCGCGAGACGCGCTTTGGCGAGGAGCCCGCGGTGATTGTCATCGGCGAGCTCCCCGAAGAGAACCTCAAGCAGGACCTCGAGGTTCTTGTCACCGCGCTGCTTCGTAGCGTGGATGCAGGCAAGCCCCCGAGGCTCGTGCTCCCCAACCCCGACCTCATTTACCCGAGCAGCGCGACGACCTTTGGCCTCACCGCCGGCAGCGTCGCGCGCATGTTCGAGTCGATCCTCGAGGAGCGCTACCCTGGCCAGGACCTGACCTTTGACAGGTTGGGAAAACCACACCCGTTTATCTATGCAGAAGGGTTGCTGCGCGCTGGCTTCACGCTCGAGGAGAAGCAGAAGACGGTGATGATCGGCGACCAGTTGGCCACCGACGTCCAGGGCGCGATGAACTTTGGCGTCGACGCCGCGCTCGTGAGCACGGGGTTATCCTCGCTCTCGCACGTCCCTGACGATTGGCCATGCAAGCCAACCTATTTGCTCGAGAGCCTTCGCATGAGCGCCGTCACTCGTTGACGGCCTCGAGCCACGCCTGGACGATCTCGCCGTCGACATCGATGGCGTTGCTCGGGTGCTCGATGGTGTTCGATGTCACCAGTGATTCGGCGCCCACGCGCTCGAGCACGAGGTCGGCGTCATCGGCGAACACCGCATGAATCCCCAGACAAACCGGTGAGGCGAACCCCATCTTCACGAGCGGCTTGAACGTGCGCGCGAGCGTCTGTCCGGTGGAGATGATGTCATCGAGGATCACGAGCTGACGGTCGATATGCTCGGAGATGTCCTCGACCTGAACCTCGACATCACGATCGCCGTGGCGCACTTTCTCGAAGATGGCGCGTGGCGCATCGAGCGTGTCAGCGAGCGCGTCGACCCACTGCTCGCTCTCGGAGTCCGGGCCGATGATCACCGGGTCCTCGACGTTGGCCTCGACCCAGCGCGCGAGCGCTGGCGCGGCGCTCACGTGGTACGTGTCGATGTCATAGATCTGCCCGAGATCAGACCAGCGATGAAGGTGCGGATCGACCGTCACGAGCGCATCGAACAACCCCGAGAGCAACCTCGCGAAATACACCGAGGTGACCCCCTCCCCCTGATGAAAGCGCTCGTCCTGGCGCATATAGGAGAGGTAGGGCGCGACGAGCGTCAGGTGCTGGGCGCCGAGATCTCTGGCCGTGCTCGCGAGCATGGCCAACCTCAAAAAAATCGCATCCGGTTGCGCCATCGAGCAGACAATCGTCACACGACGCCTCTGGACATCGCCCATGATCTGGACATAAGACTCCCCGTCTGGAAACGAGCGGAGGTGAACCTCGACGAGCTCTCCCCCCGCTTCGACGAGCCTGCTGGCGAGTCTTTCGTTCCCCGGATATGTGAGGATGATTGGGCGTGCCAAGTTGAACCTCTGAAAGTGCTGCCCGAGAGCCTGTAATCAGCAGATGGGCGCATGATTTGAAGTCAAACCGCCCGACGCGCTAAACTATAAACGAGTCGATCGATCTCTCCTTTTCACGCGGTCGGCTCCTGCAACGCTCGCCAAACCACGAACTCGCGAGATTGTAGTCAACCCGTGCTCGAATGCAATGACAGCATGAAGCTCCCCTTTTACAACCTCTGGTTTGTCACCGCGCTCTTCTCCTTCGCGCTCATCGCCTGCGGCGATCCCGAGGGTCCTGACGACGCTCCCGGCGACAACAACGCCACCACGCCCACGACCACCCAGGATATGTCCTCGAGCGAGCAGGACATGGGCGCGGTCAACAACACGGTATCGCCAAACAACACAGCTGACATGGGTGGCCCCATCACGGCCACAGATATGAACTCGGAGCAGGATCTCGACGTCGCGGAGTTCGACGCCGGAGACCCCTACCCCGAAGATGCCTGGACGATCCGCGTCGAGGAAATGACCGCGCTGCATCGACCCGGTCCTGAAGGGTGCCTGCGCGCGACGAACGAGATGCTCCCCGTCGGGCAAGTCCTCGAGGTGCTCGCCGCGAACACACACTGGCTCCTTGTCCATGATGGCGGCGAGGCCAGAGGTTTGCTCGCGCGCGCCGATATCTCGGAGCTCTCGCGTCCCTATGAAGCTGAAGACCTCCCGAAAGGCGCGCTCGGCCGCGTCACAGACCTCGTGGCGCTGCACACATGGGGCGAAGAAGGCTGCCCTCGTAAGCTCGGCGTCGACCTCGAGGCGCTGGCCGAGATCGAAGTCCTGGCCAAGTTCCACGATGACGCCTACAGAGGTTGGGCGGTCACCGACCACACGCTCACGCTGGCGCCTGTTCGAAAGATCGAGGCCAACGGGATGTCCTTCCCCTGGGAAGCTGCCGTGCAGCTCGTGCAGACGATCCCATCGGGAGGATTTATCACTGGCGGCGGCGTCCTGATCGGCCCCAGACATATCCTGACCGCCGCGAGCCTGAAGGCGGACGAGACCTTCTGCTACTCACGCGCGCCGCGCACCGAGCTCTCGCTCGACACGCTCTCGTTGAGCTGTGGTCGTATCACCTCGGTGACCAGACATCCTCGTGGCGTGGATCTGGCGATCCTCGAGATCGAGCTCCCCGAGCCAGGCCCCCACGCAAAACTCGCCGACGCCTCACCGGCACCGGGCGACTCGTTCTACACGACGGACTTCTCGACGTTAAAGCGCGGCTCGCTGCGCGATGGCACCATCGCGCGCGTCGGCAACGATAACGCCGAGTGCGCGGATTGGCCCGCGCAGTCGACCTTCTCCTCGAAGGAGATGTTGATCAGCCCCGGTGATGCCGGAGGCCCCGCGTTCAAGGGAGATACGCTGATCGGTATCGTGCACGGCCTGCGTTGTCAGCAAACCGAGGGCGAACCTCCGCACCTCTTCATCAACATCGCTGGCGTGCGCGCCTTCATCGACGAAGTGCTGCAAAGCCCGCTGCCATGAACATCCTGTTCACTCGGTGATTTCGCTCAGGAAGCGCTCCCAGATCCAGGCGCCTTGCGAGAGCTGCTCGCGGTGTTCGAGCCAGAAGTTGGCCATGGTCTTCTCGAGCAACCAGCCACGCGCCTGCTCGAAGATCTCTCGGGAGGCGTCGTCGGCGTTCGAGGCGATATTGGCCAGGTGCACATCGAGCGCGCGTCTGGCGCGCGCTCGAACCTCGAGCGCGGTCGACAGCGCGGGCTCATCGCCGATCAAGGAGGGCAACCGGCGCTCGCGATCGGCGCGTGCGATCTCGACGTAACTGCGAGCCTCCTGACGCCTCTGCGCACCGGGGAGCCAGTTCGCCGCGCGCCCGGCGAGTTCGTATTCTCCAGCGGCGATGAGGCTTCGGACATCTCCAAAGTCAACGCCATAAGAGGCCACGTTTGCCTCGTGAAACTGGCTCGGTTCGCATAACTCGAAGCCGCGCTCGCGCGAGAGCGAGAAGTAGATGGTGTGGTACCCAGCCTCGCGCTCACCTTCGGCGCGCATCCAGCTTCGCGCTTCGTAGAAGCCGTCCTGCTCGCAAACAAACACGTGCTCGCGCAACCAGACGCCATCGACCTCGCGCTGTGAAATACTCCACTCTTTCATAAAGGTGCGCCGAGACATCCAGGCATCATCAGGACCATCGAAGCGCGCGACCCAACACGATCCCGCGCCCGCGACAAACGCCCGGACTTCTCGCTGGTTCCCGCTCTCCAACCGCGATCCGTCGAGCAGCTCGAGGATGTTGCACGCGGGGAGAGGTTCGCGATGGCGCGCTGGTGGATTCCAAATCTTGCTCACGTCTTCTCCCGATGAAGCGACTGGCGCGCGCGGTTACTCTGGACGTAGTGCGCCGCGGCCTCCCTCTCCCTCCGGGCAGCGATCCATTGCGCGGCGCGTTCGGCGCGCTCCCAATCTCTCTGCGCGACGAGGCTGCGAACATCGCCAAAGTCTACGGCGATATGACCTCGCCACCTGGCCGCCATCTGCACCGGGGTCAAGAGCGTGAACCCTCGCGAGTGCTGGTAGTTGACGTAGACAAGCTGCTCGCTCGCTTCGCCTCCCTGCCTCGGGAGCACCATGCTCGAGGCCAAATAATCGCCCTCGACCAACCCCTCGTAGCTTCGCTGACGTAGCTCGCCAAACTCCAGGTTCTTGACCCTGCGAGCCATCACGCGCTCCGCCTCGAACTCGAAAGAGTACGTGACACCAATAATTCGAGAGACAAAAGGAAACGTGTGATCGCCATCCCAACGGCTGAACACCACGATCGCAGGCATATGAAAGCTGTCATCGCGCAGACGCAATGGCTCACCACCACCGCGCAGCCAGAGCACCTTGTCACGCCGCGCCCCCATGACTTCTGAGGCCAATGGCCGAAACACCTGTATCATGACTCCGCCTCTGCCAATTCGATCGGACGCTTTCGCCTGTTCGTGATCGCGATGCCGACCGCGATCAACGTGAGGACACAGCCGAGCGCTGCGAGTCCCGAGAACCACTCACCCAACCATAAGATTCCCAGCAGTGACGCCCCCACCGGCTCCCCGAGCGTCGCGATCCCTGCCGTCGTCGGAGTCACGTATCGCAAGGACCACGTGAGCGCGGTGTGCCCGATCAACTGAGGAATCAACGCCGACAGGACAAGGTACAAGAACGACTCGCCGCTCGCCACTTCGAGCGGCACCCCTATCATAATAGATGCGAATAACAGGATAGACGCAGAAAAGAAACAAACTGCCCCCAGAAAACCCCAGACATCGAGCTCCTCGCCAAACCGCCGCACCATCAGAAAATAGAACGCCATCGCCAGCGCCCCGAGCAACGCCAACGCATCCCCCACCAGCGCGTCGCTCCCGCCGCCCGAGGTGAGATCATTCCAGCCAATGCAGAAGATCCCCGCGCTCGCCACCGCGAGCGACACCCATAACCTCCTCGTCGGCCGATCCTTCCCCGTGAACAACCCGATCAGCGCCAGCAACAAGGGCGTCGCGGTGACGAGCGTCACCGATGCCGCCACGCTCGTCAGCGTCAGCGACCACACCCAGGAGCCAAAGTGCACCGCGTAGAGCGCGCCTCCACACACCGCCCACAAGAGATGGCGATTGCTCAGGCGACCGCGCACGCGAGCGCGAATTGCCATCGGTAAGAGCAAGGTGCTCGCGATCGCGAGGCGCACCAGCGACATGATCAGCGGATGCGTGGGCTGCGCCTTCTTGAAGAAGATCGCCGCGAACGAGATCGAGATGATCGCGGCCGCCAACGCCACGCTCACCTTCCACCCCGCGGGGTGCTGCGATTCCCGGTTCATCCTTCCTGGATCTGCTGGAACGAGAGCTCGAAGCGCGCCAGGTATTTGCGCAACCTGTCCGCGTCATTGCTGCTCTTCTTCTCCAACCTCGAGACGGCAAACAACGCCCTGCCCGCTGCCGAGAGCGACTTGCTCTCGGCGCAGACGCGCACCACCTCGGCCAACTGCACGCGATCGAACAGGTCCAACGCCTCGACGCCCTCCTCGCCAAGCAACACCTCGAGCAACTTCTCGCCCTCGGTCTGCTCCTCGACCGTGCGCCAATCCGTGCGCAGACGCGTGATCTCCTCGTCGACGATCTCGTTGTTGATCCTTCCTCCGCTGGCGAGCGTCGACATGCGCGTCACCGAAGCGTTGAGGTCCCTGAAGTTCGCGCGCCAGCTCGCATCCGCGCCCATGGCAAAGTCCAGATACTGCTTCCTCGCCTCGCGGTTCATCGACACGCGCTCTCCGACGCGCTCGGTAAACCGATCGAGCTCGAAGTCGAGGTTTGGCTCGAGATCCTCGATGCGATCGCGAAGCCCTGGCAGCGAAAATGACCAGAGGTTGATGCGCGCCAGCAAGTCCTCCCGGAACTCCCCCTTCGAGACGCGCTCGCGCAACGCGCGATTGGTTCCCGCGATCAGCTGGAAATCACTCGTCACCTCAGAGTCCGCGCCCACAGGCATAAAGCGTTTCGACTCGAGCGCGCGAAGCAACATCGCTTGCTCGTCCAGGCCAAGCTCCCCGATCTCGTCCAGGAACAGCACGCCACCATCCGCGGCGCGGAGCAACCCGGGGCGATCCGAGATGGCGCCCGTATAGGCGCCCTTGACGTGACCGAACAGGGTGCTCATCGCCGCGTCACCGCGCAACGTCGCGCAGTTCACCTCGACAAAACGACCCTCGACCTGGCGCCGCGTGCGCTTGAGGTCATAAATCCGCCTGGCGAGTTGAGTCTTGCCAGCGCCCGTCGGCCCCATCAACAGGATCGGATCGCGCGAGACGCCCGCGACGCGCTCGATTCGAGCGATCAATGCGTTGAAGTCCTCGTTGCGCGTCTCGATCCCCGCCTTGAGGAAGCTGATGTTGTCTCGTTGCTCTTGCTTGAACCGCTCGAAGATCTGGTCGTACTTCGACAGATCGAGGTCGATCAACCTGTAGGAGCCAGGTTCTCTCGGGTTGGCGCGCGTGGGGGGAGAGGTCTGGACGAGCTTGCCTGGAATGTGTCGCGATTCCGTCAGCAGGAAGGAGCAAATCTGCGCGACGTGCGTCCCCGTGGTGATGTGCATCAGGTAGTCGCCGTCCTCGTCGAAATCATAACCTCGCGCGAAGCCGTGCAGCGACGAATACACCTGCTCGAAGTCCCAGGGGTCCTCGAACTCGAGCAGGTGCGCGTGAAGCTCTGTGTGCGGGGAGACGCGCTTGATGTCCTCGAAGACGATCTCGGCCAGGCGCGAGTAGCGCTCTTGATAGAGGAGATCGAACCGGTCGATGAGCAAGTCCTCGTGCTGGAAGAGCGAGACTGTCGGTCTCCACTTGTTCCATCGCCTCCCATCAAGCCCCGAGTCCAGCGTGGGGCCAAGCATTCCAATACACACCAACACGTCGAAAACCTCTCGTGACACAAGCATTGTTCGGGTTGGCATGTTCACTCAGGAGGGTCCTCTTCGCAAGATGCGAAGAGGACCCTCGCTGTGGCCTGTTTACCAGGGCGCGACCTCGTAGTTGACGTACAGCTTGCCAAACTCGAAGTCCTCGTCTCGTATCCCGCGCACGATCGGGTCGTAAATGCGCGCCGCGCCATCGATCACGTCGAGCGGCGGGCCATCATTGACATCGAGCCACTCTCGCTTGATGTGCTGCGGCTGCTCGTAGGTCACCCAGCCCGTGTCCGCGCTGTTCATATAGATCCCATCGCGCGCCCAGTCCTCGGCCGAGGTCCGCGTGAGCATATTCAACCCCGCCTTGGCCATGTTGGTGTGCGGGTGGCGGTAGGACTTGTAGTTGACCTCGAACTGCCCCTCCTTGGCGGCCACGTGCACGACGTAGCGATCCTCTCTGGGGCAGCGCAAAATCAATGGCTTGAGCCTCGCGTTCAGGATGTATGGCGCCACGGCGTTGACCAGATGCACCTCCACGAGCTCCAACGCGTCGACCTCATGCAGCTTGAGCATCCAGCTATTCTTGTCCCGCAAATCGAGCTGCAAGCCATCCTCATCGCGCTGCCGCGAGGGAAAGAGCGCCTCGTCACGCGGGATCTCGTCTGGAAACAACAGCTCGTGCGCCTCCAACGTGCGCGGCTTTTCTCCAACCTCGGACTCATCCTCCAGGAGATGTTTTTGTTCCTCTGCGAAGTTGTGGATCACGCGGCGAACATCCTCGGGGAGCGAGCCCGCGAGCTCGCGCTCGTAGGTCAGCACATCCGCATAGTACGCGTCCGGGCGACGCACCGTCTGCGCCGCGTTGTGCACGATCCCGTCGAGGTGATCGAAGCGCTCGATCATATGCTCGCAGAACGCCTCGAGTTGGGGCACGTGACGGAGCTCGAGGCCATAGATATGCAGGCGATCTGACCACTCGTGGAAGTCCTCTGCCTCGGCGTAGCGGCGCGCGGCGTCCTGGGGAAAGCGCGTGGTGACGATCATCTCGGCGCCATCGCGGAGCATCTTCAGGCCGACCTCGAAGCCGATCTTGATGCGACCTCCGGTCAGGATAAACCGCCGACCGGTGAGATCCGCGCGCTGGAAACGCCTGGCGTAGTGCAACGGCGCACAGCGCGGACACATCCGATCATAGAAGAAGTGCAGCTCGGAGAACGGCTCCTTGCACACATAACAGGCGCGCGGCTTCTCGAGCGTGCCGACGGTGTAATCCTGCTGCGAGGCAGGCAAGATATGCTCGCGCTTTGCCGCGAGATCCTCGGCCAGCTCGCGAATCCCCGTCTCTCCCAAAACCTCGGCGTCGCGCGCACGCGCCGCCTCCTTCTTGGCCTGCTTTCGCGCCTTGCGCGAGGACCGACGCACCACAGAACAGCTCACCTCGACGCGACGTCGCCAGGGGTGCTCGAAGGGAAGCGCGATCACCGCCCGCAACGTCCTCAGGCAACGGTCGATCTCTTCCTCGCCGAGCGCCTCGACGTCGGGCTCGAGCGCGATAAACTCTTCTTTTAGTGTGTAGGGATCCTTCATGGCAGACCTCGCTTTTAGGAGGAGGACAGCTTGGCAAAAACGGGGGGAGCATGGAGAAGTCGCAAAGACAGGTCTCCTATTCCCCGCGAACGACCTCCTTCTGCTACACTGTGCGTGGACACGCTATCACGACCTCGCGCACGCTCCCAAGACAGGCAACCCGATGAGTGAACACGTCTCCCCGGATTACACCCCGTTTTACTGCGAGGAGAACATCTACAGGTTGCTCCTCTCGCCGCACCTGCAAGATCGCGAGAACTACGCGGTGTTTATCTCTAACCCCGCGCGCTGTTGCCCGCTCTGGAGCCAGCGCGCGGCGCCAAACCCTGGCGACCCGGTCTTCTGGGACTATCACGTTGTCATGGCGAGCTTTCGCCCAGGCAAACCTTGCGAGCTCTGGGACCTGGACAACACCCATGGCTACCCCCTCGCGGTGAAGCAATGGTGGGCGTACACCTTCCCCATGATCGATGCGCTCAGGCCAGAGTTCCTCCCCTGGTTCCGCGTCATCGAGCAAGAGGACTTCATCGTGAACTTCTCCTCAGACCGAAGCCACATGATCGACAGCCAGGGGCATTACGTGGAACCTCCTCCGCCATGGGAGCGCCCCGGCGAAGGGAACTCGAACCTGCAAGATTACATCGACATGACGCCTGAAACGGGGCCAGGAAAGGTCCTCGATGCGCGCGCATTCCTGATGGCGATGCGATAATTTCGACCCGCGAGCACATCGAATCACGCTCCCCTGGCATCCAAGCAACGGATTTCGGGCCGGTCTCCATTTGACCAGCATCATCGAAGACACCTCGCGGTGAGTGAGAGAAGAGATGGCGTCATCGAGCGTGACAAGACAACCGGACGTGGCAGTCATCGGAGCGGGCTTTGGTGGCCTGGCCACGGCGCTGACCCTTGCAGAACAAGGCGTCAAGGTCGCGCTCTTCGAGCGCTTGAACTACCCGGGCGGCTGCGCCAGCACCTTCACGCGCAGAAAGCACAGGTTCGAATCGGGCGCGACGCTGTTCTCGGGCTTTGACCAGGGGCAGCTCTTCCAGCGCTGGATCGAGCGCCACGGGATGGAGGTCGAGTTCCAGACGCACGACCCGATCGTCCAGCTCCGCGCGCCTGACTTCAACATCGACATCGGACAGGATCGCCACGCGCTCATCAGGCAGTTCTCGGACATGCCCGGCGCGCCCGTGCGAGGGCTCGTGAAGTTCTTCCACAACCAGAAGGCGATCGCCGATATCCTGTGGGAGGTGATGAATGACGAACGCTTGCTCCCTCCGTTTGGCGCCAAGGAGCTGCTCGCGCACGCGATGCGAACGCCCAAATACACGAAGCTCCTGCCGCTCGTCTGCAAGCCGCTCTCGAAGGCGGTCAAGTCCTGGGGCGCGGGCGACTTCGAGCCGCTGCGCATCTACCTCGACGCGCTGTGCCAGATCACGGTCCAGGTCCCCTCGCACGAAGCAGAGGCGCCCTTTGCCATGGGCGCCATGGACTACTACTTCCGCGGCACGGGTCATATCAGAGGCGGCATCGGCAACCTCGCGACGGCGATGGTGCGCGCGATCGAGAACCTCGGCGGCGAGGTGTATATGACCGACGAGGTCAAAGCGATCGAACCGTGCGCGAGAGGATGGAAGATCACGAGCCGAAGGCGCGAGGTCGAGGTCGCAGCCGTCGCCGCCAACCTCTTGCCTCAGGCGCTCGACGAGATGCTCCCTGACGACGTCGCTGCTGGCATGACCAGGTTGCAAAAGCTCTCGCGTCGCGTCGAGGATGGAGGTTGGGGGGCGGTCATGTGGTACGCCGCGCTCGAACCGAACGCGCCTTCAAAAGACTGGGCGCATCACCTGGAGTTGGTGGGAGATGCGAACAAGCCCTTTATCGAAGGGAACCATGTCTTTTGCTCGATCAGCGGGCTCGACGAGCCGGAGCGCGCGCCTGACGGTCGCCGCACGATGACGATGTCCACGCACCTCGAGATCGGCAAGATCCGCGATCTCCCCTCGAGCGAACAGGCGCGCGTCGTGAGCGAGATTCAGGGACGCATGAAACACACACTCCGCGCGCGCGCGCCAGAAATCGCCGAGGGGATCGTCATGGAAATGCCCGCGAGCCCCAGGACCTTCGAGCGCTTTACATCAAGGCCCCACGGCTATGTTGGCGGAGTCCCTCGCACCCCAGGGCTACACAACTACGACGGCATCCTCCCCACGCCGCTCGCCAGGAACCTCTACATGGTCGGCGACTCGGTCTTCCCCGGCCAGTCCACGCTCGCCGTCTCACTCGGTGGCGTGAAGGTCGCAGGAATCATCGCCAAGAATCTCTGAAGACAGGAGCAGCGCCGACCTCTGGCGCCGAGCAAAAAAATGGGGCGCGCTATTTTCGAAGTCCATCGAAGTGATTGAAAGGATTCGAAAATAGCGCGCCCCATTTTTTTGCGTGCGAGGTCGGTGGTTCACGACCTCAACTTTCGACCACGATCTTCCAGGATCGATCCTCCTCGAGGCGCTCGACGACAAACTCCACCGGGAGGAACTTCTCGATGATTTCGATCTGGGTGGTCGTGTGCATCGAGGGCGCGGTGCAGATGATCTGCCCCTTTCCAGCGAGCGCCATCGGGAGCAACAGTTGATCAGTCAGGTACTCTCCCACTGGCGCCGAGGTCGAGAGGTAGCTTCGCACATCATCGACGGCGTCCTGTCCAACCTGTTCTGCGGGGCGACCTTTGCGACCGAACGCGGTGAACATCTCGGTCAGGCGCTCGAAGACGAGCTCGATCCAGACCACATTGCCAGGGCCAGGCCCCTTGACGCCGCGGACCTCGAGCTGGTCGTGAGGCCAGTTCATCAGCCTCGAGACCTCGCCGAGCTCTCGGTTGCCGACATGCTCTGGCAGGTTCGCCACCAGCGCGACGCTGTTCCCTTCGAGCTGCTCGCCGCGCTCGAGGATCGAGATCTCCTCGAAGTCAGAGGCTTGCCTCGGCGTGATGACAGCCTGAAAGCGCCCTCCCCCTGCGGGATAGAAGCCATGCTGGTGAAGCTCGAGTGAGAGCGTCGGGCCAAACTCTGCCAACCTCGGCGCGAAGACGCGCTCGAGGAAGTGAAACGACGGCGAGTTCGGGTTATGCGTTCCCCCCTCGAGCGTGAGGGTGGAAGTCTCCTCGGCGATCATCAGCGCTGGCAGCACCGTCTGGAGCACCAACCCGGCGCTCCCGGCGGTGCCGACGGCGAAGTCATATTCACCTGGCTTCACCTCTCCCGGCTCGAAGACGAGCTTTCGCGAGCGAAGCTCGTCCCCTTCCACCGCCGCGCCGCTGATCTCCTTGGCCGCACGCGTCGCCGTCAGGTGTTGCCGGAGCAACCCATCCTTGCTGCGGTTGGCGCGAATCTTCTCGATGGTCACGGGAATCCCGGTGATCATCGAGAGCGCGAGGGAGGTGCGCAACACCTGCCCTCCCCCTTCGCCCGTGCTTCCATCGATGAGCATCATCTCAGCCATGCAATCTTTCCTTCTCTTACAAATGCTTCCCTGATGCGCTTTCTACAAGGCGATCGGGGCAATTCTCACCACTCGACTTTCCGAAACTTTCCAAAAAACTCTAATACTCGGGCTCATCCTGCGGCGAGAGCTTGACGCCGGGCAGGGGCGCAGATCCGAGGAGATGGATCGGGGTGCGCAGATCGACGCGATCATCGATGAGCAGGTACACGTGGGTATGCCCTGCGGACACGGTCGCCGTGATCTTGTGCCTGCCGTGCAATATCTCGCCGAGCTCCTCGATGAAGTAATCGCGAAACGACCAGTAGCGCACGCGCTCGGGGTTTGCCAACCGCGTATCGGCCTGCTTGTAGTAGCTCTCGAGCTCACCCAGGGTCGCCTTGACGATCTCGATATAGGTCATGCGATTGCGCGATGACGAGGAGATGCGATCGAGCTTCTGGAGCGAGGTCTGACCGCAATCGATCCACTGGAGCGGTTCGTTGCGCATGTTAAAGCGCACCAGATCTGGCTTGTGGCTCTGATCGGCAGAAGCCTCGATGAGCAGGTCCTCCTGATAGAACATGATATAGCTCATCAGCTTCATCATCACGTGCCGCATCGACTCGCCCCTCCCCTTGATGAAGAAGGCGCGAGACTCCGCGCCGTACACCTCGAGCGGCTCGTTGGTGATGGTGAAGTCGATGTTGAGCTTTCGTCGCAGTCCTGTACTCACCGCTTTCTATCCTCGATGCAGCAATGGAACCCCTGGAACACATGGCAGAATGTACGATGCGTGAGGGCGTTCGGTATGCACGTTCATACCCGTGAGGGAGGGGAAAGCATTCCGATCGGCTCGCAAAAAGATGCGCTATGTTGGCAATTGTGTTTGCCAACACCATGGGCGTGAATTAGTTTGTTCCCGGGAGAGTTCAAGGTGTCTTAAACCTCTTAAACCACCACTCCCGATACACGTTCGGAGCGTGAAAACAAGCCGACAAGGACGCAGCCGACCGAGGAGCAAAAGAGTTATGGACCAGGCGACGTTTCTACAAGAATTCGAAGCTCGGATCGAGCGCGCGCTCACAGCCCAGGCCCCTGAAGGTCTGGAGCAATCCGAGATCCTCTTGCAAGCAGGCAAGCACCTGGCCCAAGCTCCCGGCGCCAAGCGCGCGCGCCCCCGGCTGGTGATGCACTTTGGCAAGATCGTGGGGGTGGAGGAGCCGGATTCGCTGCTCGATATCGCCATCGCTGGCGAGTTCATCCATGGCGCGAGCTTGCTCCACGATGACGTCGTCGATGATGGCACCCTGCGTCGTGGCCGCGAGACGGCCAATTCGCGCTGGAACAACGCCGTCGCCGTCCTCGGCGGTGACGTCATGCTCTGCATCAGCATCCAGACTTTGGCGCAGTTGCCTCGCGTTGTCACCAACGAAGCGGTCGGCGTCGTCGCGACAATGAGCCGCGCGGCGGTCCTCGAGGTCGAGACGCGCGGCATGATCGACCTCCCGCTCGAGCAGTGGCAGGCGATCGCCAAGGGCAAGACCGGCGTGTTGTTCGGCTGGTGTGGCCGCGCTCCGGCGCACCTCGTGGGCGATATGGACGCCGCCGAGCGCTTCAAGCGCTGCGGCGAGCTGCTCGGGATCGCGTTCCAGTTGGCCGACGATCTCAAGGATCTTGCTGATGATGATTCTGGCAAGAACCGCTTCGCCGACATCCACAACCGCAACCCCTCCTTCCCGATCCTTTGGGCGGCGCAACAGTCCGATGGCTTGCGCAGCGATCTCGGCTCGCTCTGGTCGCAGGAATCCGTCTCCCTCGAGGAGGCGCACGAGTTCGGTCTACGTGTTATGGACACGGGCGCGGCGGACGTCACGCGCAGCAAAATCATTGAAAACGTGGGACTTGCTTTCGATGCCCTGGGCTCCTACCGTGAACGAGAAGGCGGCCTCGAGGTCGTCGAGTGGGCCATGAGCCTGAGTAGAAGTTACCTGTCTCTCACGACAACATGAAAGGTTACACCACCCCAACACACGGCTACCTCGACCCCGAGCTCGATGAAGACGAGCTCGGAGAGCTCGAGCTCTGGGAAGCCATGGTCGTGAACGCGGTGGGCACCGTCATCGAATTTTGGGGGTTCAAGCGCAACCAGGGAAAGGTCTGGGCGCTCCTTTACCTCCGTCATGCTCCGATGACCGCCGCCGAGATTCGCAACCAGCTCGGCCTCTCCAAGGGCGCCGTCTCGATGATCCTGCGAGAGGTCGAAACCTGGGGCGTGATCCGTCGCGTCCGCCGACCCGGCTCGCAGGCCTGGCACTTTGTCGCCGAGGTCGAACTCCTGAAAATGATCGGCCGCGTCTTTCAAGATCGCGAGGTCAGCCTCGTGCGCCGCGTCAAGGAAGACCTGGTGGAAGCTGAACGCATCGCCAAGGAAGCAGGCAACGTCCCCGAGATGATGCTCGATCGCCTCACCCGCATGCGTCGCCTCGCTGGCCTCATCGAGCACGCGCTCGATGTCTTCCTGAAGACCGCGCAGCTCGATGTCACCGACATCGAAGGCATCTTCACCGACGAAGAGTTCGAGGAAGGCGCCCCCGAGGAGTAAAAGGCAAGTGACCGAGGAGCATGAAGCTGACGCGGTAATCGCCGCCTACGCGCGAAGAGCACGCGCGAAAAATATCGCCGCCATCCTCATCGCCATCTTCTCCACCCTGCTCGTCGGATGGCTGCTGCTCGGCGATCGCATCAAACGCACCTACCGAAAAGCCTCCATCGAGATCGGCGCCAAGGAGCGGCTGGCAAACATGACCACGCTCGAGCGCGTGCACGCCGAGCTCCTGCCCGCCTGGGTCATCTCCTCGAGCAACAAGCGCGAGGACACCCCCGAGAAGTTCAAACAACTCCTCGACGCGCTCGCCGAAGATCAAAACGCGCGCTCGATCATCGAGGATCTTGGCAAACTCACCGCCGATGGCGACACGTTGACAGAGCGCGGCGAGGAGATCCTCGACACCGTCAAGCTCTGGAACCGCTACATGGATAAGGCGGGGCAGCCCTGGTGGGTCGATGGAAACATCTTCATCGGCCCCGGCAACACCTTCTTCTATATCAAGGCGTACAAGATCCTCGGCGACTTCGAGGTCGCCGTCAGCGGCGGCGACAAGACAACCTACCGCACCAGGATGGCCACACGCGTCGATCGCACCAACATCGTCGAGAGCTTCCTCGGACACGCGAGCCCTCATCAAGATGGCGCCATCATCCTCACGGACAGGCTCTACGATGTCTCGCTCCGCGAAGTCTGGCCCATCCTGGCCACAGAGGTCTTCGAGGGCTCCTCGCCGCGCGAGAAACTCTTCGCCAGCAAGGTTCGCGAGGAGGCAAAGAGACACCTCCCCGAAGAGACGCTCGAGATCCTCTCGGAGCACGCCGCCACACGCGCCGAGCTCGAGGCCACGCTGCGCGCCATCCGCGAGCGCCGAAGCTGTGGCTCGAAGTTCTCCATCACCGATCTCCCCTGGGATGGAATGCCACAGGATCAGATCGACCTGCTCTACCGCTACGCCGAGCGCGATCGCTACGCGGACTGCCCCTCGATCAAGGAAGAGGAGATCAGGATCATCATCGACGCGAGCGAGGCGCTACGCGATGAGGATGACTTGAAGAAAGCGGCCGAGGAGCTCGTCGCGCACGTGGCGCGCGCGGTGACTGTGCACGAGGCCAGACACGTCGCCGATCACCACCGCGCCAACGCCTTCGACGAGCCGATGCCCTGTGAGAAATGTGACGCATACCGTCTCTCTCGTAGCGCGCGCACCGAGCTCTCGGCATATCTCGCGAGCTTTGCCTCCGAGGAGGTCGGCTACACCGCGCTCTATCAGGCGTGCGGCCTCGATCTAACCAGAGGCACACCGCACGCGCGCGCGCTGAGGATGATCCTTCCGATGCTAGGGGTCGATTGCGAGACCAAAATCCCGGATGACCTCCAGGCGCGCGCCAAAAAACTCGAGGTCGAGTTCTTCGGGAGGAGTGATACGATCACGCTCCCCGAAGCCTACCCGACCTCGCTCGAACTCTACCGCTGAAGCTCGACTCACGCAGGCGCCCACGCCGTGCAGTAGCCTTCTGCGGCGATCGGCCCTTTCACCACCGTGCATCCGTTGCAAGGAGACTTCTTCTGGAAGAGCTTGCAGTTGCTGCACTTCTTGGCCGGATCAGGGGTCTTGTCGACGTACTTGAGGCTCGTGCGCGTCTGCACCTCGGCCTCACTCAACATGCTCGTGTCACTGCAGTCCGTCTTCTTCGGCCCGCCAGCGCCGCCCGCTGCGGAGCCTCCACCAGCGCCGCCTCCTGCCTTGTTCTCGCAAGCAGGAAGAAGAAGCATCGCGCCCGCCAACATCACACCACCGCGCGCGACCTGCGTGAAAAAAGACCTTCTGTTCAATCGCTTCTCCGTCATGACTTATCTCCTTTGATGGGGGAAGGAACCTCGACGTTCCATGACACGATCAAAGGTGCCCACGGCCGGCCGCTTCGCAAAGAGACACGTCGTCGCGGACAATTTGTCGCATTTTCCTCGCGCTTCTGGTGAATATCCAAGCCACCTCGGTTGGTTTAAGATGACTACTTCCCTGATCCCTGCGGCAAGCTGCGACACCACAGACGTGAGTTCGAACATGCCTTCACAACAAGATGCCCCCCTCGATCCAACCGACGCGATCGACCACCTGACCGAGCTCCTCGCACGACACGAGCGCGTGCTCCTCGTAGGCGCCAGCGGCACGGGCAAGAGCACCCTCGCGCGCGCTGCATGTGAACGGCTCGAACAAGGAGCGGCCACCTACATCTGCGCCGATCCCGGGAGGCCCGCATTCGGACCTCCCGGCGCGCTGACCCGTTCGCGTCTGGTGAGCGGAGGTTGGGAGATCCAACAAATCGAGGGGATCTCGACGATGGATTGCGCGCGCTTTCGCGCGCCGCTGCTCTCGGCGCTGGCGAGGTTGTCGATGCGTTGCGAGCCATCCGAGGGGTGCGTCATCGATGCGCCCGGCATCACACGCGGCCTGGGTGCTATCGAGTTACTCGCAGGCATGTTGCCGATCCTCGGTTGTCAGCACGTGCTCGTGATGATTCGCGAGGAAGAGGAGCAACCAGGGTTCGTGCGCGCGCTCGAGGCGACCGGTTGCGACATCACCATGGTCCTCGCAGCGGAGCAGGCAAAGCGCCCGAGTGATAACGCGCGCTATCGCGACCGGATGCAGAGCTGGAAGGAGCACCTTGGCGATGAGCCAAAGCAACTCACCTTGAAGCGCGAGGAGCTTGTCTGCGGCGGCGCGCTCCCGACGGAGAGCGCCTGGAAGGACCGCATCGTCGCGCTACGCGACAGGCGCGGTGACACATTGTGCATGGCGCACATCGAGGACGCCACGCCGCTAAAATTCGTGCTCGAGGTGCCCGCGACGCTCGACGCATCAACGATCCATTCGCTGGTGGTGCGAGACCTCGGCTTCAAGTCGGATCGCATCCGCACCCTGAAGGACAGGGAGGAGGAGCCGACCTCGAACATCGTCTCGCCAGAGGACAGCCCGAACACCGCATACACGCAACGCAGCAAACCGAACATCCGGCTTCATCTTGGCGAGGGCCCCATCAAACAGGGAGGCTCGATTCGGAGCACTATCGTGGGGAACCTCTTCGAAGACCCGATGGTGGTGTTGCGTCTGGATCATCGCCAGCGTTGTCTGTTCTTTGATCTCGGGGAGGTTCGTCAGGTCCCCACGCGCATCGTGCATCAATGCTCGGACATCTTTATCACCCACGCGCACCTGGATCATTTCGGGGACTTCCCCTGGCTTCTACGCCGCATGGTGGGAACCGTGGAACCGATCCGTTTATTTGGCCCGGTGGGCATCAGCGACCGCGTCGACCAGATGGTGCACGCCTTCACCTGGGATCGAATCGAGGATCGCGGCCCGCGCTTCGAGGTCCACGAGCTTCACCCTGACGGCACCTTGAAACGCTGCCTCGTGCAAGCGGGCATCGATGGACGACAGGAGCTCTCTTCGCGAGTCATCGAGGATGGGATCATCCTCGATGAGCCGAGGCTTCGCGTGCGCGCGGTCGAGGTCGATCATGGCTGCCCCGTGCTGGCCTACGCGGTCGAGGAACCAAACAAGTTCGATGTGCGAGGGAACCTGCTCAAGGAGAAAGGATGGAAGCCTGGCCCCTGGCTCGGCGAGCTGAAGACGCTGGCGGCGCGCCGCGATTTCGACATGGTGATCGAGGTCACCTATGTTGATGGCGGCGTCGAAAAAGTGAGCGTCCAGGAGCTGGCAGACGAGCTGCTCATCGCCAGACCCGGACAAAAGATCGTCTACGCCACCGACTTCGCGGGCCACGAAGAGAACCGCGAGAAGGTGATCGCGCTGGCAAAGGATGCGGACCTGTTGATTTGCGAGTCGAGCTTTGAAGAAGGAGACCGCGAGCAAGCCGAGCGCACGGGGCACCTTTGCGCGAAAGACTGCGCCGAGATCGCGCGCGACGCTGGCGTGAACCTGCTCGTCCCCTTCCACCTCTCGGTACGCTACGAGCACGACCCCACGCAAGTCTACCGGGAGATCCTCGAGGTCTTTGACCGCGTGCATGTCCCGCAGCCGATCTACGAGGAGCTGCTCGAAGGCAAGCAGGCTCAGTAACAGGTCTTGTTTCTTGTCCCCCCTATTTCTTTCTCCCCCCTCAATCCCCCAACTCTGCATTCGCGCTCATGTTTCACCGCTTCGCTCTCTGAAACATGAACACGACCATCCGCTTCACTTCGTTCGCGGAACTATGCTTGTTTTTCGGGCAGTCCCTGCATCCGCGCCTCGCTCGCTGCGCTCGCAAGACACGACCATCCGCTCGACTGCGTCTCGCGGAACTATGCAGGGGGGACTTGGGGTGCCTCTCCGAAGGCTTTTATCTGCACTGAAGAAACAGGATCTTGGGGTGCCTCTTCGAGAGCTTTGTGTTTTGCACGGAAGAAACATGACTTGGGTGCCTCTCCGAAGGGTCGAGTTTTGCCGTGATGAAACAGCCCCCCAGACAACCCCATTGAAGCTCGGCGTTTTGCATGCGACGGAGCCCCCCACCGAGCAGAAGAAAGACGCGGTGAGGGAGCAAGCGTGGTTGGGGCGCCAATGGGAGACAAACGAAGCGAAGCAAGAGCAGTCGAGCCTTGGTGCCCCCACCACGCGCAGCGACCAAGCGCGCGTCGCTTCTTCTCGCGAGGATACTGGGGGGTTGGGGGGAAGAAACCAGGGGACTTGGGGTGCCTCTTCGAGAGCTTTGTGTTTTGCACTGAAGAAACATGACTTGGGGTGCCCCTTATAGAGGCTGATATGTTGCGCTGAAAGGAGATAACTCAGGGTGCATTTCATGGTTTCGGTGATTTTGCCTCAAAAAAGACGTTTCCTTCAAATCGCCGCAAATACGCATGAATCAATGCCTTCCTGAGGTTTTCGACATTCTCGAGGGCATTTTCTTTGGGAAAAAACGGAAGGCGACGAAATAAAAACGGCCAAACCCAGTCTTATACAAGGCGTCGATGACGAGGCACCCTCGACATCAAACAAAACAAAACCCGAAGGCAACTTCGAAGACACGGTAAGAGAAACAATGCGCGGCATCATCAAACAACACATCAAACACGTAGCAGGAGCCCAGGGTTGGCAAGCAACCCAGGCAGGCATCCAACGTGTCATCGTGCGCCGCGCACGAGGTTCCCAACGGAGGCGAGACAAGCTTTAACGGCCATTCGCGCTTAGCAGCGAAGGCCAGACAAGGCACGACTCGAAAGCCTCCGAAGGGAACACCCCTCGGAGGCTTTTCTTTTTGTCAAAAGGTCAACCTCCAGGACACCGTCACGAAAAGCCATACCCGCTGGCTGGCACCCAGCAACACCGCACCGGGACGTAGCTCAGTTGGATAGAGCGCTGGCTTGCGGAGCCAGAAGTCGCAGGTTCGATCCCTGCCGTTCCGGCTACGGAGGAGAGAAGTTTCCTCCCGCGCCAATATAACCAATGGAAAGATGACATCGTTCCATGGCGCAACATATACGACGACGAGTAGCTCAGCCTGGCCTAGAGCGTCCTCCTCACACGTGGAAAGTCGGGGGTTCGAATCCCTCCTCGTCGACTGGCTGGTGATTTCACCGGTCTCCCTCCGGGGTGGTCTAATCGGCAGGACCCGAGGCTCTGAACCTCGTAGTCCCGGTTCGAATCCGGGCCCCGGATCTCGGCGGCGAGAGTCACCGAAGGACCACTGAATGTGCGCACATCGTGCGTGGCTTCGGTGGCCAAAGAAAGCGCGCCTGTAGCTCAGCGGCCTAGAGCGCCGTCTTGATAAGGCGAAGATCGCAGGTTCGAATCCTGCCAGGCGCATCCATAGCCACCCTCGCCCCTGAAAGACAGGGCATGTGGCAAGCACCGGAGCGTAGCTCAGTTGGATAGAGTACCTGGCTACGAACCAGGCGGTCGCAGGTTCGAATCCTGCCGCTCCGGCTATGCGATGTTCGAGACCACTGCTTTGGCGGTGTCCTCGAGCATGGCAGCCAGCCCCCTGGAGAAGGAGGAGCTGGTCATGGCGAGTAGCTCAGTAGGAAGAGCGCCTTCCCGACACGGAGGATGTCGCGGGTTCGAATCCCGCCTCGCCAATGTGGCTCGAAACAGCCACATCGCGCGTTCATAGCTCAATCAGGCAGAGCATTGGATTTTTAATCCGAAGGTTGTGGGTTCGATTCCCACTGAACGCTCCTTTTTTTGCCTCAAATGAGGCAAAAAACACGGGGTCGCATGTACCAAGGTGGCGAATCCCCCTCGCACGGGGATTGGGTTGGGTTCGATTCCCATCGGCTCCACTTCATCTTCGCTCCTGGAGCGAAGATGAACACCAGCCCGAGCACAATAAGCGCTCGAGCTGGAAATGGCACCGAACGCGAGCAACGCGAGCGGTTGCCAGGATCACAAGAATGCGTCTGTAGCTCAGTGGAAGAGCGCTGTCTTGCCATGGCGGAGGTCGCGGGTTCGAATCCCGCCAGATGCTTCGAGATCGCTCCGGTCGATGCTAACCGGATCGGTCACGCCCCGCGACGAATCACCTCCTTGCTACTCGCATGAAGGTCGATCGCATCGCGGGGGAACATACGGGGCCGCATGTACCAAGGTGGCGAGCAACGCTGGCAGCGTAGCTGAGATGGGTTCGATTCCCATCGGCTCCACTTCGTCCTTTTTCTTCGCCGAAGGAGGACGAAAACCGACCGAAGTGCTCACGCACCCAGGTCATATCGAGGCACCAAACGCGAGCGAAGCGAGTGTTTTCAAAGAATTGAAAGACGCGAGCGGAGCGAGCGGCTGTCGAGATTTCAAGAATACGTCTGTAGCTCAATCTGGCAGAGCGCATGATTCCAAATCATGTGGTTGCAGGTTCGATTCCTGCCAGGCGTGTGCGCCAAAGACGCCTCGCTCTCGCAGCGAGGTCGGCGCGAATGGTGTTCGTAGCTCAATGGCTGAGCCCCTGGTTGTGTCCCAGGTCGATGCGGGTTCGAATCCCGTCGAGCACCCTCACCGAATCAGTTCAGCTGGACTGGACTGGACTGGCGCGGTGGCGAACGAAAACCGAGGAACGCATCTGTAGCTTAATGGGAGAGCGCTGGGTTTCCACCCCGGTGGTGAGGGTTCGATTCCCTCCAGGTGCTTCGCAGAGGTCTCATCGAGACCTCACCACAAGAACCCAAGTCCTGTTTCTTCAGCACAGATAAAAGTCGTCGATGGAGCACCCAAAGACCCTTTCTTTCAGTGCAGATAAGAACCTTCGGTGGAGCACCCCAAGTCCTATTTCTTCAGTGCAAAACACAAAGCTCTCGAAGAGGCACCCCAAGTCCCCCCTGCATAGTTCCGCGAGACGCAGTCGAGCGGATGGTCGTGTCATCCGAGCGGAGGAACGAAGCGAGGGTGGCGCGGATGCAGAATTGGGGGATTGAGGGGGGACAAGAAACAAGAAACCGGAGCGTAGCTCAGTTGGAGAGAGCACCTGATTCCGAATCAGGAGGCCGCAGGTTCGACCCCTGCCGTTCCGATCGGCGCACTGGCCACGGCCAGGCGCCAGCGCGTGAGGCGTGTCCATCCAACAACCTCGCGTGCATTACAGGCTCGTAGCTCAATTAGGCAGAGCAGCGGACTCTTAATCCGTTGGTTGTGGGTTCGATTCCCACCGAGCCTACTGTCCGAGCGGCTTCATCAGAAGCCTGCGAGGGCGTAGGGAGTGTTCCAGGATCGTCTAACTGGCAAGACCCGAGCGTCGTAACCTCGAGACCCCGGTTCAAGTCCGGGTCCTGGATCTTTTTAATATCTTCTTGTTTCGACGTCTTCGCTGGGTTTGCGGTGAGGCGCTTCGAGACACTTTTCATGACCTTCTGGATTGACGAGCAGCTCACGAGCGCTCCGTGTATCCAGGAAGTCCACTGGAGCGAATGACATGAAAATCATGGACATCGTCAAGGACAACAAGATCGCACGCTTTGACCGCTACACCGATGGGCACCTCTGGTACGTGACCGAGGGAGGGTTCGACTTCCCCATTCCCATCGAAGACACGCGCGGTGGCGTCTTCCAATCCGAGGAGAAGGCGCTTCATCTGATGCGCTGGATTCGCCAGCACCTCGCCAGACAACAAGAGCAACAACCACAAGCCTGAGCGCCCGTGAACGTTGTTGCTCTGGAGTCGTCCAATGGCAGGACACGGCACTTTGAATGCTGCAATCCCGGTTCGAGTCCGGGCTCCAGATTTTTTGATTTTTTGATATCTTCTTGTATCGAAGCGCCTCGCCAGGAACCTGGCGAGGCGCTCTTTTTTGTCCCTTCGAGCAGATCTAGCGGTTTCCACTCGAGACATCAGACGGCTCGACAGGCATCGAACAGTAGAGATAAGGAACCAACGCATCTCCGCCCCCCTCGACCGCGAGCGTCTCGACGCAAAAGTGCTCGCCGGGCTTCGACCTGATCTCATCGAAAAAGTCGCCCCAACTCCGTTGGGACAGCTCAGTTTCACGCCAATCCCCGAGCATGAGGATAGGAGTGTCCTCGAAACCATCATGGTTTTTATAGCTCTCGCGGCGCGATGACTCGGTGGGGGGAGAGGAAGACTCGAACGAGAGAGGAGCAAGAGAGCGTGGCCTCAACACCACGCTCGAAACAGCCCGATAGCTCTGGTCCGTCAGGCGGAGGTTGAGCGCGACCTCCTTGGCGAGCATAAATTCGAGATCGAAGGAGCACCCACACGTTTGCCAGGCGTTGACAACATCTTTGGCGCGCGCTCGAATCCCGTCGTGGGTTCGACGCGAGTCATAGACCTTGATCAACGCCTCACAACCTGCACCCTGCCTTTTCATGTATGCGACGACTCCGGACTTCCCCAACCTCTCCCTGGTCGCTTCACCGAAGGGATCATCGGGGGATATCCACCCGAGGCTCTCGAGCTGTTTTTGGACTCGCTGCGGGACGGGCTCCAAGCCCTCAGGGCGCGAACCTGGTGAGAGGAAGAAGAGTTTCAGGTGTGGACGTGCGCCGGTCGCGAGAAGTCTATCGAACAACAACCCGACCTTATCCAGCGACGCGTCCTCATGAATCGCGAGCGCGACTGTTCCTTTCACACCAGCCTGGCCATCTGGGCCAGGAGACGACTCGAACTCGCGCATACGCTCGTGCACATCTCTCCAGAAATCCCTGGATGCCATCGGCTCGCTGCCAGCCAAATCGAGAGCTTCGCTCGATCCACGTTTAGAGACAAGGTTTTCATCCAAGACATACGTGCCGATGCCACCCTCGAAACTCTCGACCCCCATCGGAATGACCCTCTCTCCAGGGAAGGTCGCCAATGAAAAAGCGGTGAGTGCTGAATAGCCCCGATAATCGAACCAAGCGTCGATCCAGGCGCTTGCTTTCCCGATATTCTCGTCGGTGCACGCCATATCGTTGCGAGGGAATGATGTGGCGTATGGAGTCGATGATGCTGGGCTAGCGGTGTGGTTATTGCTCGATGTAGTCGTTTCAGATGACGTGTTCTTCGCCACATCAACACCGCCTTCACCAGGCTTACTCGACCGATCACACCCAAACGCGAGCATGCATGAGAGCAATACTCCCCAAACAAACCGTCGGTGGTATCTCAGTGTCATCCTTCCCCCTTCGAATTATTGAGACTGAACGTTTCGATAAACAGACAACGAGCCAGGGCGTTCAACGCGCGTTTTCTCGCAAAAACCCGAGCGTCCACTCGGCAAACTGCGGGGCGAACTCCTCGTGGACAAAGAGCTTGCCGGTGGGGAACGTCTCGACGCGGGCAGGACCCGAGCCAAACGTATCGACCATTTTCTCTGCCTCGCGCCACCTGAACCACGGATCTCGCTCGCCCCAGATAAGCATCACGGGCGCGGTGATCTTCTCGTGCGCCGGCCCGAGATCCTCGACGACCACATCCCAGTTCAGGTTCTCGACGAGCGTCATCTGGCTGTCGAAGTAAGCTCTGTCATGCCCGAGTGGTTTGACAAAGAACTCTCCGAAGTCCGTATCGAGCTGGCTCAAGTCCGCAAAACATGAGGAGAAGCCATACTTCGAGCGAAGCACGCGATCGTTGCGCATGAACATCTGCATCAGCGGCCTGACCACGGGAAAATCGATGATGCGCTGCATCTGATCCACACCAGCCAGATCCACGCCAGGGATCTCGGTGTTGCCGAGCACGATACCCCAGACCTTGTCGGGTATTTCTGCCGCGATCATGCGCGCGATGCTGCCGCCAGAGTCGTGCGCGACCATCGCGAAACGCTCCAGCCCGAGCTGCTCGAAGGCGCTCTGGAGCGTGTACGTATGCTCCCACATCCCGATGGGACCGCGCCACGCTCTGGAGTGATTGATCCCTGGCATATCGAAGATATGGCAGGTGAAGTGTTCGGAGAGGGTCGGGATCAGGCGGCGCCAGGTCGCGCCGTGGAGTGGCCAACCGTGCAGAAAGACGACATCAGGTCCCTGACCAAAGGACCAGTACGCGAGCGCGCCGTCCTTGCCGAGCTCGACCATGCGATGAGGCCCTTTACGAAAAGCATCCTGGACCACATGCGGCTCGACCATGTCTCGCTCCTGTCCTCACGAGCATCGGCGCGCTGGCGTCTGTCAGTGCGCGATACGAGGTGAGTACTGTCTGTATGTTGTTTTTAGTAGAGCATGTCCGCGTCGAACACAGCCACGGCGTTGTCGTGATGGCTGAGCAACATCTTGACCGATGCCCATGGCACCACGCAGAAGTAGGGGCGCCCGGAGAACGAGAGCGACGCACACACGGCGCGCTCGTCGTAGGTGAAGTCGTCGATGAAGAAGCGATGCGAGAAGTTCAACACGAGCTCGGAGCGGTCGGCGAAGTGTGCCGGGACGCTCACGCCCTTGATGCGCGGGTCGAGCGTGACCGAGACCATCCCGTTGTCGATGTACTTGCAGAAAATCCCGAACTTCTTGCTCGCCAACGGATCATCGGGGATCAGGCTCGCGTCGTAGGGCATCAGCTCCTCGACCTCGGCCATCGACATGGTCGCAGAAGCTGCAGAGGCCACATCTGATCGGCGGCTCCCGAAGTCGACTCGGATCACGTTCTCGGGGAGCTCTTCCACGCTTTCTATCTCTTGCTCTTCGCGCACTTCGTCCATCTTGCCTGCCATGACTTGCGACCTCCCGCGTGTATTTCGACGCGAGCGCGGCCCATTCCCTGGGCCCGTGCTCGAGCGTTTGTTCGATCTTCTTACACTATACGCGCCGTGCACGAAAGCACAGCCCAAATGTTCAGCAGCGAGACTCTGGGATCATTTCCACCAAAGGTCAATGAGAACTCTCCAGCAACGCCGACAACATCCTCTCCTGGAACACCAACTCGTCCGCGTCCGTGATCTTCTCGTAGTAGAGGTTGATCGCCGAATACACGCTCGAAGAGAGGAACGCGAGGGCCACAGGATCATCAGAGACCTCGAGCGCGTAACACATCGCCATATGCGCTCTGGATACTTTCACATCGCTCTTGCTCACGTCAGCGACCACATCCCCCGGCAAACGATCGATCACGCTCAACCTCGAGAGGATCGGATCACCCACCAGGTCCGAGCGATTTCCTCTCACCCGCTTGAGCTGCGCGATGACATCCTCGAGCAGCAACTCCGCAGGATCTGGCGGCGCTGGCTCTGGCTCAGGCGCTAGTTCCGGCTCAGGCTCTGGCTCAGGTGCTGGCGCCGGAACTTGCTCGGGATTTTGCGTCGAGCCCTCTCCCGAGAACAGTGCCGGGTTTGGCGTCGCAGGCCCGCGCTGGCGCACGGTAAACAACTCCCCCGTATCGCGTCGCCCACCAGATGCACCAGTGACGCCCTCTCCTGACACGAGGTTGGCTCGAAGCTCTCGCTCCTTTGCCTTATCCACGACCACGGAGGGCATATCATCAGAGACGATGACAGATTTATCCTTACCATCCCCCTGGAGGGCTCGTTCATCCTCTTCGAGCAGAGACCGACGGAGCTGCTCTCGGACTCTTCGTTGCTCGGCGAGCGCTTCTTTGGCGGCGCTGTTCTGGGCTCTGCGCTCGGCCTCCCTGGCGAGACGCTCGCGCTCGAGGCGCTCGCGCTCCTTTGCTCGCTCACGCTCGGCCTGGTGCTCGAGGCGCCTCCTCTCTCGCTCTTCCGCCTTACGACGATCCTCTTCCACCCTGCGGATATGATTGGCGAGGTCCGGGATATGAAGACGATCGAGCACCGGGCCAAGCTTTCTGCGATGCGTCATATCCCGGACGACCACCACAGGATTGTCCAGCTCATCAGGAATCCGCTCGCGCCCCATCTTGCTATCGACCCAGATAAAGGCTTCGCCAGTCACCGAGCTGAGCTCGTCGAGGCTCGTGAACGGTGGTTTATCCGCAGGGCCAGTCGCGAGCCTACGCCCTCTGGACGTATCGAGCACCTCGAAGAGCGGCAGCTCCCTGAGCAACGTCACGATCTGCTGTGCTCCTAGCGACAACGGCGTTCGGATCTGGCTCACGCGCACCAGATAGGACTCGAACAGCTCGCGCTCCTTTGGAGACGCGATCCACCCCTCCTCGATGTGCCGCTCGAGGTGTGCGATCAACGCGTTCTGCGTCATCACGCTCACATCCCTCAAGACCTGTCGATAGTCTTCGTCCTGGATGACGTTTTCGTAGTCACCAGCCAGGATGACGTCATCGCTCTCGATGCGCGACGTGAACCTCCCGAGGAAGAGCTCCTGCGAGGTCGTCGTCGCGCGCCTGCGATGCACCAGGACCTCGATCGCGACGCCTGGGTAGCTATCCATCGGCCTCGGATCAAAGAGCATCCCGATCCGTCCCCGGATGTTCTTGCTCCCCTCGATCTCCACATCGAAGATCACCTCGTCCGGTTTGGCAGGGAGCTCCAACGCGAGCTCGGAGCGCTCCATGTAGGATGCTCGAGCGTGCTCGAGCGCCTGCTTTGCCTCGCTCGTGTCGGTCACATCGATCACGCGCAGGTGCTTGATATCGAGGAACTCACCGAGCCAGGACTCGAGGTGCTTCTCGGGCAAGTCGGGCACCACCAGGATCTTGACCTCGTGCCCCACCGGAAGCAGCGCATCGAGCACCTCTTCGCCCTTCTTGACGACGTACAGCTCGCGCCTCTTGTGCACCAGACTCGAGAGCTCGGGGTAATAAACCCTGCTCCCATCATGGAGCGCGAAGACCGCGAGCTCGGTGAGCACCCTCCGCATATCCGAGAACTGCTCTCGTCCTCCAGGGAAACGCACGATATGAGCCTGCCAGAGGTACACCCAGAGCTCGAAGTACTCGTAGGAGTCGAGCTCTGTGAGCCGCGATGAGAGGTCCGAGATGCGCGCGCGCAACGTGGCGGCGGCGTGCTCTCTCAGGTTCTTCACCAGCAGCAACCAGTTGCTATCCTCCAACACAGCATCCCACGAGGCGTTCGGGTTGATCCCCATCGCGTCGAGCACGACGTGGAACTGCCCCATCGCCACCTCGAGCTCCAGCTCCTGAAGCAGACGTTGCTTGTAGAGCACCCTCACCTTGATCAGCGGCCTTGCCTTCGGCTCGCTGACGCCCACATGCAACCCCGGCGCGGTGATCGCGGGCACCAACCCGAAGACACCTCGGTTCTGCCCATAGGCGTAATCCCCTTCCAGAACGAATGGGACTCGTGATGGGAGCGCGACAGGAACCTCGTCTCGATCCAGGTAGCGGTTGGCCAACGCATGGCGCCGGATCACCTGCCCCATGTAACGATAATAGCGCGCGCTGACGACCTGACTGAGCACCGAGCTCTCGAGCCCTCGCCCGATGAGATAGACGCGTTGATCGAGCTCGGCCCTGTCCCAGTCTTCTCTCAACGTGGGCGTGATCGTGCCATCGTAGACCCCGATCTTACCGTGAGCGTCGATCTCACTGGCGATCTCTCGCAGTGAACATCGGTCGCCCGCGAAGTCCTCGTAGAATGGGATATCCGCCATGGCACCGAGCGCCTCGATGCGCCCGGCACGGTCCACCAACACCTCCTGCTTTAACCCCCACAAGGTCTTTTGTCGCTGCTGCCGCATCTTCCACTGCGCGAGCTCCTGTGGAAACTCGCGCGCCGGAACGCCCATATCGTCGAGCAGCTGCCGCGCCAGATCCTTGGAGAGTTGCGCGCTGATCAACGAGAGAAAGTAGCCATATCCGTAGTCGTTAAAACCAACCTCATTGAGGTATCCGGCGAGCTTGTCGAGAAGGATCGCGAAGTGCTCGAGCGCGATGAGGTAGCGCGCGAACATCGCCGCGTCCTCTCGAGGACCGTCGAAGAGATCGTTCGCTTCGATATCCCCCTTGAAGACGAGGTTCGACCCCTTGAAGAACGGAGCATCGAACTCGCGCCTCGCGAAGACGCGACCATCCTTGATAAAGGTGATCCGGCAGCCGGAATGGGAGGTCGTGTATGCGTTACTCCACTCGTTGGGATCGATCGCCCACACGCCCTCGACACCATCACCGCAATCGAACGGCACCCGGATGCGATATCGCGTCGCGAGCAACGCTCCAGAGCGCAACGGCTGTGACTGCCAACGCTCGTAGTTTATACGACGGTGGTTCATCGTATTCAGTTGTACGCTCACGTCCTTGAGCGGGAACCCCAACCACTGACGCAACCAATCGATCGTCGAGTCATTGCCAAGGATCACCGGTGAGAGCGCTTCCGCCTCGAGCTTGTCGAAGCTGAGCACGCTGAAGGTGATCGTGCGGCGGTCGCCGAGTAATTCACGGAGCTGCCCGATCGAGATCTTGTTCTCCTCGGACGCGATGGAGTCATCTTCGAGCTTGTGCGAGAGCTGGATGCACTGCCAGCGCTCGAGCAGCTCGATAAGGCGCACGGTCTGAGCGGGGAGCGGGATGGAGCGTTCACGATACAGCGGAATCTCGGCAGCGATCGTATGGATAATATCGACCACCCAATCGACAGGAGCAGCCTTGAACACCCCCCTGGAATCGATGATGTACACCTCCTCGAAGTAGCGCGCCAGGGCCTCATACATCTCGAGCCGCAGCACCTGACCGAGCAAATACGACCACTGCTTGTCCTCGACAAAGGCGCTCTGCGAGAGGTTCTTGTTCAGGCGTCGAGAATCCACCACGGCGACCGTGTTCACGATCCCGCTCGGGGCATGAACGGTCGTCACGAGCACGCCGTTCTGGAGAATAGAGAGCGTGCTCGCCGACCTGTTGGGGTAAATCCCCAACATCCCTCGCTCCTGCTTGGTCCTGAACGGATGCGCGCCGAGCACGTCCTCTGGCAGCTGATGCCCTGTGGAGATCTGCTCGCCATCGAGAAACACCGGGATATGCGAATATAAACAGCGCTCGCGCAGCGCGGTCTTCTCGGCCAGGCTCCCCTTCAGGTTATGAAAGAACTCGACCAGGTGACCTGTGCGAAAGCTCTCGCGCAGGTACACGCGGGTGCCTACAAACCCCGCTGGACCTTCGACCTCGGTGATCTCGTCGCGCTCCTGACCCGGGCGCGAGACGAGCAGAAGCGACCCCGAGTTCACGTCCTCGGCCACCTGGAGCTCGATCTTCGAGGGGAGCAATGCTTGCGCGGCGTTAAAGCCGATGGCCAGGTGCCGCATCGCCTGCTTGCGCCTGTCCGTGAGCTTCGCGAACGCCGCGGAGTAGAGCTCCTCGAGCTCCAGACGCGTGAGCGCATCACCATCGAAGAACACCTCCATCTCGTCGGCGTCGATCGTGAAGCGGATCTCAGTCGCGCCGAGCAAATGCGCAGCCTGTACTAACTCGAGGACGTAGAAGTGAGGATCTTCGAGCTGGAACTTTTGCAGCTTCTCTCGGGCCTTGGCGCTGTCGATCTGGAACTCTCGGCGCGCCTCGAGCGCGCCTTCAGCGGAGAGCCCCGCGAGCATGTCATCGAGTTGATTCATGAGCGACCTCCTGAGAGACGATGGCGATCCTTGCGCTCGAGGATCGCGCGCGTCACGAGCGCGGCGTCATCCTCTGCGCGCAACCCCTCTTCGAGCAAGAGCATCTTACAAAGCGTGAACGCGGCCCATTCAGGCTCGCGGGTGGCAAGCTCGACGAGCTTGATGACGCGCTCGTCCGAAGCATTGATCGCGAGCACCCTCGTCTTGACGAGCTGCGCTCGATTCATCGGCGCGAGCTCTTCCAACAGCAACGGCTGCTCCACCGAGTTGGCGCATAACCCGAGGCGATCGCGGATCGGAGAGCGACCAGACTCCAGGTAGTCGAAGTCCATCAACACGATCTGTTCGCACGCGCCGCCGAGACCGCCGATAAGGCTCGCGAGCTTTTGCTTGAGCGCGTCGGCGCCCGGCGCGCGATCCTGAAGACTCGTCGTGGGCAGCACCCAGACGTCGTTCACGATCCTCGGGCGAGCATCGAGGCACAGGGAGAGCAAGGCCCAGAGCGGGTCATTGACCGTCGATGGCTCGGCCACCACGATCAGGTGCTGCGGTTGGAGCGCGTCCGTGAGGTGTGTGCGCCTCGGCGCGACGAGGAACTCTCCCTTCTTTTGACGCCGCCCGCACTCGTGGACCGAGACAGGTTGCGCGTAGAGCGTGGGGATGATCTCGCGTCGGCGTTGCTCGAAACTCCCCTTGCTGCGCACCCACCGCACGAGGTGCCATAGCAAGGATGCGTGCGCGTCATCCTCCACTGCGCGGACCCCCTTCGCCTTCTTCTCGAGGAGCGTCAGGAGATGCTCGGGGAGCTGCTCGGTGGCCATCGTCTCGAGCAAGCGATGAGCCTTGTGATAGTGGCGATCCTTGAGGACCTGGTCGCGCGTGAGCGTGTGCTCGAGGTAGCGCGAGTCGATCTTGAGCGCGATATGCGGCCACTCTCCTTCCTCGCCCTCCTTTAGCGTCAGCCCGCGGTTGTAAAACCCATAAGGCCCCTGCGATGAGTCGACAAATCCCATCACCGCCCGCGTCCCCTCTTCCTCGTGAACGATCTTGCAGTCGGACTCGATGTCGAAGTCCTGGTTGACCTGCTCGCCCTCGACATAAATCGGGACATGCACGTGCTTGCACCAGTAGGTGATGACCTCGCGCGTGCGCCGTCGAAAGGTGTCGACCTGCGCGCTCGTCATCTGCTTGAAGATCCTGATCTGCGTGCCCTCGACAGGTTGATCCATGCGGATCAGGTCGAAGGTGCGATCCTGCTTGAAGAGCACCCTCCAGTACTCTCCACCTCGCCCCGTATCCACGCACACCGCGTGAGGATCGATGGCGAAGATGGAGACAAAGCCGATGCCGAAGCGGCCGATCTTCGTGTAGTCGTCATCCTTGCCAGAGCTGAACAGGCGCGTGAGCTTTGTCTCGATGATGTCGCGCGTCATCCCCTCGCCAAAATCATCGACGAAAACAGTCATCAACCCGCTGTCTCCGCCACCCTTATCGGGGGCGAACTCGACGCGGACATCGATCTCGCCGCTGCCTGCATCGATGGAGTTCTGGATAAGCTCGCGCAAGAAAGACATCGGGTCCGAGAACTGGTTCACCAGATCCTGGAGCACGGTCTCTGTATCGACGCTCGAGGTCGTCTGTGTCATCGGCCTTCACCTCGAAGGGGATTAAAAAACAATCACTTGGTCTTGTATTCGAGTTCCATAAAGCGGGCCACGGCGCGCGCATCCTCGGAGTCGACGAGGTTGAGCACTCCTGGCCAGAACAGCCCGATATCGTTGCTCGCGTGGAGGACCTTCGAGCCCTTCAACGCGCGCCGTATCTCGATGATCGAGGCGTAGTTCTCACGTTCGAAGGTCATGTCCACGGGTTGGTGCGAGCACCGCCACACGGGCGCGTGCTTGAGCTCCTTGAGGATCTCGAGCTCGACCGAGCCGCTCGGGTTGCTCCCGCCAAGATCAGCGCGCTCTTTAAAGAGCGCGAACGCGAGCTCCTCGGTCCACTGCGGCCACACGATATGCTTGCCCTTGTCTCTGGCGCGCAGCTCCTGCAAGAGCGCCCACCGCAACTCGTAGGCGAGCACGTCGAAGAAGAGATATTGCCAGCGCTCGTCCTCGACAAAGGCGCTCAGGGAGAGGTCGCGGTTGAGGTTGTTCGCCTCGACGCGACAGAAGAATGGCGCGACGAGTTCGTCGCGCTGCATCCTGCGGATCAGGACACCGTGTTGGAAGATCTCGAGCTCGGCGGTCCTCCCGCTGGCGAACGCCCC
>Ga0208061_100051_pt1 | contig 38189 bp, 29 predicted proteins | sample DeeseametaMP0555_FD_184209 | JGI IMG/M metagenome (GOLD analysis project Ga0208061, IMG submission 184209) | Marine microbial communities from the Deep Atlantic Ocean - MP0555 (SPAdes) | ecosystem: Environmental > Aquatic > Marine > Oceanic | place: South Atlantic Ocean | collected 2011-01-23 | reverse complement strand
GGCAGGCAGCCCGAGGAGTTGTTTCCCCTCGAGGCTGACCCCGGCGAGAAGAAGAACCTCGACAAGACGGAGCCCGAGCGCTTGAAGCGGTATCGCGAGCAGCTCATGGAGCATCGCGATATGCTGTACGAGCGCTACAACTACGACGGTCGATAGAGCGCGCTATCACTCACTTTTCGGGGAAGCCACCCGGGCAGCGCCCCTCGATGTGCTCGTGCCACAGGAGCGTGCGCTTTGGCTCATCGATGATCACGCGCAAACTCGTCGCGTCCCACTCCGAGCCCATGTTCGAGTCCGTGATCGCCTCGGTCTCTCCGACGTGCTTCTCGAGCGCCTCGCGCGTGTAGACGAAGCTGCAAGGATGGCCGGGGTTCTCGAAGTTTTCGATGATCTCGTCGAGCCTCGCCATGTGCGCGGGGTTCTTTGGATCAAAGACTGGCTTTCCGCCCTCCTTGTAGTCGAGCAGTGTCTTTCGCAATCGCTCGCTCGAGAGGTCGATCGGATCCATGCTGCCGACGATGTTGTTCGAGAGGCCGTAGACGTGCTCGAAGTTCTCCATCCCGGTCTTGACCGCCTTGGGCGAATCGGTGGTGTTGTAGAGCACGATGCCGCCGGGCTTCAGGTGCTTTTTTATCAGGGTCATGAACTCGACCGAGAGCAGGCTCGAAGCCATAAAGCGCCAGTTCCAGGTCGTGTTCGAGACGATCGCGTCGAACTTCTCGTCCGAGCGCGTCATCCACCGGCGCCCATCATCGACGACCAGGCGAACCCTGGGGTCATCGAGCAACACCGCGCGATCAGGATAGAGCCTGAGGAGCTCGATGAAGTTCGGCTCGATCTCGACGATTACCAGCTCCTCGAGCTGAGGATGATTCACGAGCACCTGCGCCCACGAACCTGACGCGAGCCCGATGCAAAGGATCTTCTTTGGCGCCGGGTGAAACGCGCTCAATGCGTAGGGACGAATGATCCCGTTGGTGTCATCGATAAGGTCTGTCGAGAACTTGCCATCGTAGGTCCCGCCGCTGGTGACGACATCATCCTTGTCGACGACGATCACGCCGCCGCGGCTCTCGAAGACGTGCTTGGCGGGGTGCTCGAGCTTGTTGATGTGCTGGTAAACCGAGGAGAAGAGCACCCCGTGAGTCGCCACCAACACGACCGCGCCGAGCACGATGCCTGCTGACGCTTTGAGGCGATCGGAGCCCTCGGCCGACATGTATACCAGCCCACCTACGGTGAGGCTGACCATCCCCAACCCCACCGTGATCATCGACAGCGGGAAGTGGTGGAAGAAGACAAAGCCCGTGAGCAAACTCCCCGCCACCGAGCCGATGATGTTCGAGATGTAGAGGTAGGAGATGTGCGCGCCGACGGATTCATTGCTCTTGATGCCGTAGTGCGCGAGCAGCGGGAAGAGCGAGCCGAACAGGCTCGCGCCAAAGCAGATCATGTACAGGTTGATGACCAGCGCGGCTTCGCCAAACAGTCGCACCGCCCAGCCAAACAACGGCACGCTGATCCAGCCAAACAATCCCGCGCCGATGATCAACAGCGCGATGCTTCGAAAGTGGCGAGGTCCAGGCTCGGGGTGCTTGGTGCAATAGCGCTGCGCCCAGCGTGCGCCGAGCGCGAGGCCCAGCAAGAACAACCCCAGACTCAACGGGAAGGCGAACGCGCGGCTGCTCGTCTGCATCCCGAACAAACGCGCCCAGACGAGCTCGAAGGAGAGGCTGACGAAGCCGCTGTACATGGCCAGTGGGAGGATCGCTCGTTGCATCAGTTCTCCTCCATCGCCGGTTTGGTCTGGTTCTCGAAGTCACTTCGCAAACTTAGCGCCAGCCCCGCGACCGTCAGGTTGAGCGAGGCCGCGAACAGCGTCGCGCCGAACAACCCGAACAACTCGAAGACAAAGATGATCGCCAGGATACACCCGAGCGCAGCGCCCAACGTGTTCACATAGTAGAGCTCGCCGACGATGCTCCCGATGTTCGGGTTCTTTAACGTTAAGAAGTGCACCAGCAGCGGCAGCGTCGCGCCCATCAACAACGTCGGGAACAAAAAGAACCCGAACGAGAACAGCGCGCCGACAAACAAGCTCGAGCCCGCCGTGTAGGCGATCAAGGCGTCGATCAAAAACGGGGACACCGCGCCAAAGAGCCCGATGCCGACCTCGGCCGCGGCGAACAGCGAGAGCGTCGATGCGCCAAAGCGCGTCGAGAGCGCGCCTCCGACCAGGCTGCCACACCCCAACCCCAGCACGAACACCGTCACGATCGTCGTGATCGACTCCGAGTTCGTGCCGTAGATCAAGAACAGCTCGCGCTGCCAGATCAGTTGGTAGAGCAGCGCCGCGACCCCGGAGAGTAAAAAGAGAATCGAGAGCTTCCGCGTCGCCTTCGAGCTGGGCTCGTCTGCGTTCGTCGTCTCCTCGGACTTTGTCATGGTGTTCCGTCTGGAGTGGGAGTGATCACGTGATGTGATGTAGCGCGCAGATCTGCGCTCGCTGTCTCATTTGCCGCCAGAATATGGCAACCCTCACAGCGTGACAATGGCGCTGCGTGGTTTTCACGTGCTCCCTCGTGACGCGGTGTGGTCGCTAATCACACGAGCTCTCCACACCCTCCACCGCGCGAACCAGGCGCTTGAAGTCATCGTCGAACTCGTCGGTAAACTGAAACGAGATGACCCCGCTCGGGAAGAAGATCACCCGGTTGTCCCCGAGCCCCTCCATAAAGAAGAAGTGCACCCTGCAGAACCCCACGCGGACCTTCTTCGACCAGAACGAGTGACTGTAACGCATGCGCTCGAAAGCGCGGTGTCCCTCCCATTCTGTGCGCCCGAGCGCCTCGCGGATCTTGTTCCGGTTTAGCAGTTGCTCCCCATCGTGCTCGCCCTCATTGGCGATCAATCGCGCGATCTTTGCCGCGTTATCCAATGTCGGATAACCGCCAAGCCCCAGGATCGGCACGCGGGCCAGAGGATCCTCGTCTCGGGTCAGCAATACGCCGAAATCTTCCGCGCCTATGGGCTCGAGCACGTTGTCGCGCACGAGCTCCCAGTAGTGCACATCCTCGCCCTCCTTCGCGCGCACGTAATTCTCCAACGCATAGGAGAGCACGAAGGTGTTCGTCGTCGCATAATTGAACGCCTCGCCAGGAGCTTCGGGGAAATCACCGAACGCTGCGATGTTGTTGATCGCCGCCTCCTTATCCGGCGCGAGCTCGAGCGGCTCGTACAGCAGATCCTCCCCGGCGCGCGTCCCCGTCACCATGTTCAGCGCATGCGAGAACGTCACCCCCTGCCACTCCGGGAGCCCCTGAAACGCAGGCACGTGGTCGGCGATCGGCTCGTCAAAGATCTCCTCGCCGTAGCGCTCGGCGAAGTAAAACATCGCCAGCGCGCCAGCCATGCTCTTTGTCACCGAGAACACGCCATGCCGCATCGCGTCCGGGTAAGGATAGGTTCCATGGCGCGTGTTTGGCGGATGCACGTACAACGTCCCATCCTTGTAGATGGCGCCCATGCTCGTCGATGCGTTGGTGTGGAATGTCACATCGAAGTGCTCCGCGATCTCGCCGTCGCTGTCGATGTCTGTCAGCGGTTTGGTGGGGATTCTTCGCGACTCCCACTCCTCGTGAGCCTGAAGAAACGCGTCCGCGTCCTCGAACTCCTCTGGCGCATACGTCGCAGGAATCATCGCGCGGACATCGCCCAGTTGTTGCGCGTCGAAGACCGCGGTCTCCTGGCTGCACTGGATGCTCACATTGCTCATCGCATCCGCCTTGTACACGAACATCGCGACGCAGTTCCTCACCTCACCGACGTAGCGCCCGAGCATACTTATCGGGAAGGACGCGCGGCTCCACTCGCCATCACCATCCTCTCGCCAGATAGCGCCTGTGCCGAGGATGATATCCCAGTAACTCTCACCCAGAGGTCTCGTGTCGATCGCCTGCTTTACCCTCGGAACAAGCGCCTGTTTATGGCTGATGAACGCGACCTCGATCGCAGGAAAGAGGTCCTCTCCCTCGTAAGCCTCGCGATCCTTTGGCGCGACCATCGCTGCTTCGTCAAACGCGATGCGCCCTGAAAAGGGCACCGGGCTATCCTTTGCCCAGACTGGCCTGGCGAAGAAGCTCATATCCAGAAACGGAGCGGGCGCGTCGGTGGTCAGCTCTTCGACGGTGAGCTGTGCCCGCGGCTCGGTCAATACAGGCCCATCCCATGGCGCGGGGCGCTGACGTTGACAGGAGGAGGCCAACAACATGGCGCCCGCGAGCAGGATCACGTGTTTTCGCATTCGAGGTTCCTTTGCCTGATGCCGTTTCTCCAGGACATCAGCGAGGTAGGAGGGATGTCGACGCGTCTTCTTACTGCATATGACGCGCGTGGTGAAGTCGCAGTTCGATGCTCTCTTCGGGATGTCTTTTGTCGCATGAACATCGTGAGGTTTTGCACTCAGAAAGAAGAGGCTTCAGCGCGATGCTCGCTCTGGGGTATGCTCGTGAAAATGCCATCGACCACGGAGTACAGGCCATGAAGACGCTATTGCCGCTGCTCGCGCTCGCGCTGGGAGTGATTTCGAGTGTTGCCCCTCGCGATGCGCACGCGACGTGCCAGAGCGCGGATTGCCGCGTCGAGCTCGTGGACGCCGACTGCAAGACCACCAATGGGTACGCCCCCGAGGAGCAACGCACCGTCTCTTCAAAGGCGAACGTGACGTTTGTCGCCTATTGCATGCGCTATTGTTATCCGCCTGATGGTTCGCCGGGCACAGAATCACTCGACTACCAACCACCCGCAGATGTGCTCACGGTCAAGGACGCCGATGGCGCCGATATCGACGCCACCTTCACGCAGACCGACCGCGTTTGTAACGAGCTCCCCGTCTTCTCGGTGACATCGCTCCCCGTCGGGCCTCACCGCATCTGGTTCCCTGGCCAGGAAGAGGGCACTGGCGGTGGCCTCCCGATCGTGGTTTCGGACAAACTTGCCCAGAACAAAAGCTCCACCGAAGACAAACCAGAGGCCGACAAAAACAACACGCCAGAGACCGGCGGCGCGCCTGTTCCGGAGCTCGAGACAAAGGAGCGCAGCGGGCGCTGTAGCAGCGCCTCGCCAGCGCTCCCCGCGACGCCTGCATCCATGGCCATCCTGCTGCTCGGCGTGCTCGCCACGCTGCGGCGAGGACGGGAGACGCGTTGATGCTCCTCGCCGCACGCTGACAGACGTTCTTCAGGCATCTTCCTGTGTTTCTTGGCGGCCCGTGGCGATTTCGAGGTCAGATTTCAGGGGAGCTCGGGCGCTGTTCGATTGGTGATCGGCAAAGCATGTGTGATGATATTGTTATATGAAAACAGTACTTTATCGAACTTTTGCAGGGGCGAGGAGATGACTCGAACTCGGAAGCTCTCGAACACGAATGTAGGGGTAGGAGCGCTCGCGCTCCTTTGCTGTTTCTTGCACGCCTCCCTGGCATTCGCGCAGGAAGATGTGGCGCAGGTTGTGGGCTCGAACAGCCAGGCAGTCGTCGATGGGTTTGACTTCCAGACCCCCACGAACGCGGCCTTCTTTAGCGGCCCGAGCGTTTCGGCTGGAGGTTGGGTGTTCTTCACGATGGGCGTGAAAGAGACCGGCGGCGCTGGCCTGGGGGATGCGCTGTTTGCCTCGAACGGTGGGCTGACGCAGGTGTTGCTCGGACCCGAGGAGCTTGGAGATGAGCGCCGCATCCCAGAGACAATCGAGTTACGCGATGTGCCGAAAGTACGCGCGACAGGGCGCGATACTGTCCTGATTCGAGCGACCGTCGCAGGGACTGATGGCCTCTGGGAGATCTCGCCAGCCGATGCCACCGCCGAGCTGGTCGCTGAAGAGGGCGTTGACGGCATCACCAGCATCGGCGTCAACAGGAGCAACTCGGACCAGTTCTGGGGTGATAAACGCGGGCTCGTGTATTTTCGCGCCGAGCCTGCGTTTATCCCGACGCTGTTTGTCTATGACGGCGACTCGACCACGGAACTGCTGGCGCAGGATGCCGCTGTCCCTGGCGGCGAAGGCACCGTCACACAGATCAAACATATCGCCATCGATGGCGAGGGGAGGTTGGTCGTGACCGCCTCGCTTGTCATCGAGACCGCCGATGGTCCTCGTGGCCTGGACGCCATCCTCAGGTACACGCCGGGGATGCCAGGGGTCTCGTGGGAGAGGTTGGCTGGCACACCCACACCTGTAGAAGGGGACCTCGCCATCATCAAGGACAGGGTTCACGTCGGTCGCGGTGGTGATGTCGTCTTCCAGGGCGCCTACTACGAGGTCGATGATCCCGAGCGTGGCACCTTGCGCACGAAGGATGCGCTGATCCGCGTCTCGGCGCAGGGGCAAATGGACATCCTCGCGGATATCTCTCCCCCTTTGCTAAACCGGATCGAGGCGACGCATGTCACCCCTGACGGGGTCGTCTTCGCGGCGGTCACAGGATTCGAGGATAACTTCGATGGGATCTTGCGCGCGGCGGCTGGAGGGAGCGCCGAGACCTTTATCAAGGAGGGCGATCCTGGGTTTGGCCAGGGCGACTTTGCCACCGCGTATGCGTTCGACTCGTCAGATAATGGCGCCCTCTTTGTCTCGGGTGAGTCCTCCACAGGACAGGTCGTCGTGCGGTTCGAGGATGGCGCGAGCGAGGGGAGCGAGCTGCTCTCGGATCAGTTCACCTACCTCGTCGATGGCGATGAGCGCGTCGCCGAGCAGCTCTACTTCGACAACGCCGGGCCCTTTGCCTCCAATGATGGAGAGGTCGTGTGCTCGAGGATCGACCTCGACAACCCGACCGATCTCGGCGTCGTATGCGTCGGTGAGAAGCCTCCCGCCGGAGCGATCGAAGGAGAAATCGTCGCTCATCAACTCTATATGCTCGACTTCGAGAGGGGAGAGGCCAAGGAGAATGGGGTCTCCTACGAATATTGGGTCGATGTCGATCTCTCGGTCTCTGCTGGTTTCTGGCAGGCAGACCTCGACGTCGTCACCGATCCTCCATTCGATGGAGAGGTCCATGTCTATAATCGCCTCGATGGTATGCCCGAGACGACCTGTACACCGAGCAACGGTCGAGTGCGTTGTGGGGAGCTTGTCGCCACGGATGACCTCGAGCTCCAGTTGCGTATGGTCTTTATCCCGACCGCGCCGAACAGGCACGATGTGACGTTGATGCTTCGCGGCAGCAACGATGGCCCGGAGCAACAACTCGACGAGGTCCAGGATACACTGCTCGCGCTCGAGCAGTGGTTCGAGCCGATCGAGGATGGGACGCGTTGTTACAGCATTGCGTATGCTGCTGAAGGTGCAGGTCAGGACGCGTTCATCTCTTATATCGCGGATGTTAACGGCAGGTCGGCCCAGGTCAATGATGCCCCCTCGACGTATCCGAGCGGGGTGGATGACGTCATCCGCTTCACGACCTCGAAGGAGGGTGTAAACGTTCAGGGACCTCTCGAGAGCTACTGGCTTCGCTTGGAGCCCGTTCGCTCCGATGACTATGCCAAGTGCGGACCATTTCGCGAAAAATGCTACGCCTATCCCAGCGAAACTTATGAGCTCGACACTGAAGATAACGTCACGACAGGAGCGTGCATCCTCGATGGGCAGGGAAAGGCGGATTGCCAGATCGCACCGACCTCCACTCCGACAAATCCCTCGCGTTCGTTGTGGTTGTTCGCGCTGCTTCTTGTCGGCTGGAGGGTCCGTAAACCTCGCCAGCGTTGAACCTCAGTCGCCCGAGATGCCTTCGAAGTACCAGTGTGTCGGAGCACCTTCGGCGTCATAGACAGGGTGCACGACGCCCGTCCAACGCGGCACGTCAAAACCGATCCCGCCTTCTCCGATCTCCTCGCGCGTCGGGTGCGCATGACCGTAGTAGGTCTCGAGTTCTTCCTCGGTCAAAAGGCGCAGGGCGCCATGCGAATATCCCGAGGTGGTTTGCCCACCGGCGCCATAATCGAGCTGGTAGACGATCGAAGGATCGTAGACGCGACCCGAGACCCTCTTTGGAGGTCGCATCTCGGTGTCGACGCGCTCGAGGTCGAGGATCGAGTGGGTGCCTTCGGTGTTCGACAGCGCGCGCAACCTCTTGACCTCTTTTTGCCACTCTTCGAGCTCCGAGTTTTCGTCCTCCTCATCCTCGATGCCGAGCGCGAGCCGCAGCGAGCCGCGCTCTTTCTCGAGCGTCGCGCGCACCTGAGGGTGATCGGCGTAGAGCAACGCCTCCTCGATTTCTTTGAGCATCTCGGCCATGTGCGCCTCCTCCTCCACGAGCAACCCACGGTCCGTGTTGCTCGCGGGAGGCTTGACGTACTCGCCGCTCTCCAGAACGCGCCGCTGTAAGCGCTCGAAGGCGACCTGAACATCCTCGACATAGTCCTCGAAATAACTCCAACCCGATGCACCCATCTCGACCTCCATACAAGTCGTTTACCCATGTAGTTGTACGCGAGAACGAGGAGGTGAAAAGGGCGAAAACGATCGTGATACGAAGCGCATTTGTCGAAGTTGAATAACCCACGGCTTTCGGACGTCTCCTCTGACCTGAGCCCATTCGGTTTTCGACGATTTCTCATGCCTGAGAGCGAGGTTACACGATGCCTGTACGCGAGTTTGTTCTGCTGTTGTCGCTGCTCCTGCTGACCCTGAGCGCTTGCTCCGGTAGCACTTACGTCCACCACCAGCGCGCTTGCTGCGCTGGCAGCGAGACCGTGATCCACTACGAGCCCTCGCCCGAACATCACGACGCAGAAGAAGAGGTCGTGATTCACCACGAGCCAGAAGACGAGGGCTACGTCGAAGAGGAGGTCGTGGTTCACCACGGTCACAACTACTCGGGATACACGCACTGCGGTGATTTCTTCGCGGTCGGCCAGAACCCCAACCAGTGCCAGCCGGGTTCTTACTGCTCGAACGCGACGTTTTCAAAGTGCACGCCTGGCTGCCTCAGCGATCAGAATTGCTCCTCCGAGCAGGTTTGCGTCAAGCAACCCGGCCTGGCCACGGGCACATGCCAGGCTTACTAGTCTGCGCTTTGTTTGGCATCGAGCGGCGAGCAGGGGTAGCTCTCTGACCACGTGTTGGTGTATCGATAGATATCGTTTGTTTTACCGCGCACATATTCTTCGGGGTTCTTCTGTCCTGGCTCCAAAACAGGGCGGGTTGATCGGGTCGCAGAAGAAAAGTTGACCCTCTGCGCGGCCGAATGACGTCATTGTATACAGGAGGGGCCGCGTCGAGGGTGCTTCTCCACACGATTTACCCTGACTCTTGTTCGAGAGCTTATTATGGTGCGCCGATCCTCCTTATCCAAAACCACAGCGTCATGCGCGATCCTTTGCTGCCTGATGTTCTCCTTCGCTTGCGATCCCGAGCCCTCACAGAGCAACAACGACGGCGGAGATACAACGCCGATGATGACCTCGCCGGATACGCCAAACAACGGCGCGATGATGGTCGAGGGAACGTGCGAGGATATCACGCTCGAGGAGTCGAGTGGCGAACCACTCGACTCCTTGCTCGTTACCTCCGAGCGCACGCTCGATGATTTCCAGCCGCAGGTTCGCGCTCCTGGAGGAGATTGGGTGTTGGCTTCGCTCGACAGACAGGAGGAGACCGTCTCGCTGATTGTCCCGCCACACCCGGATGGGATCATGGGTGGCGAGCTCGAACTTCGCTGGATCGATGACCTCTCCACCGAGCTTTGTGATGGCGGTGAGCCTGCGGTGTCGGTTTTGACGGTGCAACCACTCGAGCCCGCGCCCGGCGAGTTCGCGAAGATCGTCACGGCGACAGAATCGCTCGCCGAGGAGTCCGCGAGTCAGATGGGGTGGACGCTCGAAGAGCTGCGCGCGGCACCATTGGACGAGGTCCCTGTCGAGCTCTGGGATTTGCGTCATGCCGCGCTCGTGATCGAGAACGATGAGGTCGATGGCACCCTCGACCAACTCGCCGAGCGCGAAGACCTCGAGCTCGTCGACGCGATCCTGGCCAAGGCTGGCCTGGCCACCGCGCTCGAAAACGAGCTCGAATCACTTCGAGCGCTCGCTCCCGAGCAACCTCCGTCGTTTAGCCGCAAGCCTGTGACCGTGGATGATGCGCCATTTGCTGCTGGCTTGACTGATGCAGACATCTTCCGCGTCGATATCGAAACCGCCGCGGATCTCTCTTACTTCATGCGCCTCGTGGCGCACTACGAGTCCAGGCTCAACTCTCCCGAACTCAAGACCACGGAAAAAGCGGTCGCGCTCGCGGGGTTGTTTCCTCCCGCCTCTCCTTATGCCGCCGCGATCGGCGCCGAGATCTTTGTCCTCAAGCAGATCGCTGGCGCGGCCACGGCGCTCTTTCCTTCGAGCCTCGAGAAGGGAGAGCTAAAGCTCCAGCAGGAGGTCTTCGCCGAGGATGATCCTATCCCCTACGCGAGCATCCTCGAGTACACGACGTATGGTCGCTCCAAACCGTTCAAGATCGGCAGGTTCGCCGCCGATACGCTGCTCGAGGTGTTCTTTACCGCCAAGGGCTTCACCAAGGCTGGCGCAGGGGCTCAAGCCTCGAAGAGTCGCTTCGATATGGTGCGCGATGATCTCAAGAGCGGTCCTGATGGCGAGGTCATCAGCGCGCTCGAAGGGAACGCGCTGGGCGAGGTCGATAACCGGGTGAAGTCCGAGATCGGCAACCTCTTTGGGGACCTCGATGAGGTTTATATCAGCCCCTTCCTGTGGGGACCTATCGACATCACATCCTCGCAGTGGTCCACGCTCGAGATCGACCAGCGTTCGCCAGCTCCGGAGGCGATCGAGATCGCGGGAGCGAACGCGCGCGAGTATTTCCCGTGGACGGCGGGCGTCAGCGGGCTCGTGCTCCAGGCTCGCCCCGGGGCATTTCCTCCCGATGGGAACAAGTTCACCTCGCGCATCGCCAAACCTGTGGAGGTGCTCGAGATCGTCATCGACGTGAAGCCGGACAGGCAGCGCATCCAGCCGAACGATGTGGTCGAGTTGACCGTCGAGGTCCGCAACTCCACGGACGAGACCGATGTCGAGTGGAAGGCGACCGCGGGGGAACTCATCGTCGGTCCGCGAAATCAATCCGCGACGCTCAACGTCCCCTCCGAGATCCCCGACGGGGGCATCAAGGTGACCGTGACCTCGCTTCATGACACTGGCGCCAGATCCCCGGAGCGTGGACCCGTCGAGCGCTTCGATACGTCCATCTTCTATGAGTTCGAACAGGTCACCATCGATCCCGGTTTTGTCTGCGTCGACGAGCCCGAGCCGTTGATGTTCACCGCGATCGTCTCGGCAAGCCCTGGAAACGAGGACGTCACATGGGAGGCGCCCTCCGGAGGCGCGGTTACACAAGACGGCGTCTATACGCCCCCTGCGATGGAGGGAACCTACCCGGTCGTCGCCTACCTGACAGGCAGCCCTGATGTGCGAGACGCGGCGGCGGTTCAGGTCGGCGGTTGTAGTTGTTACTACGAGTTCGAAATCATCGGCGTCGGCGCCTTCTCCGGTCCCTACGTGTCGATCCAGGAACTCGGCCCGACGCTGCTCAATATCCGAGGCGATTTCTACGACAACGACGGCACCATGGCCAACTTCACCCTGCTCACGCCAAAACCTGGCGAGTCAGGTGATTCCTCGATCATCATCGACGTCGGAAACGGGACCATCTACGGCACAGGTGATACGACGCCTCCACTCGTGATCAACCTGACCGAAGAGGACAACGGCAACGCGATCCGAGGCACGGTCGAAGGCACCCTCTTTTACTCGATGGACAACAGCGATATGCCCAACCCTTATCCGTTGAGCCTGAGGTTCCGAGGGGAGAACATCAACAGCGGGACCATTTGCCAGTGATGCTCCCAGGTGAAGCTATGGCAGCGAGGCCAGGGGTTACTGCGAGTCAGCGGCTTCGATGAGCTTTGCCTCGAGCGAGGCGTAGTCTTCTTCCTTGCTCAGGTTGGTGCCGCTCGATGGGGGGAGGTACTCGAGCAAGGTGCCATCGGGCGCGTAGATGAAGAAGTCATCCTTGCCGCCCATGCTCTGTCCCCAGACATCCGCGTCGTCTGTGTCCTGCAAGATGGGGAACGTGCAGCGCGATGTGAGCGCGAGCTGATCCTCTTCATTGTTCGCGCTCGCGCCATGCACGACGACAAAGGCGATGTCGTCGTGCCCCTTTGCCACAAGCTCGCCCTTTAACTGCTCGAGCTTCACCGCCTGGGACTGACAGTAAGGGCACCAGCCCACGAGGTTCGCCACCAGAACAACCTGGCCATCGAATGCCTCCAGACCATAGGTCTGGCCGAATCGCGGTGACTCCGGTTGGATGTCTTCGAGCTGCCAGGTCGGCCACCCCGCCGCGCAGCGCACGGCTTCATCCTGACCGCACCTCGGGCCTGTGGTGTCAGGTTCTTCCTGCGCACCACCACACGCCGAGAGGATCAGAAAGAAGGGGACAAGCAAAAGAAGGGCGCTTCGTGTGATTCGCATATGTGGGCTCGTTTTACGTCGGGGGATCATTTCCAGGAAAACATCGCATCGAACGGGCCGAGGATACTCGTCAGTGAGAATCACTGGCAACCCCTCGACTCGGGCGATCACATCGAGCGGGATCACGTCGTGCTCATTTCGCGTGGGCGCTCTGGTGGTGTTCCAGGATCGCCTCGATAAGCTCGTCTCGATCGAGCTTGGAGCGCCCCCTGATCTTGCACTCCGACGCCATCTTCCTGAGCTCTTTGAGAGAACAGGGGTTCCAGTAGCTCCAGCGTTGCGCTTTGGTCAGGTGCGGCGAGAACTTGATCTTGGCGTAGAGTTCCTCGGAGACCTCTTCTTCTGGCAGGCTGAAGTAGTCGAGCCAGGCGATGTTTGGCGAGTCGAGGAACGCCTTCACACCGCTGGCTCCGATCTGATTATCACCGATGGAGAGCGCGCGCATCGAGGTCAGCTTCGTGGTCTTCGCGAAAGCTCGTGCTCCCTTTGCCCTGATGTTGTTGAGGCTCAGTGACAACTCTTCGAGCGCGCCGAGGTGGTCCGAGTTCGCGAGCGCGACCGCACCCTCCGCGCCGACCTTGCACCAGTGCAGCCCGAGGACGCGAAGTTTGGAGACGTGCGGGCTCGCCGCGATCGCCTTTGCGCCGCGATCTGCCACCGAGGTGTTCGAGAGGTGGAGTTTTTCTAACCGCCTGGATTCCCTGGCGATCACTGTGGCGGCGCCATCTCCGACGCCTTCGTTGTACGAGAGGTCGAGCTTCACGAGTGATACGGCATGCCGTGATTTCATCAGCGCGAGGACCGCGTCATCATCGACATTGCACGACGCGAGCCCCAACCTCTGCAACGAGAACTCGCACGACTTATCAGCGAGCGCCTCGATCACCGCTTCACCGACGTAGCTGTTGTTGTAGAGCTGGAGCTTTCGCAGGTTCGAGGCGATCGGAGAGGTGATGAGCTTCACCAGCGGCGCATCGCTCAGGTAGCAGTTCTTGAAGTCGAGTGTTTCGAGGATCGTCTCGCCATCGAACTTCGCGAGCTCTTCGATCCCGCTATCCTTGATAGCGTTTTCCTGGAGATCGAGGCTGCGCAGGACCGACATGAGCGGCGACTCGACGAGCGCCTCGGCGCTGCCCTGGCTCAGCTTGAGCATGGACAGCTCGATCGCCTTCAGGCCCTCCTGTTCACACAGTTCGACGAGCTGCGCGATTCGGTTTCCTCCAAGAGAGCCCAGCCGAATGCGCAGGATCGCGATGCGTGCTCGCATCGGGTGAGAGACGAGCTCTTCGAGTCGGACATCCTCACGGAGGAGATCGAGCTCGAAGCTCGCCGCGGGCAATCGCTCCGAGAGCGCCTCGAACATGTCGAGTGATTCGACCTGCAGCGGCGTCTCCCAGTGCTTCGGGAAACCGCGCGTGTATTCACGCATCTCCTCGTGCCACTCGCTGCTGTCGGTGAGCGCGATGATACGCCGCTGCCACGCGCGCCGCTCGTTTTCATCTGGGGGCTCGTTCATCAACGAGCGAAGCTCTCCGAATAGATCTATTTCTTGCATGAGATGCTCGCCTCGGTTCACGCCTGGTTTCTATCTGTGTATGCAAGCCATGATGTCGTGACCTGGCAGAATACAGAAGCCAAACTTCCTCGGTTGCTGGCGAACCACCGACCTTCCGCCCGCAAAAGAGAGGCCGCCGAAAAGTTTCCCGACCTGGTGCGGAACACCACCCAGGGCTCGAAACTTTTCGGCGGCCTCTCTTTTGCTCGGCACGACGCGCTCATCGCAGATCTTCAGGGCGCCTCGATTCGATCGATCTGGACCTCGTAGTCGAAGTTTCCGGTGCGTCCGAAGTTCGTGTTGGTCAGCCCCAACCCCACGTAATACACGGTGCCCGAGCGTGCGCCTCGCGTGACGCCATCGGGCGTCATGAACTCGGCGTCTGCGCCCGTGGTGAAGACAAGCTGCTGCCCCTGCGAGAACATCGGGTTCGTGGGCATCATCGAGGCGCGGCCCTGCGTGGGGAGCGCTCTCCCCGTGTGGTCAAAGATCTCGATGTGTACGTCGCCGTTGGTCGAGAGCCCGACCGTGAAGACCTGGCGAGGATCGCCGTCACAGCCATCCGGGCAGAAGGGGACCGGGATAAGGAACGCCTCGATCCCTTCGATCCCTTCTGGTGGTCGCGTGATGCGCTTTTGCAGGCCATTCTCGATTTTATCGAGGTGTGCGGGCAAATACTCGTCCGGATCACACGCGAAGCCCACGCCATCGCCATCCCCGTCGAACTGATCCGGGTTGGCGTTAAAGACGCAGTTATCATCGCACCCCGATGATTGGTTCGAGGGGCACACCGAGTCTCCGATCACGCCGCTGCCATCGCCATCATCGAGGACGCCGTCGTTGTCATCGTCCGGGTCACACAGGTCCCCGCGCGCGTCGCCGTCATTGTTCAGTTGGCCTTCGTTGATGACATCGGGGCAGTTGTCGCAGGCATCCCCGAAGCTGTCGCCATCGGCGTTTGCCTGATCGGTGTTCGGGGTGAAGTGGCAGTTGTCGATCGCGTCTCCGATCCCGTCGTCGTCATCGTCATTATCACAGGCGTTGCCGCGCCCATCACCATCCGCGTCTCCTTGTGAGGGGTTCGGGGTCGTGCGGCAGTTATCCTCGGAGTCGACGATGCCATCGTTGTCCGTGTCGATGCAGGCAAAGCCTGGCTGGCCATAATCGATCGAGCGCTGCTCGGGGTTTGGCGTCTCGGGGCAGTTGTCATCACAGGGGAAGCCATCCTGAACCAGACGATAGGTGCATGGCGGGCTCATCTGCTGACCATCTCCGTTGCCATCCTCCGGGATGCCATCGTTATCCTTGTCTCCATCACAGGCGTAGCCGATGCCGTCGCCATCACCGTCGAACTGCGAGGCGTTCGGGGTGTTCGGGCAGTTGTCCTCGTCGTCCGCGACGAGGTCGCCGTCTGCGTCTGGCCCGAGGTAGTCGATGCAGCTTCGGTCGCTATCACCGATGCCGACCTTGAACAGCGCGTTCTGGATCTGGCAGACGTCATCATCGGTGAGCCCGTACTTGTTGCTGCTCGCGTAGTTCGCCGCGCGCGCCAGCAGCTTTCGCTGGAAGCCGTCAAAGCCTGTGGAGCGGGTGATGTCGTGGCGCGCCGTGTAATACCAGAGCTGGGTGAGGGCGTTCAGCTCGACCTGCTCGATGATGTTCTCGTTCAGCACCTCGCCAAGGATCAGCGCGCGCAGAGCGTTGTTCAAGATCGAGTCATTGCGGTGAACGCCGCCGTTATCATCTCCGCCGAGCTGGTCGTAATCATCGCGGTGCGTGACCGAGAAGTTGAGGTTCTCCATCACGCGAGGGTCATCGACGCCAAAGGCTTGAGCGCGCGCGAACATGCCGAACGCGTCCGAGTAGTGCTCGTTGAGCGCGCCCGACTCGTTCTTGTAGCGGAGCTCGGATTCATCTTCGAGCACGCCGTGCATGAACTCGTGGACCACGATGTACCAGTCGGTGAAGCCATCCTTGTACTTCATGTGTTGGCAAGGCCACCGTGTCCACGACGCGATCGTGCCGCCGCTGTAGATGACGCGAGCGTAAGCCTCGAGCTGGCTGTTCGACCCGTCATAAGAGCGGCGACAGACGTTGTCATAGAACCAGTCGTAGGTGCGCACGACGTTGTCTCGCAGCTCGGTGACATCCGCGTTCGCGTTATCGCACCCGCCTGGCGAGCCGTCCGTGCATTCGAGCGTGACGTCTGGATCGAGCTCGTCCCAGAAGCAGCTCGGGTCGTCGGTGTTGTTGCCCGCGTCGAAGATCTCGTAGTCGATGTCGCGCGCGAACTTGCTGCACTCGAGCTCCTGAGGTTCGAGCTCGATGACGGTTCCATCCTCGGCATCGAGGATCGCGCGGAACGCCCCATCCTGGAGCTGGAGGTTTGCGACATAAGCGAGGCGAGGTTGCTGATTTGCTTCTTCTCGCTCGCCGAACATCGAGGGGATGTACCAGATGCGGCGAGCCTCTCCGCCAACCTCGAAGCGATCGGGGTTGGCGATGCGCAGTGATTTGAGCGCGCTCGAGAAGCTCACCTCCACAGGCAACTCGTCGGGCAACCCGGTGACCACGTTCGACTCCACGCGCCACGCGACATCCTCGCTCATATGTACCTGGATAAATGCGCCCTCGACGCGCACCCCGAGGTGATGTTGCGCGAGATCGAGCGTCGCCTCGCCATCCTCGTCCTCGGTGACGTTGGAGGTCTTTAGTTGCTCGCTGGGGTTCTCGATCCCGAAGCTTGGCGCGAGTTGTTCGACGATCTCCCAACCTCGCTCGACGGTTGTCGCGCCGGAGAGTTTGACGCTGGTATCCACGGCGACAAGGCGCCCGCTTGCGTCGCGGCGCATGCGCGTTGGACCCGTGGCGCGCTCGGCGATTGCCTTGACCGCGGCCATCCCTGCGCCAAACGTGATCAGCACATTCGCGTGCGCGGCGGGCGCATCGCCCGGCGTCTCGAGTGAGACAGAGAGGTTGACCTCTCGTCCTCGCAGGTTCTCGAGCGATGGCGTCAGACCTTCGATGCGAGAGGTCTGTGGTTCTCCTGGCGAGAGCATCACCACGCGTTGCTCGAGCAGCTCGGTGCCAAGCCGCACGGTCAACAACCCTTCAGCGGCCTCTTGCTCTGACCAGCCGATCTCGACGGCGAGGTCGATGGTGTCGCCATCGATGGCCGCGCCGACTGTTGGCGACACGATCGCCAGGGTCGCGTTTGGCGAGGGGATGGCGTCTCCCATCTCCTCGTCTTCCGTGGTCATTCCCATGTCTCCAGCCATCATATCCGGCGTGGAGGTCATATCCTGGGGGGTATTCATATCCGCTGGCGCGGTCATGTCTTTGGCGGGGGACATATCCGCGCCGGGGTCTGGATCGCCCTCGCAAGTGCCTGTGCAGGCAGCACATGTGAGCAGCGTCAGCGAGAGCGCGATCGCGCGGCGGTCGAGCTTGAGCATAAAAGCCTCCTTTTTGTTCCTCTTGCGATCATTATTTTGGCGATGCGCGGCGGCCTTTCCAGCTTAAAGATGATAAAAAGAGCGCCGCCCGACGCTCGCGGAGTCACTTGTTCGCGCTTTCGGGTGCGCTTTTCACGAACCTGTCTCTCGAGGTTTTGCGATGTCACAGATGGAAGAGTTGTTCGGTGAGTTGCGAAGTATGGCGCAGCGCTATCATACGTTGCCTTACTGGGAGCTTCGAAAGTTGCTCGAGCAGGCGATCGAGCTCGACGAGGATCGTTACCGGGCCGAGTGGATTCCCTACCTGATCGACATCGACAAGTTTCCCTATTGTTTCGGCGAATCGCTCGATGAGATCGCGCACCTGGCGAACCTCTTCCCCGAGGGGCCGCCGCTTATTCTGTCGATCGAGAGCGGGAAGTTCGATTACGACTCCCTGACTTCGGCACCTCACGCCGTGCGCTTGACGGGAATCAACGTCAGCTACAAGTGCAACCTCACCGATGGCCGCTTCGCGCGCATGATGGAGTCTCCATACCTGGAGAACGTGGTGCGCCTGGATGTGGGAGGGAACAAGATCAGCGATGGCGCCATGGAGGCGCTCGCCAACGCGAAGTCGATCCATCGCCTCGAGTACCTTCGCCTCTACCACAACGAGATCAACGCCAGAGGCGCGCAGGCTTTGGCCGAATCACCGCTGATGAGCGAGTTGACCGATCTCGATATCAGCGTCAACAACATTCAGGATGCTGGCATCGCCGCGCTCGGCGCCTCGCCGCACCTTGGCAAACTCGAGAAGCTCAACGCCGGATCGAACAAGATCAAGCGCAAGGGGGCTGAGGAGTTCGCGAAGACCACCACGCTCGTCAACCTGACCTGGCTGAGCCTCGCGCAAAACAATGTCGGTAATTACGGCGCGCAGGCGCTCGCCAATTGCCCCGCGCTCTCGAACCTGAAGACGCTCAGCCTTGGCAGAGCGCGTGTGAACGCCAAGGGGATCGGATACATCCGCGAGTCTCCCTACCTGACCAAAATCGAGAACCTCTACAACCACTGAAGCGCTGTCGGTGGTCGCTGTTCGCGCGATGCACTGGCGCGTATTGCGAACCGAAGAAGCGCCCGAGAGGAGATGTCTCGGACTTTCTGGAAGAGGCATTGCGACAGGTCCTCGGACGCGCATGAAGCGTGCGCGTGTATCTACCCGGCGTGATAGCGGATGTTTTCCTCGACGCATTCGCTGATCGCGTCGGGGAGGTCCTCCAACTCCAGGAGCCGCGCGCATGTGTTCTCGTCGAGCGGTGATGAGCTGCCAAAATGCTCGAGTTGTTTTGCCCATGATGTGCGCGCGATCATCTCGACGAGCTCGAATGAGAGCATCGGAAGCACGAGTGTTCTGAGCGAGGTCAATGTCTCGGCCATCGCGAGAGCTCGAAGACCCCTCTCCGAGATCCGTGTCGCCGCGAGATTCAGCGTATGCAGGCTCATGGTATGCGGATGCGCGAGGATCGCTCGTAGCGCGCGGTCGCCAGCCTGGGTGCGTGATAGCGAGAGCGTGCGCAGCCCCTCGAGACCTCCGGCATCGGCGAGCGCGACGATGTCCTCATCGTCCACATCCCCCGAGAGCGCGAGGTGTTTGACATCATCCAAAACATCCGCGTCGATGATCGTCCTTAACGTCTCGCTTCCAGGCGCCTCGATGTTCAAGGCAAGGTGCTCGAGGGGATGCTCCTCGAGCTCGCGCACGAGCTCTGGAGCATCCGTTTGCCGAAGCGCCGAGGGCGCCGCGTGAATCTCGCACCCAAAGCGCGCGCCGAGCGCGCTCTGGAGCACGACTTGCGATGTGGCGTCCACGCGCAATCCTTCGAGGATGATCTTCTTCAACGCGATGAAGTGCTCCGACCGCGCCAACGCGCGCAGCCCTGTAGCGCCGATCAACATGTTCTGAGAGAGGTCGAGGTGTGTGAGCGTCCTTGTGTTCGAGGCGTTCGCGATGGCCGCTGCGCCCGCATCTCCGATCGCGTTGTGCCCCAAGTCAAGGTGCGTGAGCGAGGTCAAGTGAGGACTCTGGATGAGGGAGCGCGCGCCCTCGTCCGTGATCTCTTGTTGTATGAGGGTGAGTGATTTCAGCGTCGCGAGGTGTTTTGCGCCAGCGAGCGCCTGACATCCTTCATCCCGAATACCCGCGGGGCGCTTGGTCCAGCTCCGCTGAGCGCCCCGCAGCTCGAGCGCTTCGAGCGCCTCGAGCTGCGTCGCGTGGGCGAACGGGAGCGCGCTCATGGAGTGGATGCCTCCATGGATGACAAGCTCTCTCAGCTTCGAGACGTGGGGGGAGTCCAGGAGTTGGGGCAACTGGTCCTCGGTGATCGTGTCGAGCAATCGGAGCGTCTCGAGTGATTCGAGTTCGGGGGAAGCGAGCGCGTTGGCGTCGAGGAGCGTCGCGCCGACGAGCGTGAACGTGTGCAGCTTCGGGAGCGTGAATAAGCTCGGGAGCGCGCGACAGGTTCGCTCGTCGAGCACCGAGTGGTTGTCGCTGAGGTCCAGCTCGATTTCTCGCAAGTTTACCGCGTTGGGTGATGTCGAGATCGAGGTGATCGCCTTCGCGGGTAACTTCGTATGCATGTGCAAAACGAGTTGCCCTACCCAGCGGAAGCTCTCGCGCTCCAGCTCGTTGTAGAGGATCCGCGTCTTCGAGACCGTGAACTCGCTCCGAACCAGGACGAAGGGGTATAGCTCGAGGAGCTCTTTGACATCTGGGAGGTAGGTGATGTCGAGGAAGTTCTTGTCGAAGTGCTCCTCGAAGTGATGTCGAAAGCCGTCCAGGTAGGGGCGCCACTGCGCCGCGTAGCGCGCGGGGTTTGCCTGATGTGCCTCGACGAGCAACTGTTTTAATGCGTACCAATCCAGCGCGCTGAGCTTCGGGCGGTTCATGAAACTGCGTACTTCTGCGAAGGCGTCTTTGCCCATGAAGGCTCCTCGGTTTTGGATCGCTGATGCTTCAGCCTGGTGAGTGTCGATCGCTTTCCTCGTCGACGCGCTCGAGGTGTGTGAATGTGCCATGTTCCGGGTCGGTGCCCGCGCGGATCGAGATGTACCGGACGCTGCCAGTATAGAACGAGTAATTCGCGCGTTGTCCCCAGTACCCCGGGTTGCTCTCTCGGAGCTTTTCATGCAACTCGCACTCACATGTTGGATCGAGCGCGGCAGGACATGATTGCAGCGCGTTTTCCAGGACCGCGAAATCTTCGAGCAGCGAATACCAGGCCATGTTCCAGGGCTCATCGTACTGAAAGCAGTCGTGGTCGTAGGATTCAAAGAACACGGCGCGACAACTCTCACAGCGCACACCTGCCACGGTGCTGTAAGTGATTTGATGCCCCTCCTGACCGTGAGGAACGCCTTCTCTCGAGATGTAGACGACGTCCTTCAGGGCGTCCGAAGAGCACGACAGGCATGTGGATCTTTGGATGATCGTCATCGAAACCTCGCGTCGGTGTGGGTTGGTTCAAGAGTCCTGTGATTGCTCGACGAGCGTCAACCCGTCGCTGTCCGCAGCGATCGAGAGCTCGCCGCCTTCGCCCACGCTTTCAGCCGAGGTCAGGCTCCCCGCCTGCGCCTTCGACCTCTCTGTGTAGACCTCATTGCTCCCCTGGGCTTCTTGCAGCGCGAGCCTGGCTGCGGTCATACGCACCCCCGCCGCGCTCATCCATATGAACCAGCCACCAAAGAAAGGCAGCGCGCCGAACATGATCCCCGCAGCGAGGTCTTCGAACGCGAGCCCGAAGTGATGTGATTGCGTCAACAGCGCCCATGTCAGGAGCGGCCCGCTCACGATCGCGACCAGCAGGTTCGCCATGTGCAGCCGCCTGATGTTCCGCAACCTCGCCAGTTGTTCGGGCGCTGACGTGAGCGCATCGAGCTCCTGTGGCCCGAGGTCTCCGCTGTATTTGCGCTGCCCTCGCTCGTAGTGCTGACGCATCCGCTCGCGATAGGAGCGCAACGAGCCCGAGACAGTGCCATAGAACCTACCGAGGATGAGGCGTAGGCTGTTTTCTTCCTCTCGCCGCTCGAGAAACACCAACGCGCAGAGCATCGGCAAGCCACCCATGGTTCCAAACAGGAGCCAACCAGGGATGATGCGCTCGAGCTCGAAGAGCGCGTCCAGCAGGACAAACAGAAGCACCATCGGGATCAGCAAGATGCCGACCACGAGCGTGAACTGGAGGGCGTAGAGGACTAACGAGACCAGCAGCCAGCAGATCGCTCCCAGTAAGATCACCAGCGGGTGTTGATTTGGATCTACATCGTCCATTGTTGCTCCTGCTGCCACATCACGGGCTTATCCTACGCGAAGCAAACGGGGACTCCCAGCCGTTCTGTTCTCACTGACAGGTTGGAGGGAACAAATGCGAACCGAGTCCAGTTAAGGACCCCCAACCCCCCGCTTTCCCCGAGCGCACCCTGATGGAGGTACGAAAATGGGACATCGCGTCAGTTATCGCATGTTTGAAGGCACGAGTTATTCGATCAAGACAACCGAACAGCTTAAAGAGGCGTTCACCAAGAAGATCGAAGAGGTCGATCTTCGCATCAAGGATCGACGCCAGCGTCTGATCAAGCTTCGCGAGGACAACGAACTGAGCGCGGAGCGTCTGGCGCAGCTCGTCTCGCTCTTCAGGCGAGATTCCAACGCTTACATCACCAACTACAACCGCCAGAATCAGAATGATGGTGAGGCGATCGTTCCGGCTGGCGTGATCGCCAACATCGTGAGCGAGTACGACATGATCGAGAACGAGCAGGACCAGATCCAGCGCATGCAGCTCGTCTCGCGCAACCTCCTCGACGAGGAGCCCTACTACAACCCCCGCACCGGCGAGCATGGCGTCAGGCCATGTATCCACGAGCTCACCGATGAGGAGCTCGAGTACCTCGGCTTCTGAGCCGTGGTCCGTCGTACCCGAAAAGAGGAGCGCCCGAGTGATTTTTCAAAAATCACTCGGGCGCTCCTCTTTTCGAGGTGTGCTCGTGTTTTTACCAGTCTTCTGGCCAATCGCGTGACGCCAATGTTTTTTCACGTGTAGTCCAGACGCATCTTCGCTCGACATCGAGCGCGAAATAGGGAGGGACATCATCCTCGTAGCCATCGATCGATGTGCGAGGCGCGCCTGTTTGGGCGTCGAAGGCGAGGAGCTCTTGCTCCAATCCGACCACCAGCGTCTCGCCGCTCGGGGTAAACGCGACGGACTGGGCGTCCCAGAGCTCCTCGTCGGGGTGGAGCATCTCGTATTTGGTGGACCAGAGCTCGCGCATGGATGCGACATCATAAACGACCACGCCGTTCATGCCCCATGCGGTCGAGGTGAACGCGAGCAAGGAGCCATCCTCGGAGAACGCCGCGTGCGCCGAGGCGTCGAAGAGAGGTTGCCTTGCCTGCGCATGAGAGAACTCGCGGCGAGGATCTTCTTCGGGGTGTTCATGAAGGTCGAGCAGATAGAAGGCGCCTCCTCCCTGACCACTGTCGAGCGCGCTGATGTAGCGGCCATCTGGTGAAAACGCCGCCGCCGAGCTGATGTGGCCATCGAACTCGCGCGAGGTCGCGCCATCCTTCATATCCCAGGTCACGACGCCGTCTCCATAGAGGTGCCCGGCGCCGAGTTTGCCATCCGGGCTGATCGCAAGATCCCAGAGCTCGATCCTCGCCGCGGTCGTGATCCTGGAGACGACTTCCAGGTCGAAGTCGAGGGTGAGGATCTCGGCCTTGCCTTGCGTCGTCGGGATGCCGACCGCGATATGTTCGCGGTCTTCGCCAAAGACCTGCGAGCAGGCGCCGCCCACGTCGAAGTCACGAGCATCGGACCAGTCGTTCTCGTAATCACAGCGCGCGACCAGTTCAGGCGCATCACCGCTCACGTCCCAGGCGCGAGCGCCGCTGGAGTCAAAACCAAACACTCGCGAGTTCCAGTACACCAATCTCATTCGCCATCTCCGTGGTCGGTTGCCAACTTCCTCTCAAGGTTGAAACTCGTCAGCGCGTTTTTCCAGGTTCTCCATATCGATTCCCACGACGGCATCGATCATAGGTGCCTCTGGAGTTCCGGTCGGCGTCAGAATCAACGCATCGTATGCTCGCCGCACGCGCGAGGTTCGCGTGGGGTGCGCGCCGCGTTGTTTGTAAGGTTCGACGCTCGTGTAAACACGCTCGCTAAAGTCATCGGTCAGGAAGAACTGCCAGGTGTAGCCCTTGCCATCCGGGAAGGGGATCGTGAAGTGGATATGCGGCGGCGTGACCTCGTACCAGCCTGGATAAAGGCTCTCGAAGATCACTTCGCCGTTCTCATCGGAGAACTGATGACCTCGCATATACGTCTCGCCCTGGGTATCGGGTCCGCCGCGAAGCACGAGTGAGTTGTCCACGCCCGAGTACAGCCCTTCGGGGCTCGCGCTCCAGATATCCACGGCGAGGTCTTCGAGCGGCTCGCAGGTCCTGGCATCGATCAATACGAGGCGAATGCGAAAGGGAGCGCCCGCCAGCCCTTCGGTCACATCCCTGCGCTCGAGCCCGAGCTTTAGCGTGTTCACGTAGAAGGGGCCATCCTGGTAGGTCGGCGTGACCTCGCACATCGTGTCCGAGGTCGCGCCGCAGGCTGTCTGGTTACCTGTGGCGAGCACGAGTGCCGCCGCCGAGCCCGACTTGATAAAGTCCCGTCGCCCCAATGTAAGGTTCTTCTTGTCGGACATGCTCCGCGCTCCATCTCTTGCTGACGCGCCGAGGGTAGCATCCTGTGGTGCTGGCGTCTTGGCGCGGGTTCTGGAAAAACCATCGGAGTGGTAGTCTTCGCGATGATTTCAGAGAATCACCTGATGGCTTCGAGTGATTTTGTCTGTTTGTCCCGCGCTTTCCAAACAGCTTGCGCCCGAGGCGAACGAGAGTGAGGCGAGGGGGCGAGCGCAGCGGTGAGGATTTCGAGGATTCGATGGCAGGGTCAGAGTCAGATGATGGCGAGCAGGTCGCTTCGGGTCGGTTTCGTTGGCCCTCCTGGCGGTGGGAAGCGCTCGCGCTTGTCGCGTTGCTGTTGTTTTATCTGGCGACGGCCAATCCTTACCTCGCTGGCGCGGACAGCGGTGAGTTTGTCCTGTTGAGCTTCTCTCCAGGCCGCGCGCATCCCTCGGGTTATCCGCTCTATGTGTTGTACCTGCGTTGGATCGCGCCGTTGTTTTTCTGGGCCAGGGGAGAGGCGCACGCGGCGGCGATGGCGACAGCGCTCGTCGGCTTTGGCGCATGTTTCGGGGTATGGCGCGCCGCGCTCGGGTGGGGCGCTGGTAGAGTGGCCAGCATGATCGCGGCGTTATGTTTTGGCGTCAGCGGTCAGGTCTGGCTGCTTCACGTGCACGCCGAAGCGTTCGCGTTGAACAACATGTTGTGCGCGTGGATCCTCTGGTTCGCGGCGCCAGGGACAAGCATTCGAGGCGTCGCGCGCGTCGGTGTTTTGGGGTTGTTCGCGGGCTTGGCGCTCTCGAACCATCACAGCTGCGTCTTGCTCGCGCCGGTGGGGTTGTATGGTGTTTGGCTCGGTCGCAAGGAGGCGCCGAGGGTGATGCCAGCGCTCGTGCTCGGCGCCTTCGGGCTCGCGCTGGGTTTGGCGAGTTACCTGACGCTGCTCGAGGTCGAGAGCTGTCGCACATGTCTGGTGTGGGGAGATTTCGATGACTTCGGCGGTCTGCTCGATCACTTCTTGCGGCGAGATTATGGGACGTTCCAGCTCTCCGGAAAGGGTGAGGGGACGGGGGCGTTGGAGCACTGGTTTTTGCTCGCCAAATCGTTGCTGCTCGACTTCGCAGTGATTCCCGTGTTGCTCGCTGCGTGGGGCGTCAAGATGATGTGGGAGAATCTCGACAGAGGCTCTTTTTATGCGTGGGTGGCGGCGTTTTTCATCAGCGGTCCGCTCTTTGTTTCGGTGTTCGATTTAAAGCCTACGGGAGCATTGCTCGAGATCGTCCGCAGGTTTCACGCGCTGCCCGCGTTGTTCGTGGCGATCGCGCTGGCGTTCGGGTTGCAGCAGGTGTTTTCTCGCTACAAGCTCGCGCGCCGAGACCAGGTCTTGCTCGGCGCGGGATTGCTGCTGATGCTTGTCCTGGCCAATGGCTCGAGGATCGCCAGCCATCACAACAGCGTCGTGGAGGAGTTTGGCGAGGACGTCGTCTCGATCGTCCCTGATGGTTGCGTGTTGTTCGGTTCGGGCGATGCGAAGTTTCTATCTGTCCAGCTCGCGCTCGCTACGAGCGAACCTGCGCGAGACATCGACTTTATCAACCCGAACCTGCTGCGTTTTGCCTGGTATCGCGAGCGCGTCGCGCCCTTGCTGGGAGCAGCTCCTGACACGCTCGACGGCATCACCTCGAGGGAGTTGATGGACCTCGCGCTCGAGAAGCGAGGTCGCGTTTACTGGATGAACGCTCCCGCAGAGGTTGTTGGCGAAGTTGCCGGGCAACCGCTGGGGCCGCTGCTGCTCTTCGAACAGCATGCGCCGCCCGGTTGCCAGACGTTACTCGCGCATCAGACCGATGTGATGGCGCGGCTAAAGTTATCGCCGCCAACGCGAGACGCGAGCATGAGCGCGTGGTCGCTGTCCGCGTATGATGACTACATCCGCGCCTGGATTCTCATCGCGCGGGCGTGCGAGCGAGAGGGTGATGAGGATGGCGTCGTGCGGGCGCGGGGGGCGGCCGAGGAGATCTACCGATGATGGTTTGGGCGCTTCGGCGCGAGCAGTGAGTTTTGCATATGCCCCCCTGCTCGACCTACGGTCTCGGCCGGACCCCCGCGGCTCACGCCGCAGCCCCCGCGAGCAGGGGCTTATTCTCGCGCTTCGGTTTCAGGTTGGTGTTTTGCACTCGGGCACTCCGAGACATCGCTGAGCTTGGTCTGTGATGTCTTCGGCGACTCGGAGAGCTTTTTTTGTATGCTCGCGAGGACGCTATCCATGTCGGTGAAAACATCTTGGTTTTCAAACCTCAAGACTTGGACTCCGAGGTGAGCGAGTTTTTCATCTCGTTTTCGATCTGACTCGATTGTTTTCGCGTGACAGGCACCATCCAGTTCGATGGCGATCCGCACGGCAGGACAATAAAAATCCAAAATGAAGTTGCCGAGCAAATGCTGGCGCCGGAACTTCACGCCCAGTTTTCGTTGCCTGAGTTTGGACCATAACAAGCGCTCTGCTTTAGTCGGGTTGTTCCTCAATACGGCTGCACGTCTCATCAGTTTTGGGCTCTTGCTGCGTTTCATCTCAAACCTCCTCGGCGAATAAATCATTCGTTCCGATCGGTTATCGGCAAAACTTCCCCAGAGCTTGCTCATCCCTTCAACGCAAAACACCAACCTGAAACCGAAGCGCGAGAATAAGCCCCCGCGAGCGGGGGCTGCGGCGTGAGCCGCGGGGGTCCGACCGAACGCGAAGCGTGAGAAGGGGGACACACGCAAAACACCAACCTCGCACCGAAGCGCCCGAGGATACGCACAAAACTCGAGCCCTGGTGGTTTTAGCTTCTGTGCTCGGAGCGGATTGACTACTGTAACAGCCAACCCCACAAACCCCGCTCTCGGAGATGATCGATGAAGCTGCTCCGCTACCTCTTTGGCTTGCAAGATGAAGTCACCCGAAAGGGTTACCTGATCGCAGGCTTTTCGCTCGCTGCGCTGAAGTTCGCCATCGACTTCGCCCTGGTGTACTTCACCACCGGCAAGTACTGGACGCTTCTGGCGTATCTGTCTCCGATCATGATCCTGCGCAACGAGGCGCTCGATCCTGCGCCGGAGTATTTGCTCTGGGTGATGGCGCTCTACACGCTGCCGTTTGCCTGGATCGGGTTGTCGATGAGTGTTCGGCGCTCTGCCAACGCGGGGTTGACGCCGTGGCTCGGGGTGGGGTTCTTGATCCCGTTCCTGAACTGGTTGTTTATCGCTGGGTTGAGTCTTGTCCCGACGCGCGCCGAGTGGGCGAGGAAGGAGCAAGAGGAGGTCGTGCCGCTCGACCTCAAGAACGCGCTCGCGTCGATCGTGTTGGGCACCGCGCTCACGATGTCGATGGTGGCCACGAGCGTCTTTGTTCTGAAGGACTATGGCTGGTCGCTCTTTATCGGCACCCCGTTTGTCGTGGGGATCGTGGCGGGATACCTGACCAACCGCACGGGCCCGCGCAGCATGATGTCGACGCTGTTCACTGGCTTTATGGCGATCGCCATCAGCGCGCTCACCACCCTGTTGTTTGCCTTCGAGGGGATCATTTGCATCGCCATGGCGGCTCCTCCTGCGGTGCTGCTCACGTTGGGAGGTTCCGTGATCGGCCGCGTCATCGCGTTGCAGACCTTGCGTAAGGATGGCGGCAGCGGCCTCAAGCAAGTCATGATCGTGGCGCTTTGTCTGCCCTTCCTGGCAGGGGCAGAATCACTCGATGACAGCCAGCCGCTCTACGAGGTCGCCACGGTCGTCGAGATCGACGCGCCGCCCGAAGAGGTCTGGCATCACGTGATCCACTTCACCGAGCTCGACGAGCCGCCCGCCTGGGTCAAGCGCACCGGCGTCGCCTACCCGATCCGCGCTCGCCTCGAGGGCGAAGGCGTGGGCGCCGTGCGTCACTGTGAGTTCTCCACCGGACCATTCGTCGAGCCGATCACCCGATGGGAGCCTGGCAAGCGCCTCTCGTTCGACGTGCGCTCGCAGCCGATCCCGATGAAGGAGTGGAGCCCTTACAACAACATCCACCCGCCACACCTCGACGGTTACCTTCGCTCCAAGCGCGGTGAGTTCCGCTTTATCGCGCTCCCTGGTGGCCGCACGCGCCTCGAAGGAAGCACCTGGTACGAGATCGATATCTCACCGCGTGGTTACTGGTCGATCATCTCGGATTCGCTGATTCACCGCATCCACGAGCGCGTCCTCGAACACGTCAAGGAAGAGGCCGAGACCGCACAGCGCGCCAAAGTGAGCAAGTGAGCCGTGGGTTGTTTGGCAGCGAGGATCGATTATCGAGGGGAGAAGTCGAGCGCCTGGCAGAAATTTCGATGCTCTGTCGGGCGACCTCGTGATACATGCTGCAACGCATTTTCTGCCACCGTTTGGATTGGAGAGTCATATGTCAGCAGATAATAACAACATCCTCGATGTGAACAGCGACGATCTCGTCTATGAGGGAGAAACCGACGCGGCCCACCTTTCCGTGTTCTACGGGTCCGCCAGGTTCACGGGGCCTGCCACCTTTGGCGCCTTCGTGCTCGTGGGAGAGGGCGGCGAGGTCGTGTTCGAGAAGGGGGCGAAGGCTCCGTTTGTGATGTGCGAGTCTGGTGGCGTTGTCGAGGGTCCGTATGAGGCCTTGCTCGCGCTGGACGCGGACGAGTACACCGACGAGCAGTTCGATCGCTTTATCGGCGCGCTCGAAGCCGCCGCGCCCTCGATCGATCTGAACGCGTTGATCGATGACATCGAGGACGACTACGAGGAAGACCTCGACCACATCCGTGAGGACGCCACCATCGAGGACGTCGTCGACTTCCTCTTTGGCCTCGGCGTCCCGAGCCTCGTCGTCTCTCATCTGGCCGAGGTCGGCGGACTCTCGGCGTTTATCGATGCCTTGAAGCCGTGACTCCTGTTGCACGAGCCGATCGATACGAGAGGGCGCGGGCTGATATCAGCCCGCGCCCTCTCGCGCTCTGGCTTCGCGTCGCATCGAGCTGTTGCCTCGGCGACCCCGCTCCGCGCGGCCCCCTCAGCACCAGCGCGGGGCCTCGATGACCCGAGGCACACTCCACGCGCTCCGCCTGGCCCCGCGCCTGCGGCAGCCACACGGGAATCGACGCGAGGTGGATGTAAACGATGCGCGAGAACCTGCCGATAATGCTTTGGGGGTGGTGAGTGATTTGCTACCTTTGTGACAGGCATTCACAACAATGGTGGGGAAGAGGAGTCATAGGATGAAGAAGTCCTCCAAAGTTGCATCGATGGTGTTGGTGTGCGTGATGTGTTGCGCATCGTTGGCGTGGGCGAAGATGCCAAAGCTTGTCCCCACAAAACAGAACGGTGCCACGTTCATGATGCCCGAGGGGTGGAGCGTCAAATCGACGATGAAGCCTGTTCCTCAGGTCCAGATGGAGGAGAAGCCCGGTTCACCCACGAGCCCCTCGATTCATATCTCCAATTATCCTCTCCAGTACGGCGCGAACACCGCCTCCTTACATGCTCAGAATGTGGTCGCTTCTTCCTTCAAGAAGGGCACCGCCAAGATGCTCTCGCGCGATGCAGGCATGAACAACTCCACCGCCGAGGTTTGGCAAGGCACCATCGGTGAAGTCGAGGGGAAGATGGCGATCGTCTACTACGCGGATACGGCGCGTGGGTTTGGGATGACGGCGATTTTTGCCGCACCTCCAAAACGCTTCGACGCGATGGGGGGCGCCAAGCTCGTGTATGCGGTGCTCGGCGCGGACGGGAAAACACCAGCGAAGAGCGTCGCGGACAGGCCAAAAGCCAGGGCGTTGAGCATCCCCAAAAAATACCGCTCCTCGAAGACGCCCACGCTCTTCTACATCGCCGAGAACTTTCACCAGCTCTCGCCAGCTCAGGTCGCGCGAGGCTTTCGCATGTTTAATCAGACGGAGCTCCAACTCCTCGGGGTTTACTCGGCGTTCGCGAACCTGTTGCATGGCATCGCCTGTGGGGCAGATGCGTCGCTTGTTCTCTCGACCGGAGGCCCTCCTCAGAGTTGTCAGACGACCATGGCGCAGTGGCAGCAAACCTTGCAACTCACGCAGGGAAACAAGATGGCCGCGCTCGAGTACGCGCTGCGCCAACGCGAGACCTTTCTCATCGGTGCGCGGTGCTCGACCGGTGGGTTGGACAAGTCCTCTTGCAATATCTACGTCCAGGCGCGTCGCGAGGACATCGACAACAGTCACAACACGATGATGCGCGTGATCGCCAACTTGAGCAATGGATGCATCGTGGGAGATCCTGGCTGCCTGCCTTATTGAGCGCGTCGTTTCCCATACGTCAAAAGTCTTTCACCCTTTGGAAACATGGTCTCTCGCTGGCCTGTTCGCTATGTTGTATGGCGAGCACGTTCCCTTTTTGGAAAGGACACGAGAGACGATGACACCCTCAGAATCACTGGCAAAGAGCCGCGCGTATTTCGATGAAGCGACCGAGAACCTGACGTTCGAAGAGTTCGGTTGGGCCTTCGAAGAGATCTGGTGCGGCGTCGCGTGGGCCTTGAACGCCATCGCGAGGCCTCCCGCGCAGCACCTCGAGCTCGGCCTCAAGGGAGAGCTCCCGGAGAAAGGATCGCTCGGTCGGGTGTTGTCCACGTTATCGAAGCCCCCGGCTGATGCCGTGCGCGTCGTCCGTATGCTCGAGTCCTTGCGCGAACGCATCGAGAGCGAGGGAGAGAGGCAACTCGCTGACGAGATCGAACAGGTCGTCTTCGATGCGTGGGAGGCGCACGATGTGTGCGCGCAGCGTCTGGAGCTGCTCGATCCTCGCGTCGACGGCGCGCCGCCCGAGAGAAAGCTCGGTCGCCGCACCGCGCTGAAGATGCTCTTTGCCAGCGGCGCGGCGCTCCCGCTCGCGGCCTGTGAACGACCCGCGAAGAAGGGCGCGTCTGCCTCGGCAAAGGCTCCAGGCACTGCTGCTCCGGGCGCTTCGGCGGCGGTCAACGCGCCCGTCGAGATCAAGGGGATCACGCCGATCACGGCGATGCAGTGGCCCACGAGCGACCCCTTTCTCTTCTGCGCCTACCACAAGGATGATTACCCCGAGGGGAACTCCGATTTTGGCCCCGCCGCCTCGCTCGCTGGCCGCCATATTGGCCGCGACTTCGAGGGCAAAGACAACTGGCGCATGTATCACGGCCGCACTGTGCCTGGGTTTCCGAGGCACCCACACCGAGGTTTCGAGACCGTGACGGTGGTTCGCGAGGGGATGCTCGACCACTCGGATTCGATGGGCGCCACAGCGCGTTACGGCGGCGGAGATGTCCAGTGGCTCACCGCCGGAGGTGGCATCCAGCACGCCGAGATGTTCCCGCTGCTGCGCTCGGATCGACCGAACCCTCTCGAGCTGTTCCAGATCTGGCTCAACCTGCCGCGCGCCGACAAGATGGTGCCGCCACACTTCACCATGCTCTGGAACGAGAAGATCCCTCGCATTGCCGAAAAAGACGCGAACGGTCGCGCCACCCTGATCACGGTCGCGGCAGGTAGTTACAAGGGGCAAAAGCCGCCTTCGCCGCCGCCAAACTCGTGGGGCTCAAAGCCCGAGAGTGATCTGGCCATCTGGACCTTGAAGATGGACGCTGGCGCCACATTCACGCTCCCCGAGGTAAAGCAGGGCACCCACCGCTCGATCTATTTTCACCGTGGGCAGGGCGCGAAAGTCGCTGGCCGCGAGGTCTCGAACCTCCATCGCGTCGAGATCGCGAGCGCTGGTCCTGTGAGCATCGAAGCAGGCGCCGAGGAGACCGAGATCTTGCTCCTGCAAGGTAAGCCAATCGGCGAACCTGTGGCGAAGCGCGGGCCGTTCGTGATGAACACCCAGAGCGAGATCAAGCAGGCTTACATGGATTACCAGCGCACGCAGTTTGGTGGCTGGCCATGGCAGGGGAGCGGTCCGGTGCATCCTGGCGTCAAGGGGCGCTTCGCCAAGCACATCGACGGGACCTTCGAGGAGCCCACCTGACGTTTATTCGAACGCGTCCCAGTAATACTCTTCCCACGCCTGTTCGAGCACCCCCTCGTCCAGAGAGGTGCTGTCGGCGTGAAAGAAGCGCTTGTCCTCGTACTCGAACGCGTTGTCCATCAGATCCAGGCTGACCAACTGCCCCAGACTCTTCATGGTCAGCAGGTGCTCGATGCTTTCGTGTGTGAGGTCATTGCCTCGCAGGCTCAACCACTCGAGCCTCTCGAGGTGGTCTCGACTTGCCACGAACGCCATCATCTCATCATCGAAGCCTGTCTCGCTCAGGTCGAGGTCCACGAGCTGCTCGCACCACGCGGACTCGAAGAACTTCCTTAACAGAGTGTCGGAGACATGCGCGTTGTAGCGAAACGCGCGGAGTGATTTCCAAACCGGCGCGTCGAGGAGCATCTCGAAGACGGCTTCAGGTGTTTGCGAGTGCGTGATCTCGAGGCTCTCGACCAGGTTAAATCGCCACGACTCCAGCAAGCGCTTCGCGCAACCCTCGCTCGGGGGATGATGAAGTTCGACGTGTGTCGCGAGCGCGAGGCCCGGATGAAGCGCACCGCGCTCTTCACCATCGTCAGTGAAGACCCAGTGATTCGGGGCGTTGCGCCGCAGATCTCTCGACCATTCGCTGATTGCCTCGGCGCAATACGGCAAGACCTCCTCTTGCAAGGCATCCGGCTCCTCGAAAAAATAGAGCGCCCGCGCGAGCTTGTTCCACGTCGAGACCTGCACCGGGCGCTCGTAGAGCAGGCTTCGGATATCGCCAAAGGATGTGGGAGTGTTCTTCCTGGTCATCGCTGTGCTCGGATGAGAATGGCCACCAAGGCTTCATGCGCTTTATTCGAAGACCTCACCATAATACTCCTCCCACGCCAGCGCGAGGACACTAAAGCGCAAAGAGGCTGCATCTGTCGTCGTGAAGACATCCCCGTCTGTGATCGAGAAGGCGTTGCCCCCGAGCTCCAGGACGTCGAGGTTTCCAAGGCTCTTCATGGTGAGCAAGTGCTCGACGCCCGCGCGCGTGATGTTGTTGTCGCCAAGGCACAGCCATTCGAGCTCGTCGAAGTTGTCCTGCTCGGCGACAAACGCCATGACGTCATCATCGAAGCCCGTCTGGCCGAGGTCGATGCGTTGGAGCTGCGCACACCATTCGCTCGAGAAGAACCGCCGCAACATCCCACCGGAGAGCGGCGCGTTGTAGCGAAACGAACGGAGCGCTCCCCAGATGTTCGCGTCGAGGAGCGTTTCGAAGACCGCCTCGGGAGTCTTCATGTTCGTGATCTCGAGGTGTTCGACCAGCTCGAACCCGAGCGCGTCGAGCAACCGCGCAGCGCCATCCTCACTCAACAGGTCGCGGGTTTCGACATGCGTTGCGAGCGCGAGGCAAGGGTGAATCTCGTGGCGTTCTCTGCCATCCCTGCCAAAGACCCATTCGTTTGGCGCGTCGCGTCGCAAATCTCTCGGCCACTCTCTGATCGCCTCGGCGCAATAAGGCAAGACCTCTCCTCGCAGCGTCTCGGGTTTGTCGAAGAACCCGAGCGCCTTGGAGAGTCTGTACCAGGCCAACGGTTGCACGGGCCGCTCGTGGAGCAAGCTGCGGACGTCGCCAAAAGATGAAGGGATGCCCTTTGCCATTCGTGAACCTCGTGGTTTCAGTGACGTGAAAAAGTGATGTTTCGAGAGGACGCGGTGCGGACAGCGTCGATGCCATCTTGTGTGAATTTGCAATCAAAGCCACCTGGTCGCCCGATATGCAAGAGCTCGAGCGAATCCATCAATGGCGAGTTGGCCAGCGCGCATAACCCCACGTCTGTGATCATGGGGTTATGCGCGTCCTCGCCGGGCATCGCTTCGATGCGCTCGAGGTGGCGCAAGTGCGGCGCGTTGGCCAGCAAGATAGCGCTCGCGTCGTCGAAGCCAAGATCGGTGAGATCCAGCTCGCGCAGGTTGCAGAGCGCGGGGTTGTTGGCGACCAGTTCGCAAAAGATCGCGCTGCGCGAGCGCTCGCGGTGTTCGTGCTCCTGTGAGTAATCGAGCCAGGAGATCGTCTCGAGGTTCTCCAGGTTTGGCGACGTGACCATCGGCGTGATCAGCCTGAACGCCTGCCATTGAGAGTAACCCGTGAGGTCCATATGGCGCAGCCCACAACCAGGCGTGAACCCGTGGAACGAGTACTGTACGGGGTGACCTTCGGGCTCGTCCGTCAAACGTATATCGAGCATCGGGTAGAGCGCCGCGAGCGGCGTCGCGCCATGAGCGAGCCTCCAGAACATCGCCGTGTTGATGGGCCACTGCGTGCCAAACTTGGGGTAGCGCGCGGGCATCTCCAGGCCCGTGGAGAAGATGTAGGGGAGCGCGTGGTGGGTGACGAACTCGATATCTGCCGCGCGGTCGAGCAAGCGAATCAAGGCGCGCAAGGTCTCGGCGTGTTCGTGAGGTCGACGCTGGGCGCGGATGCAGCGCGCGGTGTGTTCGCGCACCTGCTCCATGAAGACATCGAGCGCAGCTGTCGAACCTCCGCGAATCCGTTGGGCGACCTGGAGGCCGACGTCGCGATTTTGGCCGAGCACATCGACAAGGCAACCTGTGCGATCGTGAAAATCGCGAAGCAGGTCGATGGCGCCCTCGGGTAAATCACTCGTGGCGATTCGTAGCATCTGGAGCGTTTGCAGGTGAGGCGCGTCGAAGAGAAGCTCCAGCGCATCGAGTGAGACGTTCAGTTGGCCCATCAAACCGAGCTCTCGAAGTTCCTCGAGCTGTTCGGCCTGCGCCAGAACCTGGAAGATGTTCGGGATATCGGCATGCGAGAGGTCGAGGCGCTTTAACCCCGCGAGCATCGGGCTCTGTAGCAGGAGGTCAAAGCGCGCCTTCGGTGTCGGGAGCTGATATCGCAGCAACAAGCTCTCGACCTCTCGCCAGAAGTGATGTGCGGCGAGCTCTCGCCAGTCATCCTCGGTGAAGCCATCACCGAGGAACATATCCTCGGCGGCGATGTGTCGCACCCCTGTGAACAGTTGTTGATCGCGAAACGCCTCGCGAGCGCCAAGCAGCAAGTGCAACCAGTCCCCATCTCGCCAGGCGTTCTGCCTGACCTGATTTCTTCGAATGTCGTTGTATTCCAAAGTAGAACTCGGCGTCTTCGGTGCGAACTTCATCTGCGTTCATTCATGATTCTCGACATCGAGGTTTTTGGAAAGTTCCGGGCGCATCGATTCGCGATCCCGGATTGAAAATCCCTACATGACCCGACACAATGTGGCCTTCGACAAGATGAGCGTCAGGGGCGCTCGGTGATTCTCGGACGAGTGGGTGAGTGATGCGTCGTGTCTATGTGCGTTTGTGTGCGTTGGTTTTGATGGCCGTGGCCGTGGGATGTGGAGGAGAAACCTCCAATAACGACGACGGCGCCGAGGATCAGGGCGGGATGCCTTTCGAGATCATGGAGGATCTCGGCTCTGGCGAAGAGGACATGGGCGACCCGGAGGAGATGGGACGCCAGGATATGTCCGGGGCGCTCGACATGAGCGCGCCGTTGGATATGCCCGCTGATATGGGGCCTGTCGATATGCCACCCGTCGTGGAGGATATGGCGCCCGAGGAGGATATGGGACCGCCCGACCTGGGGCCGCTCGATGACCTGGGGTATCCTCCCGCGTCTGATATCCCGCTCGGAGGAGACCGTCCTGTCGAGGTGATCTTGCCAGAAGGCTTCGACAACTCTCGCGAGGTCCCGCTCGTGATCGCGTTGCATGGCTATGGCGGCAACAAGGACAGCGTGGGGCGCTACTTTAGCCTCAAGCGCAACGTGGATGCCTATGATTTCATCCTGCTCAACCCTCAGGGGATGCGCGATGGGCTGAACTCGAGGTTCTGGAACGCCACGCCTGCGTGCTGCGATGGATTTAGCTCGGGCGTGGATGACGCCGCATACCTGCGCGGCGTGATCGAGGAAGCGCTCGGGCGCTTCCGCATCGACCGCGGCCGCATCTACGTCGCCGGTTACTCCAACGGCGGCTTCATGGCCTACAGGCTCGCCTGTGATTCTGCCGATTACATCACGGGGATCTTTGTCCTGGCGGGAGGAACCTACAAGGACGAGACGCTGTGTCAGCCCTCGCAGCCCGTGCAGGTTCTGCATCTGCACGGCACCGCAGATCAGACGATCAAGTACGATGGAGGCAGCGCCTACCCAGGAGCCCCGAACCATCCGGGGGCGTTGGAGAGCATCGAGACGTGGGGCACATACAATGGCTGTGATCCTGGCGCGGTAATGCTCGACGCGAGCGAGGTCGACGCGGTGACCGTCGAGACGGCATCTGTCACAGGGTTTAACAACTGCCCACAGGATGGTCAGGTGGAGCTCTGGACGCTCCCTGATGCGCCGCACAATCCGGGGCTCCCGCAAACGATCGGCGAGTATATTCTGGACCGCTTCTTCGCCATCGACCGCACGCCGTAGCCGAGGTCGATGTTTGACGGGAGCGCACGCGCGCCTCAGCGCTCGTAGCCTTTGGGGAGCGTGAGCGTGAAGGTCGTTTCGTCCTTGGAGGATGCCACCTCGAGCTCGCCATGCATCGCCTCTGTGAGACGTTTGGCGATCACGAGCGCGAGCCCGGTGGTCGAGGTGGACTTCTCCGATTTGAATGGTTTGAAGATCACGTCGAGTTGTTCTTTCGAGAGCACAGGGCCGTTGTCTGTGATTTCGAACACCACGGCGCCTCCGTCATCCCTCGAGATGGAGAGCGTCATATCGCACCCCTGACAGCGGAGCCCCGCCTGTGAGAGCAGGGTCGCAAGGACGTGGCGAACCTTGCTCTCGTCGAGCGTCAAGGTCGCGGGGAGCGCGGGGTCGATCTCGATATGCAGGCTATGTTGGCGCTCCTCGAGGCTCGGGAGCAGGGTCGCCTCGAGCTTTTCGATGATCGTGCGGAGCGCGTGTTCGGCGACATCGATATCGAACTCGGAGCGCTCGATATCCCCGAGCATGAGGATATCCTTGAGCAGCTCGTGGAGGTGGTTCGCGGCGATCTGTAAGCTGCCGAGGTCTGCTTGTGCGTAGCCATCCGGGTCGAGCTCTCCCTCCTCGTCGATCAGCTCGGCGTAGCCGAGGATGGCGTTGAGCGGTGTGCGCAGCTCGTGAGAGAGCGCGTAGGTAAAGATCTCGCGGGCGCGGTTTGCCCTGTGTTCTGCCTCGAGGGCGGCGGCGAGTTCTTCGTTGCGTTGGAGGACCATCTTTCGTTGGAGCCTCAGGTCGAGCAGAGCGCTCGCTTGCCTGGCCAGCGCTTGCATCGCCTTGTACTGCATTTCGGTCAGGCGGTGTGGTTTCGAGTCGATGGCGCAGAGCGTCCCGAGGGCGTGACCGCGCTCACCGTAGAGCTGGAACCCCGCGTAAAATCGGATGTTGAGCCCTGCTTTGACCAGAGGGTTGTGGCGAAATCGAGGGTCGTCGAGCGCGTTCGAGATGATCAGCGGCTCTTCCTGGGCGATCGTGTGCGAGCAGAAGGAGACATCGCGTGATGTGCTCGCGTCATCGATGCCTTTGGCGGCCTTGAACCACTGACGCGAATCATCGATGAAGGCGATGTGAGCGATGGGTGTGCCGCAGATATGGCTGGCGAGCGCGACGAGGTCATCGAACTCCTGTTCGGGGAGCGAGTCGAGGATGTCATACTTGTACAACTCGTCGAGGCGCTCCTCTTCATCTTCTGGAACTGCCGCGATCGTGAACGGAAGCTCTGACTCCATAATACGTCCCCCTGCCATGTGGTATGCAGCGCGCTTCGTCTGGAAGCGTCTCTATTTTCGATTTAACACTTGTACAAAGCAAGCAACTTCACGCCTTTATTAAAGATATGACCCGATCAAAGCGGAGATCGGGTCTTGTTGTTTGTAGTGGCAAGAAAAGAGAGCGGCGA
>Ga0208061_100049_pt1 | contig 38340 bp, 23 predicted proteins | sample DeeseametaMP0555_FD_184209 | JGI IMG/M metagenome (GOLD analysis project Ga0208061, IMG submission 184209) | Marine microbial communities from the Deep Atlantic Ocean - MP0555 (SPAdes) | ecosystem: Environmental > Aquatic > Marine > Oceanic | place: South Atlantic Ocean | collected 2011-01-23 | reverse complement strand
ACGCTCTCCATGCTCTCGAAGTCCAGCTCCTCGGCCAACTCCGCGCTCACGAAGTGCCTCATCAGCTCTTCGACAAGTTTCGGGTTCGAGAACAGCCTCTTGTAAGTCTCATCGTACTTTATCTTTTCTTCGCTCATCGCGATCTCCTTTTATCTTCACTCCCTTCCACTTGAAGAGAGGTCTTATGAAGGTTCTCGGCGAGGCGACGGCGATCCTTGCTTGGCGCTATGGATATCGCGGTGACATTGACGGCGAGGAGAGGGTATTCCACCATGGCCCTCGCCGCAGGCAAATATGGCGAACATCGCGCGTGTGTCGAGGTTCGAATCGCCCTCGTGTATGGCAGGGCGTGGCTTATGAAAACAGGCAAAGGGTGAGTTTCAATGGAGTACAAGGGCAACTACATCGACGGCGTCTGGCTCCCGGTCGATGAGGCGGGGGCACAGGGTGTGCTCGAGCGCGAAAATCCGAGTGATACGAACGAGGTTGTCTTTCGCGCGCCCTGGAGCACCGAGGCGGTCGATCAGGCGGTCGATGCCGCCCGCGCGGCGCTTCCTGGGTGGGATCGGCTCGGTTTCGAGGGGAGGTTGCCCTACCTCGAGCGCTTCGCGAACGCGTTGGCGGAGCGCCGCGAGGAGCTCGCGCTCGCGATCGCCAAAGAGGTCGGCAAGCCGTTGTGGGAAGCGCGCGGAGAGGCAGGCGCATTGGTCGCAAAAATCCGCATCATGTCCACAGAGGGGATGCAGTACACGAGCCCGTCCTCGCCGCAAGGGGTCGATGGAGGCACGATCCACAGGCCGCTCGGTGTGCTCGTGGTGTTGGGGCCGTTTAACTTCCCGATGCACCTGCCCAATGGTCACATCGTCCCAGGGCTGCTCAACGGCAACACGATCGTGGTCAAGCCGAGCGAGCTCGCTGGCGGTTGCATGCAGCTCTACTTCGAGTGCGCGCATGAAGCTGGGTTTCCTCCGGGTGTGCTCAATATGGTGCAGGGGCCAGGCCCTATCGGCGCGGCGTTGGTCTCTCACCCCAGGGTTCATGGTGTGTTGTTCACGGGGTCTTACGAGACCGGCCTCAAGATCAAGCAGGCGACCTTGATGCAGCACTGGAAGCTGCTCGCCCTGGAGATGGGAGGAAAGAACACTTCGATCGTGCTCGAGGACGCTGACATCGAGCAGACCGCGCATGAACTGGTGCAGGCTGCTTTTCTGACTTGCGGACAACGCTGCACGGCGACGAGTCGCGTGGTCGTCAGGAAGGAGATCCTCGACGCGTTGATCGAGCGCGTCGCGCAGCTCACGAGGCGTGTGACCATGGGAGATGCGGTGAACGAGGAGCCCTTTATGGGGCCGCTGATCGACGCGCGCGCGGTCGAGAAGTTTTTGGCCGCACAGGAAGACGACGAGGATGGCAACCTCGAGGTGATCCTCAAAGGAGGACGCGCCAGGGAGGATCTCGACGGGCACTTCGTCTCGCCAGCGCTCTGGCTCGCGCACGAGGTCGATCCGAATGGTTCTCACCAGGCAAGCGAGATCTTCGGGCCGGATGTGGTCTTTTACTCGGCGGAGAGTGATGAGGAGGCGGCGAGGATCGCCAACGCGACTGATTTCGGCCTCGCCATGAGCGTGTTTAGCTCGGACAAGCAGCGCTACGAGGATCTCGTCTGGCAGCTCGAGGCGGGGATCTTGAACTGGAACCGCTCGACGGTGGGCGCGTCCTCGAAGCTCCCGTTTGGAGGGATCAAGCGCTCGGGGAACCATCGCCCGGCGGCGTCCTGGGCAGGGCTCTACTGTACGTATCCGCAAGCGCAGCTGCACCTCGAGCCGGGGTTTGACGCGGCGAGCAAGCAGCAGATGCCGCTCTCGCTGCTCGAGCGTGAAGAGGATTGAGCCGCTCGTGATGTGTGTAGAATGACGAGCTGTGAACGCGAAGAAGGCGACCGATTGGTACCAATCGGTCGCCTTCTTTTATTGCCTGCTCGCCGCGAGTGATTCTCACTTGTTGACGACGAGCCGCGATGTCATGTGGCTTCAGGGAGTCACGACGGTGATCGTGCCTTCCATGCCGCCGTGTGTGACGCAGGCGTAGTTTGGAATCTCTCCTGCGAGGACCGAGGTCACCGTGAAGGAGACGTTGCCGCCCATGTCGACCCAGTTGATGCCAGCGTCGCCTTCACGGCTGGCGTCGCCGTTGGGACCCTGGGCGAGCTTCCAGTCTGCTCCGACACCAGCGATGCCGCCCGTGTCACCGAACTGGATCGGGTGGATGCCGAGGCCGTTGGTGCTCAGGTCGAACGTGTAGCGCCAGTCCTGACGGAGCGTGAGCGCGGGGTCGTTATCACCGAGGGACACTTCGGTAGCGAAGCGCGCGGGCACGACGGACTCGAAGATGTAGTCGGCGGTGCCGTTGGCGTTCATCACGAAGATAACCGCGGGGGTGCCTGCGGGGACGGTGATGGCAGCGATGTCACTGACTTCGTTGCCGCTGTTGTCCTGAGCGGGAGCGTCGGTGCCAGCGCCATCGAAGGTGCCGTTGCCGTCGTCGCCGTGGAGGCGGACGAAGACTTCCTCACCGTCTGCGAGCGGACGCGCGAGCTCGACGTCGAGGTCGACGTTGTTGCCTTGCGTGATGGCGACGCTGCCGAGCAGCGCGCCAGCCGCGCCGTTGTCATTCTCGTACACAGCCACGTGACCAGCCTGGAGCGAGTAAGCGCTCCCGACGGTGATGATGGTGCTCACGTCACCGACGGTCTGGTCAGCAGCGGTGACCATGTTCTCTGGCGTGGTCGCGATGAACGAAGGCGTGATGACGTCGCCGTTGGCGTCCATGACAGGGCCGTCTGGTCCTGGGAACTCGTACATGCCGTCGCCATCGTCGCTGTGAAGCATGGCGTAGAGCTTCTCGCCGCTGATGACGTTGCGGTCGAGCGTGATGGTGATGTCGCTGTTGACGCCAGCGGTGAGCGCGGCTTTGCCAATGACAGCGCCTGGTGCGTTGCCGTTGTCCTCGTGGATCACGATCCAGCCATCCGCGTCGTAGAGCACCTGATCGACGATGACTTCGTTGGCCGGATCAGCGAGCTGATCCTGAACGGTCACGAAGGGCACGCTCGCGCCAGCGCCGACGGTGAAGGCAGGGGTGATGACTTCATCGTTGGAGTTGGTGACAGGAGCATCGACGCCAGGACCGTCGTAGGTCGTGTTGCCGTTGTCCTCGCTGTGGAGCATGGCGAACAGCGTCTCGCCATCGATCACGGGGCGATCGAGCGTGACCTCGACGTCGGTGTTTCCACCCACGGAGACGGCTGCGACGCCAATGGCAGGCTCGACGACGAGGTTGCCGTCAGCGTCAGCCTCGTGGATGACGATGTAGCCAGCGGCGGTCGCGTCGACCTGTGCGATGGTCACGACGTTTGCAGGATCTGCGGTCTGGTCGTTGACGGTGACGCCATCGAGCAGCTCGAAGGAGACCGTGAAGCCGGGGGTGATGATGTTGCCGTCAGCGTCCATGACGGGAGCGTCGGCGCCAGGACCATCGTAGGTGTCGTTGCCGCTGTCTTCGGTGTGAAGCATGGCGAACAGCGTCTCGCCCTCGACCGCGTCGCGGGTCAGCGTGACCTCGACGTCGGTGTTGGTGCCCGTGGTCACGGCGGCGAAGCCGATGGCAGGCTCGACGACGAGGTCGCCGTTTTCATCTGCCTCGTGGATGACGATGTAGCCGTCTGCTGCGGCGACAACCTCGGAGATGACGACCAGATCAGCCGCATCGCGCGAGAGGGTCTGGTCGTTGACCGTCACCGATGGGGTGGGGCCTTCGGCCGGGACCGTGACGGTGAAGTCAGGGGTGATGACGTTGCCGTCAGCGTCCATGACGGGAGCGTCGGCGCCAGGACCATCGTAGGTGTCGTTGCCACTGTCCTCGCTGTGGAGCATGGCGAACAAGGTCTCGCCGTCGACCGCGTCGCGGTTGAGCGTGACCTTGACGTTGGTGTTCTCGCCTTGCGAGACGGCGGCGAAGCCGATGGCGGGCTCGACGACGAGGTCGCCGTTTTCGTCAGCCTCGTGGATGACGATGTAACCGTCCACTGCGGCCGTGACCGACGCGATGTTGACCTCGAGCGGGTTGGTCAACTCCTGGTCGAGCACATCGACAGAAGGCGTGATATCTGCGCCTTCGATGGTGACCTTGAAGGAGTCGACGACGACGGCGCCGTCCGCGTCGAGCGCAGGAGCGTCCTCGCCCTCTGCGTCACCGAAGGTGTACTCGCCATCTGCGGGGTCATCGACGTGGAGCATCGCGTAGAGCGTCTCGCCATCGACCGCTTCGCGCTCGAGGCTGACCTCCACATCGGTCGTCTCACCGGCGGTGACAGACACGTGCCCGATCACTTCACCAGGGCTTCCGCCGTCATCGGCGTGGATCACGACGAAGCTATCGACGTCAGCGACGACCTTGGCGATGAGCACCGAGGTCGGATCCTCGAGCGTCTGATCGTCGGCCTGGATGGCGTTGTTCACTTCGGTGTCATTATTTGGCGTCGTGCCGTTCGCGGTGTTGTTGGCCGCGTTGTTGTCGTCGTTGTTGCGTCCGCAGCCTACAGCGGGTGCAGCCAACATGGCGACAAGCAACAAACCTACTGTTACCTTGGTGCTCTTCATCAAAACTCCTCTCTCAATTCACGAATCATTGCCACATCACGCGCGTCTGCAGCGCTCGAGCAGCGTTATTGTCCATACCCGCACGCACACAAGTGTCGCTTTGTTTGGCGCACATGAGCACGGGTTCCCCCCACTTCTGGAGTGGGTATGCAGAACAAAGGGTCGGGACGTTACAGCAACTTGTCAAGTCTATGACACCCTCGAAGAGAAATGTCTGACCAGTGGGCGTCCCGGATATGGATGGATCTGGTGCGCCCAGGGAGAACTCTGGCGGATTTTTGTTCGCGATTCAAAAAAACACCTCGTATTTTTCAGTAAACCCCCTCGAAGGCGCTTTTTTCAATGGGGAGCGCGTCCCTTGTCGGAACAAACTCGCGGCTGGTTCGCGAAAGGGTCCCCTATTTTTAGGTTGACAAATGAAGGTTTGTCTTGTTGCAGCAAGTCTTGTGCCAAAAAACACGCATCGCTTGATTTGTTTTTGCGTGTGGATTAGATTCGATGAGGAATGGCGAGAGAACAGGCCCGCCCGAACACGAGAGGATAAGCCTTGTTGAGAGAGTCCACGAGGTGGATCGTGACAACATGTGTGCTCCTTTTCGCGGGAGGTTTCTCGCCAGGTGCTTCGAGCGCCCAGGAGACATCACCAGACACATCGCTGTCTGATGACGAGAGTCACGATGATTCGGACAGCGCTCGAACCACCCCACCACCGCCTCCGCCCCCGCGACCCATCGAGGTCGGGTTGTGGAGGATCTCCTCTGCGGAGATGACGGGGACGGGACGGGTCGAGGCGCGCGGCAGAAGCGCGTCGGGGCTCTGGGTGGTCTCCTCCGACTCCTGGCAGACGCGCGGCGAGCAGCTCCTGTTTACAGGTGACGCTCGCCTGGTCGGCGAGGACTGGGTGCTCCAGGCTCCGCGGGTTGTCCTCGAGCCTTCCGAGCGAGGATGGTTCGCGCTGGCCACGCGTGACGTGGCGAGCGGTGATAGCCAGGAGGCGTCGAAGGCTTCGTTGGTGCTCCTCTTTAATGAAGGGATTCCCATCGAGGCAAGAAGCGCGCGCGTCGAGCTCGACAGCGGCAAGATATCGCTCGAGGGGATCGGTCGCGTGGAGAGAAGAGATGATTTGGAACGAAAGCGAGAAAGCGTGAGAGAGGAGTAGAGCCATGGCGATGCACCAACAAATGGTCCCGCGCACGCAGATGTCCCAACAGCTGCGGATGACGCCACAGCTGCAGCAGGCCATCAAGCTCCTGCAGCTCTCGCGCATGGAGCTCATCACGCTCGTTCGCCAGGAGATGGTCGAGAACCCCGTCCTCGAAGAGGTCCAGGAGTCCTACGAGGCCGAGGCGCTCTACGAGAAGGAGATGGGGGTCGAGCAGCCCAAGGCCAAGGAGAAGGTCGACGAGACCAAGGAGGTCAAGGCCGACTCGAGCGACATGAACGAGATCGACTGGGAGAACTACGCGGACAACTTCTCCACGCCGCTCCCCTCGAACTCCTACAAGGGGCTCTCCACCTCGGATTTGCCAGGCGTCGAGCAGACGCTCTCGACGAGCGATTCGCTCGTCGACGCCTTGCTCGAGCAGGTGCGCATGTCACAGCTCGACGAGGACGAGCAATACATCGCGCTCCTTATTATAGGGAACCTCGACGAGTGGGGATATCTGAAGGGGCAAACCTGCGAGGAGATGGCTGTCGACGCGGGCGTCTCCACCGAGATGGTCGAGGATGTCCTCGATATCCTCCAGAGCTTCGAGCCGGTGGGCGTCTGCGCCAGAGATCTCCAGGAGTGCCTGCTCATCCAGCTCGAACGCTTTCACCACGGCGACAAGGTCGCCAGGAAGCTCGTCGAGGAGCACATCCCCAACCTCGAGCGCAAATCCTACGGCAAGATCGCGCGCGCGATGAACGAGACCCAGGATCGGATCATCGAGGCCGCCAAGCTCATCGCCTCGCTCGAGCCACGCCCCGGGCGCGGCTACGAGCCCGATGACGCGCGCTACATCACGCCCGATATCTACATCAAGAAGATCGGCGGCGACTTCGTCGCCGTCCTGAACGAGGATGGCCTCCCCAAGCTCAAGATCTCGCAGTATTACAAGCGCGAGCTCCAGCGAAAGCGGGAAGAGGGCGAAAAGGACGAGGTCCAGGACTACATCCAGGACAAGCTGCGCGGCGCGAAGTGGTTGATCCGCAGCATCTATCAGCGCCAGTCGACCATCGTCAAAGTCACCGAGAGCATCATCAAGTTCCAGTACGACTTCTTCGAGAAGGGCGTCGAGCACTTGAAGCCTCTCGTGCTGCGCGATGTCGCTGACGATATCGAGATGCACGAGTCCACCGTCAGCCGCGTCACCACCAACAAGTACGTGCACACCCCGCGCGGGATCTACGAGCTCAAGTTCTTCTTCAACTCCTCGATCACCAAACATGGCGGAGAGGACCTGGCGAGCGAGGCGGTCAAAGCCAAAATCCGCGACATTATCGCCGAAGAAAACCCCAAGAAGCCGCTCTCGGACGCAAAAATTGTAAAAATTCTCGCCGAGGAAGACATCGATATCGCTCGTCGAACCGTAGCCAAATACAGAGAGATGATGGGGATTCTCTCGAGCGCAAAGCGCAAGCAGGTGTTTTGAGCGATCCCTTCCCCGTTCGGGGTTTTTGGGGTTATGCTGAAGGTCTGGTATTTCCCTCCAGAGGGAGCCGTCATCTCCCTCTCATTTCCTTGACGAATAAAGGAGCTCTCGATGAACACCAACGTCTCCTTCCGACACATGGACTCTTCTCCCGCGCTTCGCGATTACGCCACTGGCAAACTCGAGCGCGTCGTTGACAAATACGTCCATGGTCGTGTCGAAGCCTCTGTCGTGCTCAGCGTCGAGAAGTTTCGCCACATCGCTAACTTCACTGTCCAGATCAAGAACCTCACGGTCAAAGGGGACTACAGCAGCGAGGACATGTACAGCTCGATCGATCTGGCGCTCGACAAGATCGAGCGTCAGCTTCGACGCCACAAGGATCGCCTCCGCGACTACAAACCCTCCAACGCGGACAAGGGCATGCCCTTCCGCATGAGCGTCGTCGTCCCTGCGGGCGAAGAGTCCGAGATCGAAGAGGAGTTCGCCGAGGACTTCGAGAACTACCCGGCCCCAGAGCCCGTGGAAGAGTCCGAAGTCTCCGAAGCCGTCGAAGAGGATCTGGGCGAATTCGCCACCCTCGATGGCCCCGTCGGCGTCGCGCGAGCGCGCGACTACGAGGCCCCGAGTCTTCGCATCGAAGAAGCAGTCCTCCAGCTCTCGTTGCTCGAAGACCGCGAGTTCTTCGTCTTCACCAACAACGAGTCCAAGTCGATCAACATCATCTACAAGCGCGCAGATGGTAAGTTCGGCCTGATCGAGACCTGAGTCACGTCAGCGAGCTGACGTTTAAAAAGAGGAGAGGGCGCGGGTCTCACTCGAATATTCGAGTGAGACCCGCGCCCTCTCCTCTTTTCTTGGCGCCTCCCCCTCCGCTTGCGCTCGGCAACCAGTCAGGTAGGGTGTGGTCGATTCTGTTGAACTCTTCAAAAAGTAAGGTGAAGACGCGATGCCTCAAATCAAACCCTACGGTCTCTGGAACAGCCCCATCACCGCTCGATCGCTCGCAGGTCAACTGCGACTCAATGACGTTCGTTTTACTCAGAGCGGCGCGCTTGTTTGGTCCGAATCCAGAGGTCGCCAGGGCGTCCTCGTCGCCAAGCTCGGAGATGATGCTCCGCGAGACCTCACCACCGAGGTGAGCGCGAAGGGTGGCGTCGGTTACGGCGGCGGTGATTTTGGTGTCTCCGGTGAGGATGTCTTCTTCGCCTCTTCGGACAGTCGGCTCTATCGCGTCTCCACCAGCGACGGGCGCCCGAAGGCCCTCACGCCCGCATTCGGCGGGCTCGCCTCGCCGACCCCTTCGCCTGACGGCGAATGGGTCGTGTATGTGCACACCCACGAGGGCGAGGATGTGGTGGGGATCGTCTCCTCGAAGGGAGGATGGCCAGCCAAGCTTGTCCAGGGCGCTGATTTCTACGCCCAGCCTGCCTGGAATCCCGACGGCAAACAGCTCGCCTGGGTCGCCTGGGATCAGCCCCAGATGCCCTGGAATGGCGCCAGGATCGAGATCGCAGAGGTAGGCTTTGGCGAGGGAGGTCCATACACCAAGGAGACGCGCGTGTTGGCGGGGAGCGCTGACATCGCAGCGCAGCAACCCACGTTCTCACCCGATGGCAACCTGCTCGCCTTTATGAGCGACGAGTCCAACTGGATCGAGATCTACGTGCATGACCTCGGCTCGGGCGAAACGCGCCAGCTCTCGAGCGCCGGGTGTGATCATGGTCATCCGCTGTGGATTCAGGGAATGCGCACGATGCGATGGGCTCCTGATGGGCAGTCGATCTACGCGCTTAGAAATGTGGCGGGGGTCTTCTCGCTCTGGAACTATCCGCTCGATGGCAGCGCCCCCACGAAGGTCTCGGGGTTCGAGGAGTACACCTCGCTCGACCAGCTCGATGTCTCGGCCGATGGGAGGATCGCCGCGCTCGCTTCCGCGAGCACGATCCCTCCCAGGGTGGTCTGCGCGAGCGCCCCATCAGAATCCGCCCGCGTCGTGCGTCGCGCGAGCGCCGAGCAGGTCGCAGCAGCGCACCTCTCTAAAATGGAGCCCGTCTCCTGGTCGGCCGAGGATGGCACCACCGTCTTTGGCAACTACTATGCGCCCGCGAACCCTGGCTACGAGGCGCCTTCGGGGAAACCCCCTGCGATCATCATGATTCATGGCGGCCCCACGGCGCAAAGCACCGCAGGTTGGGTGCCTCGCAATCAATTCTTTGCCACGCGCGGCTACGCCGTCCTCGATGTCAATTACCGGGGATCGACAGGCTACGGCCGCGAGTACATGTCGAGCTTGCTCGGGCAATGGGGCGTGCTCGATGTGGAGGATGCCGTGGGCGCTGCGAAGTTCCTCGCTGACGAGGAGCTCGCTGATCCTGATCGCATCGTCATCATGGGAGGCAGCGCCGGCGGATACACCGTGCTGCACTCGCTGGTCAAAGCGCCCGGCGTGTTCGCCGCGGGCGTCTCGATGTACGGGATCTCGAACCTCTTCACGCTCGCCGCAGGAACGCACAAGTTCGAGGCCAGCTACAATGACTCGCTGGTGGGGGCGTTGCCCGAGGCGGCGGAGCTTTACCGCGAGCGCTCTCCGATCTTTGGCGCTCAGAATATGGTCGATCCCGTGGCGGTGTTCCAGGGCACCGATGACACCGTCGTCCCCAAGGATCAGGCGGACGCGATCGTCGCTTCACTGCGCCAACGCGGCGTCCCCCACGAGTATCACGTCTATGAAGGAGAGGGCCACGGTTGGCGCAAGCCCGAGACCATCGAGCACTTCTACAACGCCGTCCTCGACTTCCTCAGGCAGTACATCATTTTTTCCTGAGTAAAAAACAGGTGGAAATATTTATGAAATGGATGGTTTCGGAACACTTTCTTTCGTTTTTGTACTATTCTCAAAATGAGAATAGTGTGAGCAACGCCAAAGTCGTGGTATACGGTGGCGTCCGGAATGCCCGATCATCCTTTCCATCTGTCGAACTCCAGGAATCATGGTCCCTTCCCGATTGGACAAGTATATGAGCGATGCTACATCGCTCTCTCGAAGCCAGATTCGTAAAGCATGGTCCGATGGGAAGATCGAGGTTTGCGTTGGTGGTGAGGTCGAGGCGCGCGTTATCGCGCTCGATACGTTGATTTTTGAAGAAGATCAGGTCTTCTTCGAGCAGACGCGCGTCGAGCGCCGGGTCCCCTCCGTCTATGCCGCGTTCTGCAAACCGATGGGTGTGATCTCGAGCGCGCGCCGAGAAAAAGGCCAGCGCTCTCTCGCCCCCTGGCTCGAGGAACTCGGCGAGGGGGTTTTTCCTATCGGTCGTCTCGAACAGGACACGGTCGGCCTGATGTTGCTGACTGATGATGGTGACCTCTCGCATGTGATGACCCAACCCGATGTCTCACTCGTCTACAAGTACAGGGTGCACGTCGACCTCGAGCGCGCGCAGCAGGACGAGATCGTCACGCAATTGAGCGCGGGCGTGGAGCTCTCGAGGGAGCTTCGCGTGATCCCTGTGAATGTCGCCGTGAGCGAGGTCGTCGCGCCGCGTTGCGTGATCGAGATCGAGATCGAGGAGAGCCGTAGCAAGCAAATCCGCAGCATGTGTCATGTCCTGGGGCTCGTGGTTCAAGAGCTGCACCGCGTGGCGATCGGTCCGATCGGGCTCGGAGATATGATCGAAGGGGACGTGCGCAGGTTGGGTGATGAAGAGGTCACCGAACTCTGGCGCCTCTGCGGCGGGAGAGCTCGCGTTCGCGAGCGTCGATGCATGGCGCTCGCGCGCCTCGCGCGCAAGCACCGCGATGAGGGCGAACCTCACGAGCGCCTCGAGTCATGGCTGGAGAAGCAGGGCATCTCCTTTGACGAAGGGCTCGAGGGCGAGTGATTCAGAGCGACCAGAGGAAGCTCCAGAGCTCCTCTCGCTCTTGCTGCGTGGCGCTCACGTAGCGGTCACGCGCCCCTGCGGCTTCTCCCCCATGCCAGAGGATCGCGTCCTCGAAATTCCTCGCGCGACCATCATGCAACAACATCACGTGTCCGTTGACGGTCTGAGAGAGCCCCAAACCCCAGAGCGGCGGCGTGCGCCACTCCGCGTTGTCCGTGCCCGGATCGGCCAGCTCGCTCCCCATGTCGTGCAGGAGCATATCGGTGTAGGGGCGAATGGTTTGCCCGGAGACCACGCGGCTGTCGGTGTCAAAACCAGTCTCCCAACGCGGCGTGTGGCAGCTCGTGCAGCCAAACTCCTCGAAGCGTTGCTCGCCAGCGATGACGCGCTCGTCATCGATGTTGCGACGCGCGGGCACGGCGAGGTGACGCAGGTAAAAACTCATCTGCCCGAGCTGAATATCATCGAGCTCGTGCGGGCCCGGATCGATGGGACCATCGAAGTCAAAGCCTGAGCCAAAGCCAGGGAACGCGGGCTCGTGCTCGTCACGGCAATCTTCGGCCGCCGGGGGACAGGAGTTGCCGTGAAAGAGCCTCGAGGTGAGCCCCATATCATTGAACGCGGCGGCGGCGATTTGATCCTCGAGCGTGGCCTGCTCGCTCCTCCAACCGAACCTGCCGAGCGCTTCCTCGCCGAGCTGTGGGCTGAAGACCATCTGCGCTCTCCCCGAGATGCCATCGCCATCACGATCGTCTGGATCGGCTGCGGCCAGGATATCCTCGGCGGGGATCGCCTCGAGCAACCCGAGCCCGAACACGGGCGGCGCCGCGCGCAGCGTCAGGCGCGTCTCACTGGCCAGTGGCCCATACCCGAGCTCGCTCAGCTCCACCACTGGCTCGCCCATCGTCGCCGAGAGCGTCGGGTGAGTCGTGATGTCCCACGCGACCTCGACGCTGCCTTCGGCAGCTTGCTCGCGGAGCGAACGAGGCTGAAACTGGCCCCCGTAGGAGGGATCGCCCTGGTCGTGATTGGCCGGTTGATAGAGCTTGACGATCAGCGCGCTGGTGGCCTGACCTTGCTCGTCATAGGGCGCGCTGCGACCATCCCGGGCGTGGCATCCTTCGCAGCTGTCATCGTTAAAGACAGGTCCCAAACCATCCAGGTCAGGAGGAGCCTGCTCGCTCGTCCCCCAACGCGCGCGAAAGAGGCGGCGTCCTTCTTGAAAGGCGGGGCGATCCTCGCGTTCGACGCCATCGGCGGACTCGCCAAAGGCGCGCTCGGTGAACGTGAAGGTCGTGACCTCGCCGCCAGAACACACGGGATCATCATCGGAGCAACTCGTTCCTCCGTCGCCCTCGATCGTCAAACAAGCGCTCGATGTCATCACCAGCCATCCCAACCCGAGCGACGCGCGCAACCACTTCGACATGTGCAAACCTCTCCTGTGCAAATCCGTCTCGATAAGTGAGTCGCGAGGATGTGGAGAAGTTGTGCGCGCTATTTAGAAATCTACCGAGACGCCGCCGATAAATTCACGCTCGCCACGTGCCTGAATGCCGCTCGGAGCGCGCGTGCTGATGTAGGTCGTGTCGGTGAGGTTCTTGCCAAGAATATAGAAGGTCGCGTCCCAGGGCCGGTAGGTGTAGGCGACGCGCGCGTCGAGCAGGAAGTAATCATCGGTCAGCCCGCGGATGCCATCCGGGTTGCCGTCGACGGTCCCCGCGATGTCGGTGTAGCGCCTGCCGACCACGCGCCCGGTCGCCTGCGCTGCGAATCCCACCGGGTGCTCGAGGCCAACGAGCGCGCCCCATTGATTCGCCGGGGCGTAGGGGACGAGGTTGCCGATGGAGGCTTGCGGCCCGTCCTCGAGCGTGGCGCGAAGGTAGGTGTAGGTCGCGCGCACGGGCAGACGCCAGTTCGTGCGGAACGGCGCGGCGAAGTTCGCGCCGCCCGAGAGCTCGACGCCGAGGTGGCGCGTCGCGCCTCGCTCGGTGTCGACGCCATCGTTGGTTTGCGGTTGGGTGAGGATCAGGTTCTGCGTTTCGATCCAGAACCCTGTGGCGTCGACTTCGAGCCATCGCGTCGGATGAGCGCGCGCGCCGATCTCCTGATTCCAGGCGAACTCGGGGTCGATGGCGAAGGTCTCCTCGGCCGCGTACTGCGCCACAGGTGTGGCCATGCCGCGATGCGAACCGACGAACAGCGTCAGCCAGTCGGCGGCGTCGAACGAGACCCCTGCGCCCGGAAGCACGCCGGTGATATTGGCCGATTCGTCGCCCGGAGGATCGAGATCGCGCGCGGTGGCGTCCACATCTGGCGCGCGCCAGGTACGGAGCTCGGTTTGCAGGAACTCGAAGCGCGCCCCCGCGAACAGCCGCAATCGCTCGTCGATAAAGAACGCGCGCCCGGCCATATAGGTCGCCAGCGATCTCCCCGTGAGCTCTTCGTCTCGTTCGAGTGATCCCGAGGGGGACGCGCTATACTCACCGGCGCGCCGCTCGCTCGAGGTGTCCTCTCGCATCGCCTGAAGTCCGAGCAAGACCTCGCTTCTCCCCGCCTTCCCGAGCGAGAAATCGAGCGTCAACCTGCTCGAGACGCCCAACACGTCAAAGATTTGCTCGTCGACGCGCGTCGCGTCCTGAAAGAAGAGCGCGCTCCCATCGCTCGCGGCCACGCCGCCGGGGTCCGCCGTGACGATTCGTTCGTAGGCGTTCGTCGTCGTGCCCGTGAGATCCTGGCGGTCGTAGCGCTGCTGTTGGTGTTCTCGGGATGTGTGATGCGCCCAGAGCGTGGTTTGCCACAAGCCATAATCACCGAGCAGGTAGCTGTGGTTGATCGACGCAGCGAACCTCCGCATATCCTGGCGATCGTAGGGGTTGAGCACGAGGGTGGGGTCCGCCTGGTAGAGGTCGCGCGTGAGCCCGACGTCGCTATCTCGCGAGAACTCGTCGTAGAGCGAGAGCTTGGCGCCAAACCAGGCGCGCTCGCTCACCTGGAGGTTAAAGCGCGCGGCGATGTCAGTCGCCTCCATGCCGAGCTCGCGCGGGCTCTCGTAGCGGCGGTGGTTGATGCCGAGCCAGTAACTCACCGCGCCGCGGACATCGCCCACGCTGGCGCCGAGGTTGAGGCGTCCATAGGAGCCCCCTTCGATAAAGCCGCTCGGCGTGAAGGCGCGCGGAGGCTTGGTCGTGATGATGTTGATCGCGCCGCCGAGGTTGCGGGGTCCATAGAGCACGGTCCCTGAAGACTTGAGGATCTCGATGGTATCCACGCGCTGGATCGGGGTCATGTAGTAGAGCGAGCCGTCGGTGTAGGGCGCCGCCGAGATCGGGACGCCGTCTTCGAGCACGAGCACGTGCCTGCTCCCCTGAGGGGGGAGGCCACGCACGCCGATATCGGGTCGAAGCCCCATCTCGGAGCTCTCGGCGGTGAAGATGCCCGTGGCGAGCCCGAGCGCCTCGCTCACGTTCGTGGGCGCGGCGCGCTCGAGGAGTGGTTGTCCGAGGCGTTCGGCGGCGCCCGGTTCATCGAGGCGATCGCGCTTGTTCTTGCCGACAAGATCGAACTCGAGCGGGAGCACCTTCCAGAAGTCGAGCGGCGCCGCGACAGGCGCTGGTTCGAGCGGCTCCTCGAGCGGCTCCTCGAGCGCATCTTCAATGAAGGCGTCCTCGCCCGCTGATTCCTCACCAGACAGCAGGTCCTCGTCTTGCTGCGGCTCTCCCTCTTCAGAGGGCGGCGGCTCGTCGTCGGTCGCTGTATTCGCGGCCTCTTCTTCGGGAGCCTCGGGCTCGGGAAGATCTTGCGCGTTGGCGTCGCTCGCGGAGAGCGCGAGGCAGAGAAGCGGAGAGAGCAATGGGAGGAGGAAGCGTTTGCGCACGCAGGACTCCTGGCAGACTCGAGGGAGAGGAGCGTCGAAGTGATGGATGGATTGTGCGCGAGAGCGCGTCAGGACTCAACTCGAGAGTTGCGCGCGGAGGGCAAAGTTCAGGAGCGCTTGTACCGGATCGGGATGGTCAGGCTCTTGCGGGTCCAGCCAAGCTCACCGGGAGGTTTTGGCAGGGAGCGCAGGTTCTTGACCGTCGAGATGGCGTCCTCGTCGAGGACCTTGTGCCCAGATGATTTTCGCAGCCTGACAGAGAGGATCTGCCCGCGCTCATCGAAGGTCACGATCACATAAGCGGTGCCTTCGAGGCGCGCGCGACGTGCGGCGCGCGGAGGCGCCGTGTTGCGCTTGACGAGCAGATAGACCTTCTTCTGGTAGGCGCGGATGAGCCCTTCGCGATCGATGCCGCCGCCAATCCCCGGCCCGGGCTTCGTGCCAGCATCGCTCGTGCCCTTTGTGGTCGAGGCGATCTTGTTGCCGGTGTTTTTGGACGGCTTCGTGTTGGCGACCGAGGCGCCAGCGGTCTCGAGCACCGGTTTTTCCTTGTCCGCGATCTCCTGCGTGGTGACGCGAGGTTCAGGATCGGGCTCGAGGCTCGCGACCAGGGGTTTGATCGTTTTCTCCGGCTTCTCCGCGGGGGGCTCGGGCTCGACGAGTTGTTCTGGCTCCGGCTCTTCGGGTTGCTCGAACTCCTGAGGGGGCTCTTCGGGCACCTCTTCGGGTTGCTCGGGCTCTTCGACGCCGCGATCCTCGTCTTCCTCGCGCGGGAGCTCACGCTCGCTTTGCTCGCTCGCGGCGAGCTCGAGCAGCTCGGGCTCTGGAGGTTCGGGGGTTTCTTCTTCCGGGGGAGGATCGGGCAAGGAGATGGCGACGTGGTGCGTGTGATCGACGAACTCCTGGAACGTCGCGCTCTCTGTCTCGACGAGCTCGATCTCCCATGCCCCCAACAGCAATACAGCCATCATCACGCCATGCGCGAGGGCCGAGCCGAGGATGGAGGTATGGATTTGCATGAGAGGAGCCCTTCGAACGTGATCGAGGAGGCAATACGCCATCTGTCATGCATACATAGGGGATCTGCGAAAAGCCTGTCAATGAAAATGAGAATGCTTTTCATTTAGGGGGAGCATCAATCCATGTAGCCGGCGGCCTTGAGGCGGTGTTCGAGGCGTTGGGCGAGTGATTGCCCGAAGCGCTGTCCCGTGATGCGGGAGTCGCGTTGGATATCGGGCAGTGCTTGGAGGTAGCGTTGCCCGGCGTCGCTCTCGTAGAAGGTGATGAGCGCCTTGATATCCTTGTGGCTCAGGTGCTTGTCATAGATGGGGACGAGGAGCGCGAGGAGGGCTTCCTCGTCGAACTCCTCGCGAAATTCGGTCCAGAAGGTCTCCGGGACCTGGGGCATGATCGCCTGATAGGATCGGATCATCTGCTCCATCGACTGGGTCCCTGATCGCACGGCGCCGGTGAGCAGCAGGAAGTGGCGAATGTCCGCGAGCTTTTCGGGGTCGCTTGTCTTGCGCACGCACGTGCCCCCCTTGAGGAGGGTGTCCTCGGGGCATTGCGGGATGCCCACGCACTGGTCGCGAGATGCGGAGTAGACCTGACCGGGCCAGCAGCAACCCTGTTGTTTCTTCTTCCCCGGCGCGAGCTTTTTGCCCGCGAGGATCATCCCTTCCGGGCACGTCTCACTGTTCTTGTTCGCGCCCTTTCCTGGGTCTTGCGCGAGCGCCACTGATGTGGTGCTGGTCGTCAGCGCGCCATACGCCGGGGTGATGGCGAGTAACGCGAGCGCGAAGAAGGTACGTCTGTGCGTGTGTGACCTGGTCAAGAAGGGCTCCTCGTCGGTTCTGGAGCGTCATCGCCGACGCTCTTACCAAGAAACGTACACAGAGGCGCGTGTATTTAAAAACCTTCTGATGTGAAATCGACGCTCCGACGTTCGATGAGGCGCGCGAGGAGATGGCGAGCCAGTGAACATCAGATGACTTGCACCCTGTCTGCGTACTCTTCTTTCACGGCCTCCAGCTCTTCGTCGGTGTAGGTTATGTTGTTGCCCCAGACCGAGAGGAACTTTAGCGCGGGGAGGTTCTCGGAGGTCAATAACGCTTTGACGCCCTCGATGGAGAGGGCCGCGTTCTTGAGGACGAGGTTCTCCATCTTTTTCATGTGAGGGGAGTTCGCGATGGCGCGAGCGCCATCATCGCCGATCGCGCTCCAATCGACCCAGAAGGTGTCGAGCTGCGCGGCGAAGGGGCTCTCGAGCAGCTGCACGACGCTCGCGGCGTCGACCTGGTCATTCCTCGTGATGTCGAGAGAGGTGAGGGCGGGGAGTTTCGATGCCGTCCGCAGGTTTTCGAGCGCAGCGCCCGTGAGCTTTACGCCCGAGAGTTTGAGGGTCTTCAGCTTCTCTGCGTGAGGCGCCGCCTGGATCACATCGATCACCTGATCGCCGAGCTCGAACGATTGGAAAATGCTCAACTTCTCGAGTGATTCAGCGCATGGTGCGGCGAGCAGCGCCTCGACATGGTCGAGGCTCATGCTGTGGATCGAGGCGAAGGTCAGTGCTTTCAACACGTCGAAGTTTTTGGCGTCGATGAGGATCTCGAACATGCTGTCCGACATCTTCTTGTGGTTGTGCAGCTCGAGGCTGGGGATATGCGCTGCGCGTTTGGCCGACACGACCTTCTTGAGGATCGCCGAGGTGAAGTTTTTGGTGCCATAACGCCCCAGGCGAAGGTTGAAGCACCCTCTCGGCACGATCTCGAGGCATGCTTCGAACTCTTCGAGGTTGCTGGTGGTCCTGAGGGCGTTTTCCCGATGACTCGACGCCTGGAACAGCGGGAGCCACTCTTGATAGAGCTCGGGGTGTTTGGTGTGCGCCTTGTTTATGTCCTGCCACAAGGCATCCATGTCGGGGGTGTCCGAGTCGAGGGCTGCGTGGAGGCGTTTGATGACGGCGGGTGTTTTTGCCACAGGGGAGCTCCAAAAGAGTAAGTGTTCGATGCGCCGAATCCTTTTATCCCCGAGGTGAACTCCTGTCCAGTGGTGTATCGCTTTGGGACTATTTTGGACGGTTTTGGCGAACTTCGAGGTCTCTCCTGAAAATTTTGCATAAAAATTTTCAGAAAGACGGTTGACAGAAAAATTAAAACCTTTAGTGTCCCTCTTCCCTTCGACGCAGAAGGGCACAACGTGATGCGGGATGGAGCAGCCAGGTAGCTCGTCGGGCTCATAACCCGAAGGTCGTCGGTTCGAATCCGGCTCCCGCTACTAAGACAACCCCGAAACCTTTTTAAAAAGGTTTCGGGGTTTTGTCGTTTCTTGGCGCTCGAAGACGACTCCGAGGTCTCGCGCCCCAGCATAAAACGCGAACCTCGCCGCCAAACTCCCCGCGAGGGCGCCACGCCGCGCAGGGGACATGTCACACGCCCTACAGGACCTCCTGACAAGAAGCCCTCACGCAAACTCTGCATATCCCTCCTCCAGGAACCTCGCCGCTGCGAAGCGATGTTTTTGGTTTTGTTTGGCGCGTTGAGGTAACGCGTTGCGATAAAAGGAGAAGTTGCCCTTTTTGCTGTCCCGTGCCTTTTCGAGGGCGCGAAAAATTTACGCGCAGAGGAATAGAACGGGCGCGCCATTGGCTATAGTCAATGCAAGCGGGTGGAGTGACGAAAAAATCACAATCTACCCCTTGAACGAAATCTCGATATGGTTAGTATTGAGATTGAAGGGTTGACGCGTTCAACCCCCGGGTTACACCACCCGGAGAGGGTTTGTGAGGATAGGCCTCATACATCTTCGAGCGCGCCTGGGGTGGTGCACGGCACGCCACAACAGAGCGCCGCGGCTTGGGAGCCGCGCCACCTGTCTGCCGAAATCAAGGAGGTGATCCAGTGATTGACAGTAGTTATTCGGCCGGTGAGGTGGTGCCGTCCTAACGGGTCTTGACTGACGTTGTTGGTGCTCGTGCTCGAGGCGTGATCTTCAAGATCACACACACACGCCAACAGAGCGGCCTTGAAGACCGTTCCAAACGTTAGGACATCCCAGACACTACCGACCCCACGCAGCCGTCGGCCCGGTCGAGCCGGTTCAAGTCCTACGAGCTGTTGCGTGGGGATTTTTTTGCCTTTTTTTTGGCGTTTTTTATCTTTTAGATGCTTTTTGGTTCGCTGCGAGCATCGGAGTAGCACAGGTTCTAGTTGGCGGCGGTCATCTTGCTAGAATCCCTGATATCGGGCATGCTAGGTTCGTCACCCGGAATGAGTAAGGAGCCTGAAGGGCACATCGTCCATTTCTGGAAAGGGAACTCAAAAACTTGCCCTTCCCAAATGGATGCCTCACGATGTTTTTGCATGGCATCACCTCATAACTTCAGAATGTCAGACTGCATATGAGCAAGATTATCGGTATCGACCTGGGAACCACCAACTCCTGTGTCGCGGTTATCGAAGGCGGCGAACCGCTTGTCCTCCCAAACTCCGAGGGCTCGCGTACGACCCCTTCGATGGTTGGCTTCACGGATGGTGACGATCTCGAGCGCTTCGTGGGCCAGCAGGCCAAGCGACAGGCGATCGTAAATCCGGAGCGCACAGTCTATGATATCAAGCGTTTGATCGGGCAGAAGTGCAACTCCTCGATGATCAACCACCTGCGCAAGACGCTCCCTTACAACATCATCGAGCACACCAACGGTGACGCGTGGGTCGAGGTCAACGGGCAAACCTATAGCCCGCAAGAGATCTCCTCGATGATCCTGCGCAAGATGAAGCAGACGGCCGAGGACTACTTCGGCGAAGAGATCACCGAAGCGGTCATCACCGTGCCCGCCTACTTCAACGACTCTCAACGTCAGGCCACAAAGGACGCTGGCACCATCGCCGGCCTCACCGTGCGCCGCATCATCAACGAGCCCACCGCCGCCGCGCTCGCCTACGGCTATAACAAGGAGCGCGACTCCAATATCATCGTCTTCGATCTTGGCGGCGGCACCTTCGACGTCTCCGTCGTGCAGCTTCGCGGCGGCGTCTTCGAGGTCGTGGCCACCTGCGGTGATAACAACCTCGGCGGCGAGGACTTCGATCGCGCCATCCTCGACTTCCTGCTCGAGCGCTTCCAGAGCGAGACGGGCATCGACGTCTCCGATGACAAGATGGCGCTCCAGCGCCTCAAGGAAGCGGCCGAGAACGCCAAGTGCGAGCTCTCCACGCTCACCGAGACAAATATCAACCTCCCCTTCCTCGCGGTGGATAACGCGGGCCCGCGCCACCTCTCGCTCACGCTCTCTCGCAGCCAGCTCAATGACCTGGTCTACGATCTCGTCGAGCGCCTCGAGGGGCCGTGCAACACCGCCATGCAGGACGCCGGGCTCAACCGCTCGCAGATCGATGACGTGTTGCTCGTCGGCGGCATGACGCGCATGCCGCTCGTGCAGGAGAAGGTCGAGGAGATCTTCGCCAAGCGCCCTCACAAGGGGGTCAACCCTGACGAGGTCGTCGCCGTTGGCGCCGCGATCCAGTCCGGTATTCTTGGCGGCGAGGTGCGCGAGGTGATCCTCCTCGACGTGACCCCGATGAGCCTCGGGATTCGCGTCGCTGGCGATCGCTTCAGCCCGATCATCCCCAAGAACACCTCGATCCCGACGCGCGCCTCCAAGATCTTCACCACCACCGAAGATAACCAGGAGGTCGTCACCATCGATGTCCTCCAAGGCGAGAGCGAGCGCGCCAGTGATAACAAGCTCCTCGGCATGTTCCACCTCACCGGCATCCCGCCCGCCGCGCGCGGTCAGGCGCGCGTGCAGGTGAGCTTCGAGATCGACACCGATGGCATCGTCAGCGTCTCGGCAAAGGACCAGAAGTCCGACCAGACACACACCATCAAGGTCGAGAGCTACTCGGGCCTCTCACAGGACGAGCTCTTGCGTGCCATCGAGCGAAATCGCGAGTGAGAACACCTCCCCAGAAGTTTACGACCTGGGTCACACTCGCTGCTCTCCTCTTCTTTTCCCCCCTCGTCGCCTATGGCGAGGAGGACCCTCCTGCTGATGGTTCGGTCGAGACCCGCGGCAGCGCACCCGACTCTGTCGAGGATGCGCGCCTGCCATCCGGTTTCGTCACCCGCATCCCTCTCGATGAGGTCGGCCCCGCTGGCGATGGTCTGGCGAGCGCGCTCGAGCGCGCTCCGGGCGTCTACGTGCGCCGATCCTCGAGCTTCGGGCAGCCAGCTTATATTCAGGTCCGCGGTGGCAACCCGAGGCAGGTCGTCGTCCTCCTCAATGGTGTCCGCGTCAAAGTCCCCACAGGGCTTGGCTTTGACGTCGGCAGCCTCGCTGTATCAGGTCTGGACGAGGCGCGCGTCTATCGCGGCGGCAGCGGCGTCATACATGGCGCTGGCGCGCTGACCGGCGCGCTGGAGTTGCGCGCGGCGCCAACCTATCGCGAGGGTTGGGAGGTCCGCGCTCGCGCGCTCGCCGGGAGCTTTGGCACCACCGAGTTTGGTGCCAGAGCGGAAGGGAGCAATGATTCGGGCAGCGCCCGAATCGTGATCAATCGCCGCCAGAGCGATGGCGACTTCATGTTCGAGGACGCGCAAGGCGTCACCGCACGCCGCGTGAACAACGGTCATGATCGCCTCCACTTGCTCGCGTCTGGAGCGTGGGACGAGGGAGGGCGACATCTGGGCGCGACCTTGTTGCTCGACTCCGGTGAGAGCGGTGTGGCTGGCCCGAGCGAGTTCCAGCAAACCTTTGGAGAGGCAAAGTTTCGCGAGCAGCGCCTGATCGCCACGACGGATGGTGGCGCCAGAGGTGTCCTCTCGGGGGATGGCTGGGCGCTCGATTTCCAGCGCGTCTTCGGGATGCAATACCGCAAACAGGATTACCGCAACGACGAGGCGATCCTTGGTGGAGGTCAGTTCGAAACCCACGCGAGCAGCGTCGGCATGGACTCCGGCGCGCAATTTTCCCTGTTCACTGACGCGGGGAACTTCGCCACCCTCGCGCTCGGCGCGCGGCGCGAAGTCTACACCACGCTCGAAGAGACCGACGAGCGGTTCGATGTGATGCGCCGAACCTTTGGCCTGGCGTTGAGCGACGAGCAGTTGTTATTCGACGACAGGCTCAGTCTCATAGGCGTCGCTCGTATCGAGCGCATCGAGCAAGATGAGCTGCTCATGCACCCGACGACAGGAGCGCTGGGAGCGATCGTGCGCGCGAAGCCGTGGCTCGATCTTCGCGGCAACGTCGCGCGAACCTGGCGCCCACCAGACTTCGACGAGCTCTATATCGAGACCGAGTTCATCCGGGGAAACCCCGATCTCCAACCCGAGCGTGCGCTGCTCGCAGATGTCGGCGTCGCGTTTCGCGCCAGGGAAGACCTGGCGCGCGCCGAGATCGTGGGGTTCTATGGCAGGACCACAGATCAGATCATGTTCCTCCCGGTCAGCGCGTATGTCATCGAGGCGCGCAACCTGGCGCTGGTGAACTCGGCGGGTGTCGAGTTCCTCGGCGCCTTCTCGCCGCTCGAGCGCACTCCACTCAGTTTGGCGTATACGTTGACCGAGGCGGAGCGCCCGAACCTCCCGGCGGGCACGCCGCTGCCAAATCAACCACGTCATCGCATCGAGGCCACCGCGCGCGCGGATCTCTCGCGCCTGGATTATCTGCTCGACTTGCCAAAGCTCCAGCTCGAGGCGCGCGCGAGCTGGCGCTCCGAGATCGCGCTCGATAACTTCGCGAGTCAGACCAATCCCGGGTGGTTGCGCCTGGATGTGGGGTTTGTGGTCTCGCCCAAATCGTGGTTGCGTTTGCGCGCTGATGCGACCAACCTCCTCGACTATCGTCGCGCTGTCGATGGTCTGCAACGTCCCCTCCCTGGCCGCGCCTTTTTCCTGTCCATGGAACTCGTGGCGGGCCCATGAACACCTGAGGAGCGCGCCATGCGCTATTGCCAGATATCATTGCTTGCCATGACGCTCGCGCTCGCTGCGTGCGGTCCGGCGTCTCCTCCCGAAATCCTCGTGCCCGACACCCCTGCCATATGTCAGGAGGGCCCCGCGTTAACCTCGCTCGAGGTCTCGCCACAGATCCAGCCGATCGCCGAGCAGGCCAATCATATGATCGACGCCAACGGCTGGATCTGGGTCCTCGAGAGCGGCGCTAACACCGTCAGTCGATACAATCCGTCCTCGGGCGTCTTCGAGGCGGCCTTCGTGGATCTGGGGAATGATCGCGGCCCCTACGATATCTTTATCGATGGCGAGCGTGGTTTCGTGACCAACTACCTCGCCAACACGGTCTCCGTCTTCGACACCAACAGCGGCGAGGTGCTCGCAGAGCTCGATGATCCTCGCCTCGTCGATCCTTCCGGGATCGCCGCCACGAGAGCTCACCTGTATGTGACCAATGTGGAGTTTCTGGGCGTGAATCGGGGGTGGGGCAGAGGTTCGATCGTCGTCATCGAGCGCGATTCGCTCGAGATCGTCGGAGTGATTCCAGCGCGCGCGAAGAACCCGCAGTACGTGACCGTTTTGGACGCGGGGAGTGATTCTGAGCCTGGCAAGATCGCGATCGTCTCGACGGGAGAGCTCGGTCAGGTCGATGGGCGATATGTGCAGACGAGCCTGGCCGCGGTCGAGATCTGGACCGAAACGGAAGATCCGCTCGCACCCGCCAAGAAGGTCTTCGAACTGCCTTCCCCCGAGCCGGGATCTCGCGTCGGCGCTCCCGGACGCGCGCTTGTTTCGCCAGATGGTGCATCTCTCTACATGACGAGCGCGACCGCGCCGGTGGTTTTCTCCATCGACCTCGAACAGCTCGTCTGGGTCCACGGCGCTGATTCCCCTATCGTGCTCTATGAAGAGGACAGCGACACGTTGCATTCAGGCGTGCTCGATCGGGATGGTTTGCTCTGGATCACGAGCTTTAACCAGGACGCGGTGTACGTGCTCGATACGAGCTGTGACGAGCTCCTCGCCGGGCCGATCCCTGTCGGGATCGTCGATGATGAACTCGAAGGGCCGATCGCGGTAGTGTCGAGCTCGTCCTCCTCGCGAAGTCAGCAAGACGTGGTGCAACCGGATGTTTATTTTATCACCTCGCTCTCCAAGCAACTCGGAAGGATCGAGGGGATGTGAAGATCGCAATCAAGACAGGAGTCAAAGCGCATGAGTGAAGAGAAGACGTTCAATGATCCAAAGCTCGCCATCAACCGCGTCTACACCCGCAAGGGCGATGGCGGTGGGACCAGGCTTGTCGGCGGGCAGAAGGTCTCCAAGGGGGATCTTCGCATCGAGAGTTACGGCACCATCGATGAGCTCAACGCCTTCATCGGCGCCGCGCGTCAGACGATCATCGATCGACATGACGCGAACGAGGGGCTCCAGGGGCTCGGCCAGGAGCTGCTTCGCGTGCAACACGAGCTCTTTAACCTCGGCAGCGTGCTTGCCACCTTGCCCGAGGATGTCGTCGAGCAGATGCCTCGCGTGACTCAGGTCGATGTCGACGCGCTCGAGGCGAGCATCGATCGTTGCAACGAGGACCTCGCCCAGCTCCGCTCGTTTGTTTTGCCAGGCGGCTCGCGCCTGAACGCGGATCTGCACATCGCCAGGACCGTGTGTCGCCGCGCCGAGAGGTTGATCGTCAGGCTCTCGGAGGTTGCCGAGGTCGAGTCCGATGCGATCGCCTATGTGAACAGGTTAAGTGACGCGCTCTTTGTCTGGAGCCGCTGGGCGAGTTACGCTGAAGGAGTGGAGGAGGTGCTGTGGCAGCCAAATATGGCATCCACCGCGAAGAAGAACGCATGAGCGGGAAGGGCGATGGTACGACAGGCGAAACAGAGCACGGAGGCGATGTTTGGCGAGCTTCGGAGTTTACTCCACGGCGAACCTGACGAGCACCGCTTCGAAGCGCTTTGCCAGATGATCGATGTCTGGCCAGAACCCTCGAGGCGCGAGGTCGCCATCCCCTACAGCATCGACCAGCTCGCGCGCTGGCCTCGCTCCTTGAGGCGCACGACGCACCGCATGCGCGAGGCGATCGTGGGCGGCGAGGTCCCCGCCTCGCTCACGTTATGCGTCGAGCTCTGGCTCGGGTTCGATTACTTCCTGCCTGGCCAGCGGCTCACCAACAACGCGATCAAATCGCTGGCGCGCTCTCCATGGCTCTATGGCGCCGAGCGCCTCAACCTCACATCTCAGCCGATCGGAGATGGCGCCTGCTTCGCGCTCGCCGAGGCGGCGTCGTTGACTGGTTTGCGCCACCTCGAGCTCGACTTTACCTGCATTTCGCTTCGTGGCGTCGCCGCGCTCGCGCAGAGCAAGGTCCTGGAAAATGTCCGTCATCTTGTCCTGAGCAACCTCGACCTCGGCGATCCCGCCATCGAGGTGTTCGCCAATCACTTCAAAGGCCGCGCCCTCGAGATCCTCGATCTGAGCAGCAACAAGCTCACCGATCGCAGCACCTTCGCGCTCGCCGAGTGCGAGGCGTTGACCACGCTAAAAGAGCTCGACCTGCGCTTTAACGGTATCTCGGATGAAGGCGCCTTCGCGCTCGCGTCCTCGCCGCACCTCGATAAGATCGAACGCCTCGCCGTCGACTACAACGAGATCGGGCTGGCCGGTTGGCGCGCGCTCGTGCACTCGCCAAATTACTGGCGCGCCGAGGTCTCCTGTTATCCGACGCGTTGATACTCCGGTCGGATAACAGGAGACCTCGCGCCGGTCGTGCAGAATGCGAGGACAAGCCCCCCGCGCCTCGCTTCGCTCAGCGCTGCCCCCCAGAGGTGGGCTTCTTGTTGCAGGTCGTGCAGAGTGTGTAACAAGCCCCCCGCGCCTCGCTGCGCTTCGGCGCTGCCCCCCGGAGGGGGCGTTCTCGTGGCTTCTTGGACGTTTGTGTTTTGCACTCTGGAGCTTCGAGATCTGCGGTGAGGTTCACGAGGGCACCCGACGCGAACCTCGACGCTCAAATCCTCGCCAGGATGCCCCCCGTTTTGGGGGGCAGCGCCGAAGCGCAGCGAGGCGCGGGGGGCTTGTTCTCGCTTTCTGCACGACCCACAACAAGAAGCCCCCGCTCGCGAGGGAGAAGCAACGCAGGGAACAAATCACGCACCTCCCGCTGTTTGGGCATCCATTCAATCAATCGAAAGGAGGACACCGTGGCTAAATTACTCGACCAGGTTCTGGTCATCGACGTGGAGTCGACTTGTTGGGAGGGGAAAACCCCCGAGGGGCAGTACTCTGAAATCATCGAGGTTGGCATCGCCATCCTCGATATGAAGAAGTCCGAGCCGATCGAAAAGCGCAGCATTCTGATCAAGCCGCTGGCGAGCGAGGTCTCGCCATTCTGTACCGAGTTGACCACGATCACGGCGGAGATGCTCGAGAAGGATGGCATCACGCTCGTGGAGGCGTGCAAGATTCTCAAGAAGGAGTATGCTGCCAAATCCAGGGTCTGGGCCAGCTGGGGCGACTACGATCGCAACCAGTTCCAGCGTGATTGCGAGGCCAAGGGGATCGGCTACCCCTTCGGCCCGACGCATCTCAACGCGAAGTCACTCTTCGCGCTGCGCCGAGGTCACACGAAAGAGTGCGGCATGGCTCGCGCGCTCGCGGAGCTCGGTATCCCGCTCGAGGGGACGCATCACCGCGGTCACGACGACGCCTGGAACATCGCCAAGATCCTCGCCGAGATCCTGGCGTAATACACCAGCAACTCGAACCGAGAAGGACCGTCATGCCTCGTTATCGCGCGCGCTACATCATCGTTGACGGCATCCCACAGCAGGGCTGGGAGCTCGATGTCCGGGGTGGCCGCATTCATCGCGTCGGCCCACAGCGAGAGAGCGCGCGTGATGACGTGGCGAGCGACGAGGTCATCGACCTCGGCGATGTCGCGCTCACGGCGGGGTTGGTCAACGCGCACAGCCACGCATTCCAGCGCGCGATCCGAGGTCACACCGAGTGGTTGCGCGCCGGGCGTGTGGACGAGGACTTCTGGACCTGGCGCGAGGCGATGTATGGCGCCGCGCTCTCTTACTCGCCGGAAGAGGTCGAGGCCGTCGCGCTTCGCGCCTACAAGGAGATGGCGCGCACGGGCATCACGCACGTCGGCGAGTTTCATTATTTGCATCATGACAGGGATGGAAACCCTTACGAGGATCCCAACGAGCTGGCGCATCGTGTGATTCGAGCCGCGCGCGAGGCAGGGTTAAGGATCACGTTGTTGCGCGTGGCCTACAACCGCGCGGGCCATAACCGCGCCGCAGATCCGATGCAGCGTCGCTTCCTGGAAACCGATTGTGACACGTACATCGAGCGCCTCGAGGCGCTCGATGCCGCTTGGCGCGATGACCCCTGCGTGAGCGTTGGCCTGGCGCCACACAGCATCCGCGCGGTTCCAGGAGGCTGGCTAAGAGAGCTCGCAGCATACGCCGGAGGGCATAAGAAGCCGCTTCATATCCATGCCTGTGAACAGCGCGCTGAAATATCACAGTCTCTTGCAGAATACGGCCGGACGCCTCTCGAAGTCTTCCGCGATATGGGGATGTTCGAGGACGCGCTGACCACGACGCTGGTGCACGCGACGCACCTGACCGAGCTCGAGCTCGAGCTGCTCGGCGCATCCAACGCGTTGGTGTGCGCGTGTCCCACGACCGAGCGCAACCTCGGCGATGGTTTCCTCCCTGCGCTCGCGTTGATGCGACGCGGGGTGCCGATCTGTCTCGGGAGTGATTCTCACGCGACGATCGATCTGTGGGAGGAGATGCGGCTCGTGGAGTATCACGAGCGGTTGCGTTACGAGCGCCGCAATGTTTTGGCGCAGGCGTGGCCGGTGTGGTTTGGCGATGATGCGGGGGAGCGTTGGGATGTCGCGCGGTTGCTCTGGCCGATGGGGAGCGCGCACGGGGCGCGCTCGCTGGGAGGCGAGGGGGGCGTGTTGTCTGCTGGCGCGCCCGCTGACTTCGTGGCGCTGGAGCTGGGACACTACTCGATCGAAGGCACCACATCCGAGAGCTTGCTCTCGGATGTGGTGCTCGCGCTAAAGCCTGATGCTGTATCGGGTGTTTGGGTCGCCGGGGAGGCGATCTTCACTTCTTGAAGAACTTGCCGAGGAAGGCGCCAACATCGTCCTGAGGACGTGGTTGTTGCTGCTGTTGCTGGCGCTTCTCGTAGAGGCGAATCTCGCGCTCTGCCTCGTGGCTCGCGGGGTTGAGCGCGAGCGCCTGTTGGAAGTGCCTGTGCGCCAGCTGCTTCTTCTTGTCCGAGCTGTGCGTCTTGAGGATGTAGCCCATGAACAGGTGTGCATCAGGCGCGGCGGTGCGATCACCGCTGTCGATCGCCTGCTTGAGCAGCTGCTCGCTGGTGGACTTCTCCTCGGGTTGGATAAGAAAGAGCACATAACCGTAGTAGGTCGCGTAGAGCGCGTTCTCTGACTCTCCCTTGTAGGCTTGCTCCAGATGAGGGAGCGCGTGCCTCGGGCGTTTTTTGATCCTGAACTCGTGGTAGCCAAGGTTGAAGTGATCCTTGGGCGTTTGAGGATCGGTGGGGAGCTGCGCCTTCTGTGTATTGAGTTGCTGGCTGATGTTGCGCTGGTCGTCGCGCGAGGTCGGCGCAGGCGTGACCGCGATCGTGCGCGAGGGCGTCTGCATGCTCGGTGGCGCCGAGCGCTTGGAGGCGAGCCTGGCGAGCTTGGCGCGGCGCTCCTCCTCATCGAGCTTGTTGCTGCTGATGGGTGGCGCCGAGTTGTGCAAGGGGCGTGAGGGAACCCGCGAGCCCGTGGGGGCCGGCTTGTTGCGCGCGAGCCTTGCGAGCCTTGCGAGCTTGGCGCGGCGTTCTTCCTCTGGGAGGGAGTCTTCTTCGATGGTGTTCGCATCTCGGGTGGAGATGGTGACAGCCTCGAAGACCTCGCTCGCGGCGCTCATCCCTGGTTCGGGGGCGGGCTCGGTGAAGCGGTTGTTGACCTGTGGGGTTTGCTGGCTCGTGGCCTCGGCTGGTTCAGCTTCCTTTCGCTCGGCGCTCTTTTGGTTGGCGAGCTTGGAGAGGCGATCGATGGCCGCGGCGCGATCGGTGTTTTTGCTCGGGTCTGGCTTTCGCTGGACCGTCTCGATCTTGAGGAGCTGGCGAAAGCTCTTCTGGATCTGGAGGAAGATCTCTTGCGAGAGGCGCTTGACCTTGTCCGAGACGTTCCCGCCGTAACGATCGGGGTGATTCTCTTTCACGAGCGCATAGTAGCGCTCCTTGACCACATCACTGCCACACCCCTCCCAGACACCAAAGACCTCGTACGAGCTTTGTTTCTGGATGGTTTCGAACCGGCGTTCGAGCTCACGCTCGATCTGGGCGATGTTCTGTTGCTGCACGAAGTTCGCCTCTTGTATCCAAAGGCATGCGCGCCGCCTCCTCCATGACAGGGCGGCGCGGGTACGATCATCTTATCGAGTTTCTCACGAGACCCTATCACACTGCAATGGATCTCTTGAGTTTGGTTCAATCCCCAAACGATCGATGAACGTTCGAGGAGCGCCTTTCAGGAGATCACCTGCCTCCCTTGAGGTCGTTGAGCTGACGGCGCACTTCCTTGGTGGTCCCGAGCGGGACCTCCTTGGTGAGCGAGAGCTGGAGGAACTCTTCGAAGGCTTTGACCGCCAACGCCTTTTTGCCCAGTTGTTTGTAGAGGTAACCCAGGGTGCGGTAGACGTCGGGGTCTTCATAGCCGTACTTGATGGCGAGCTGCAGATGCTGCGCGCCGTCTGTGTTGCGGTCTGTGTAGACGTAGGACATGCCCAGTTCGTATTGCGCGTTGGGGTACTTCGGGTTCTTGCTGAGCGCCTTGGTAAAGTTCTTGATCGCCTTGTCGTATTCCTTGTCCCTGTAGTCGGCTTCGCCCATGGCGATGAGCGCCTCTTCCATCTCGGGCGCGAGCTCGAGCGCGCGCTTGATGTCCTTCTTGCCATCGTTGGAGTAGCCGAGCCTCGAGAGCAGGCGGCCGCGCGCGATGTAGACGCGCGGGTTGCGCACGCCGTAGCCGGGATCGACCTCGGTCACCTTGCGGTACTCTTCGAGCGCCTGCGAGAGGCGCTGCTCTTGCTCGAGGACCTGACCCATGAAGAAGCGGTACTCCCCGTTGCCAGGTTGGTAGTCGAGCACGTGGCGGAAGATCTTGAGCGCGGTCGAGATGTCATCCTGCGCGAGCTTCGTGCGGCCGACGTAGAAGTAGGCGTCGTGGAAGCGCGTGTTCAACGTGTAGGCCTGGTTGAAGTCCTCGAGCGCGGTCTCGTAGTTGCCGCGGTCAAAGTTGATGCGGCCATGGATAAAGATGTAGCGCGCCCTCGCCTGCGTCTGCTTCTTTGGCACCTTCTCGATGACCTTGTTGATCTCGTCGAGCGCCTTGTCATACAGCTTTGACTGCCTGTAGGCGTCGGCCAGAGAGGCCGAGAGGCGAATATCCTGGACGCCCTCTTCGCGAGAGCGCTCGAGGATCGAGAGCGCCTTCTTGGTGTCCCCCTGCTCGAGCAGAAGCTGCGAGAGCGAGAGGCGCGCGCCCCAGTAGTTTGGATCCTGCTTGATCGAGGACTCGTACCACTGGCGCGCGAGATCCGGGTTGCCCGCGATCTGATAGAACGCGGCTACCTCGCTGGCGACCTGCGACGTGATCTGCTCCGGGCGCTCGACGATCGCCTTGATGTGCTTCTCGCCGCGCTCGATATCCTTGTCCGTCTTCCACGCGAGCTGCGCGAGCTTGGCGTGCGCCATCAGCAGCGCGGGGTCGATCTCGACGGCGCGCTCGTAGGCTTTCTGCGCCTCGAAGAACGAGCCGCGTTGCTCGTTGAGCTCGCCCAGCGAGAGCGGGAAGCGCGCGTCGGTGGGGAACTTCTTCTCGGCGACCTCGAGCTGCGTGATCGCCGATCCGTACTCTTTAAGGCCCGTGTGCGCCTCGACGATGCCGAGCATCACGTCGGGGTCGGATTGTCCGAGCGCCTCATTGGTGCGGAAGAAGTTGAGCGCTTCCTTGTGCTTCTCGGCGCGCTTGTAGGCTTCGGCCAGCGCGCGCAGCGTGTCCTTGCGAGAGGGGTCCGCGGTCAGCGCCTTGGTGAACGAATCGATCGCCAGGTCATCCTGAGTACGCGATGCCTGGACCGAGCCGAGGTAGTGGAGCGTCTCGGCCTTGTCCTTGTTGTGGGCGAGCGCCGTCAGGTCAGTGTTGACGCGCTCGAGGTATTTGCTCGCGTTGTTGAGCTCGCTCTTCTTGTAATACACGCGGCCGAGCGCGACATGAGAGGGGACGAAGTCCTCGCCCGATTTGATCGACGCGCGGTAGTGCTCGATCGCCTTGTCCATATCACCGACGCGCTCTTCGAGGCGCCCGTGCCAATACGCGGGCAAGGTCTCGTCGGTCTTGGCGGCGGCGTTAAAGTGTGCGGCCGCGGCCTCGGCGAGCGCGGTGGTGTCGCCAGCGGGCTCGGCGGTCTCCTCGACAACCTCTTCTTCGCCCTCGGCTGGTTTCTCCTCTTCCTCATCCTTTTTGGACTTCTTCTTCTTCCCCTTCTTACCCTTGGCGGCCTCTTCTTCAGCTTTCTTCGCTTCCTCGGCGGCCTTCTTGTCTGCGGCGGCCTTGGCGGCGTCTTTTTCTTCCTGCTCGAGCGCGGCGAGGGTGTCGTCGGGGAGCCCGTTAAAGTCCGCGATCCCGAGGAAGAGGTGGGCGAACATGCCGACATCGCCCCCTTTACTCGCGAGCGGTTCGAGAGCGCTGCGGCCTTCCTTCAGGTCACCCTTGGCGACGAGGAACGCGCCGCGCCCGAGGGTGGCCGCTTCTCCCTTGCCCGACGCGAGCTTTTTGGCGCGCGTGGAGGCGGACTTGAGGATGTCCTCATCCTTGTGCTGCGAGATGAGCAGCGCCTCGGCGAGCAGGAGCTTGCCCTCGAGCTCGGGCGTGGGCTTGGCGCTCTTGCTGCGTGTGAGGAAGTCGCGCAACAGGCCGTTGTTGGCCGTATAGAGGTCCTTGTACTCGAGCTTGAACTCGGCCTTCTTCTTGACCTCTTTGACCTCGTTGCTGTTGTTGTCGACAAAGAAGCGGTAGGCGCCCAGGCCGACCGCGCCGAGGATCAGGATCGCGATAATCGGGAGCCCGATCATGGCCATCTTGCCGCGCTTCTTGTCCTCATCGGCGGCGGCTTCCTTGTTGACCTGCGCGGCCTCGGAAGGCGTCGGTGCGACGCCCTCTTTAAAGCCGGTGGACGCGGGCCTGAAGGGGTCATTCGCGGGTCCTGGCGCCTGCATGTTCGCAGGTTGGACAGGGGGCGCGTCGTCGAGGTTGATGCTCTTTTTAGAGCTGCCGCTGTTGAAGTCGCCTGTGGGAGGCGGGGCATTGCCCGTCAACAGGTCATCTTCCCAGTTGCTCTCCTCGGCGCCGACGCCACCGCCGCCAGCGTTGTTCCCCTGGAGGAGGTCATCCTCCCAGTTCGAGGATGGGGGCTTGGCGCCACCAGCGGCGGGGCCATCGTCGAGGAAGGAGAACCCTTGATCGCCGCCGAGGAAGTCATCATCCCCGCCGCCACCGCCGCCGTAATCGTCGTTAAAGAGCGAGTCCTCATCGAGGTTGCCTCCGGTGGGGGCGCCAAAGAGCGAGTCCTCATCGAGGCCACCGCCATCGTCCGAGCCGCCAAAGAGCGAGTCCTCTTCGAGCTGTGGGCCTCCTCGGGAGGCGTTGCCAAAGAGGTCGTCATCCATCCCGCCACCGCTCGAGGGGGCAGGGCCGCCAAAGAGATCATCCTCGTCGACGCCAACGCTCGGGGCGGGGCCGCCAAAGAGATCATCCTCTTCGAGTTCGGGGGCTTGGCTTTGTGGCGAGGGGTTGCCAAAGAGATCGTCCTCCTCGATGCCGACGCTGGGAGCAGGGCCACCGAAGAGATCCTCCTCGGGGTCGTGCGTGGTCGCCGGGCCACCGAACAGATCCTCGTCATCGTCGGTCATCGACATCGCGCCGCCAAAGAGGTCATCCTCGGTCATCTCGGAGACCTGAGGGCCGCTGCTCTGTGGCAAGCTGGGCGCGCCTGATGATTGAGGCAAGTTTGGCGGGCTCGCGGGCCGCGGGAGCTGGCTGCCAGAGGGTCTCGGGAGATCACCGCCGCCAGCTGGCCTTGGCAGATCGCTCCCACCACCTACGGGCCTTGGCAGATCGGGCGGGCTCGCCACGCGAGGGAGGTCCGCGCCGCCCCCGACTGGTCTCGGCAAGTCCGCGCTCCCACCACCTACGGGCCTTGGCAGATCGCTGCCGCCACCGCCTACAGGTCTTGGGAGGTCTGCGCCGCCACCGGCTGGTCTGGGAAGATCTGATGGCCCCGCGACGCGGGGCAGATCTGCGCCACCAGCCTGGAATCCCCCCAGCGCGGTGCCGCCGCGCCCGCTCGTGACTTGAGCGAAGTCGGGGATCGCCGAGAGTGGTTGCCAGGACTCTTTATCTTGAGACACTTGAGCGTCAAAGCCGAGCTTGTTCGACTTGAGCATCAGTTGAATGGCGTTCTTATCAAACGGTCCGAACACCTTGCCTGTGGGTCGTTTGACGTAATAACGCTCTGCCGTCATCGCTATCGCTCCGTTGACGATCTTGAAGTCACCTCGAACACCCTGCGGATTTGCAAAGGGGGGTTCAGGTGCGCGTGTGTAAGCGCACGGTGCGGCGAGGTTTCGAGGGGACATCTTACCCCTCTTGAAACAACCTCGTGACCACATGTGCACGAAAGCGGGCGCCTCGACCAAACCAGACACCCATGAAACTGCTGCAAATCCCGAACCCAGCTTAACCCTGCCTCCACACCTTGGCAAGCAAATGACGGATCGTGCAAAACCCACGTACCGTGCGTGCTTTAGCGCCATCATGCCTGGCCCCGACGGGGAGGCGCGTCCCCTGGTTCTCGGTGGCTCTTCCTGCTGGGTGGCGAGCTGCTCCCCCTGACAAACCCGCCGGTCACCTGGATTACTCCAGCAGGGGGGGCCGAAAACACGCACACACCTCGAGAAAACCCGCCGCCATGCACAAAAACTTCATCTCCATACGACCCAGTGAATATGCGGGGAATGAAGGACGATTCATTTTTCTCGAGGGCTCTGCCCGCACGCCGATGAAATACTTTCTTGCCGCGGTGCGTCATAACTGTGTGTGAGGCGCGTCATCCTCCCGAGGGATGAGGGCCTGCGGCAAGTTGCCCTTTGCGGTGCTGTCTTTCCCCGAGGATGCGCGTGCTTAACATACAGAGTGTGGATGAAGAGAAATAAAACACATCTGCCAAACTGTTTATGTAAGTGAAGCACAGACAACACCAGAGACCGAGGGTCTATTGGTAACGTGCTAGAAAATAACAAGAACTTCCACCCTGTGAGCGCGCGAGCGCTCACACCCACCCGCTCGGGTGACATGCTAGATCTCAGCCGCGGTACTTCGATCAACACTCCTAGCGATTTGTTGCCCGAGCATGTACCTACCGGAGGCATCCCCCTCCAAACTTACCGTGGTTAAACTAACGATGCTCACGATGCCGCGAGATGCCAGTCTCGCGGCATCGTTTTTTTGTGCGTTTTCATTGGTTTACCAGAGGATAAGGGGGCGCTACGTTTTGGAGGCCGCGGCGCCCTCGAACTGATTGATCGGAGAGATTAACTCGTAGCTCGCCATGCGTTCTGCCCAGGCGCGGCGCACATCTGCCGAGAGTTCCTTGCCCGCGACGATGCCGATGCGGCGCCCTCGCGGGATGTCGTAAACCTCATCCTCGAAGTCGGCCAGCGTCATATCCTCGCAAACGCGGAACGTCTCGATCAGGTGTCGCCCTTCGTACACTCCCCAGACAATACGTGAGGACCACATGCGCATGAACACAGGTTCGATGAAGGTCTCTCGCCACACCGCGCGCGACCAGCTCGTCTTCTGAGCCATCATACGCTCGAGCAACCGCGCGCCTTGTTCGAGCAAGACGCCAAAGATCTGCGCGATCGTTCGCAGTGATTGCTCACCGGCGCGCTCCACCTCCTGTTCGTGCTCGATCTCCTCGGGCGCCTCCTGGAGCGCGTCTCCCCACAAACGCTGGATCAACGCCTCCAGATCTCGCTCCTCCAACCAGCCAAGCCTCACCCATCGCACCTCTCCGCCGATCTCGAAGGGGCGTGTGCCCGACTCGTCAAACCCCAGCGCGCGCATGATTTGAGCGTGCGCCTCGAAGTCCAGAGGTCGAAGCTCGTCCTCGCGGACCCAGTAATAATAGTAGCTGCTCCGACAGTTTCGCTCCTGCGCTGATGGCAGCACCGAGACGACGGCTGCGCGCAAGTGCTCGCGGGCAGGCAAGAAGCAGAGCGCGTGCAAGAGCGGTTGGCCGATCTCATCATCATCGCGAAACGAGGAGAGCAACGCTTGCAGCTTCTCCGCGCGTGAGATGCGTCCGCTGATGATCACCCCCACGAGGTGCTCGAAGGAGCTTCGATCGTTAAACTTCCTGTGCGCCGCGATCACCCAGTGATGCCCGACGAGCATGTCGTCGCGGACGTAATCCTCGATGAGCTTCTCCACGAGCCTGGCGAGCGAGGTCGGGTGCACGTACTCGTCGATCTGATCGAGGAACTTCACGCTCTCTCGCTCGGGTCGCTGGAGCAACCGAATGATCCCCACCGTGCCCTCGCTGCACAGTCGCTCACCACGCGTCGTGTACAGCGGCGGCAGCTGCGTCGGATCGATCCACGAGAGGTTCGCGGGTAGGCGCTCGCGCGCCACCTTTTTGAGCCAGCCAGGGAGCTCTCCCTTGCTCGCGATGGGAACGCTCGTGTCCAGATCGAGCTCGCGCAGTTTGTCCCGACGGCGCATCTCGGCAAGAACCGTCGCGGCCCGTCGCCTCTTGTGCTTGCTCACGTTATCCTCCTCGATCAACGTGTGGATGTGTCGAACACACGCGCTCGCCAGCCTGTTCCCTTTGCAAGAAAGGTTTTCATAACGCGCGCTTTCAGGTCAACCGAGTATAATGACGCGATTCATGACGCACTGCGTCGATTCGTCCTTGAGTTTGCGTTATAAAATGAATAACGATTCAGCGTCGCAAACATCGAGTCACGTCGCACCGCGAAGAACAAGGGAGAGGATCGGATGGCCAGAAAGATAAGCAACGTCCTTGCTGCAAACCGTGGGGAGATCGCCGTGCGTATCTTCCGCGCTTGCACCGAGCTCGGGATATCCACCACCGCGATCTACAGCTACGAGGATCGACTCTCGATCCACCGTTACAAGGCGGATCGCGCGTATCAGGTCGGCAAGAAAGGCCGCCCCGTCGAGGTGTACCTCGACCAGGAGGAGCTGATCGCGCTCGCCAAACGAAAGGCGGTCGACGCGATCCACCCAGGTTACGGGTTCCTCAGTGAGAACGCCGACTTCGCGCAGAAAGTGATCGACGCGGGGATCCTCTGGATCGGACCTCCGCCGGATGTGATGCGCGCGCTCGGTGACAAGGTCTCGGCGCGAAAGGTCGCCAGAGAGGCTGGCGTCCCCGTGGTCCCTGGCAGCGATGGCGCCATCGACACGCTCGATGAGGCGCGCGCGTTCACCGACCAGTTTGGCTTCCCCGTGCTGCTCAAGGCAGCGCACGGTGGCGGCGGTCGCGGGATGCGCATCGTGCGCGCTGATGACGAGCTCGAAGATGCCTGGAAGACCGCCCGCAGCGAGGCGTTGAGCGCGTTCGGTTCCGCAGAGCTCTTCATCGAGCGCTTCGTCGATCGCCCGCGTCACATCGAGGTGCAGATCCTCGGTGACCAGCACGGCAACATCGTCCACCTCTTCGAGCGCGATTGCTCCGTGCAACGCCGCCACCAGAAGGTCGTCGAGATCGCGCCCGCGCCAAACCTCTCGGATGAGGTTCGCCAGAAACTCTACGATTACAGCTTGGCGCTCGCTCGCGCGGTCGGTTACTCGAGCGCGGGCACCGTCGAGTTCCTCGTCGAGGAGCGCGCCGACGAGGTCAACGTCTACTTCATCGAGGTCAACACCCGCATCCAGGTCGAGCACACCGTGACCGAGATGATCACCGGGCACGACCTGATCAAGGCGATGGTTCGCATCGCCGAAGGCGCCAAGCTCGATGGCCCCGAGATCGGCATCACCTCGCAAGAATCACTGAGCGTCCACGGCCAGGCGATCCAGGCGCGCCTGACTACAGAAGATCCCGAGAACAACTTCGCGCCCGACTCCGGCAAGATCATCACCTACCGCTCTGCGGCGGGTTTTGGCATCCGCCTCGACGCGAGCGTGGGCGGCTCCGGCGCGTTGGTTCAACCATTCTATGACAGCTTGCTCGTCAAGGTCTCCGCGTGGGGCCGCGACCTCGGGGACGCCGCGCAGCGCCTCGATCGCTCGCTCGCCGAGTTCCGCATCCGAGGCGTCAAGACCAACATCCCGTTCCTCCAGAACGTGATCCGCCACGGTGTCTTCCTGGCAGGACGCACGCACACGCGCTTTGTCGACGAAACGCCCGAGCTCTTCATTTATCCGGCGCGTCGCGATCGCGGCAACAAGGCGCTGCGTGCCATCGGCGAGGTGATCGTCAACGGCCCTCCCGGCGCTCCGACAAAGCTCGTGCGCCCCTCACCGCTCATCGAGCCCGTTCCACCCGAGGCGCCGACCTCCAGACCTCCGACATCACCGGCCTATCAGGTCTTCTCGGAGAAGGGCGCCGAGGGCTTGAGCAAGTGGCTGCGCGAGGAGAAGACCTTGCAGATCACGGACACGACGTTCCGTGACGCGCACCAGTCCTTGCTGGCGACGCGTGTGCGCACACGCGATCTGCTCGATATCGCGCCTGCGACGGCGCACTACCTGCCTAACCTGTTCTCTTACGAGATGTGGGGCGGGGCGACCTTCGACGTGTGCATGCGATTCTTGAGCGAGGACCCATGGGAGCGTCTGGCGCAGCTTCGCGCCAAGATCCCGGGTGGCCTCTTTCAGATGTTGCTCAGGGGCGCCAACGCGGTCGGCTACAAGAACTACCCGGATAACGTCGTGCGCTCCTTCGTGCAGGAGGCCGCGCAGGGTGGCATCGACATCTTCCGCATCTTCGACGCGCTCAACTATATCCCCAACATGGAGCTCGCCATCGAGGAGGTTCAGCGCGCAGGCAAGATCGCGGAAGCCTCGATCTGTTACACCGGCGATGTGCTCGACCCCAACGAGAGCAAGTACACCATCGACTACTACGTCAACCTCGCGCGTGAGCTCGAGGAGCGCGGTGTGCATATCCTCAACATCAAAGATATGGCGGGGG